>Ga0209668_10000246_pt1 | contig 23057 bp, 23 predicted proteins | sample FrelakmetPLP11PL_FD_187150 | JGI IMG/M metagenome (GOLD analysis project Ga0209668, IMG submission 187150) | Freshwater lake sediment microbial communities from the University of Notre Dame, USA, for methane emissions studies - PLP11 PL (SPAdes)... | ecosystem: Environmental > Aquatic >...
TCAGGATTCCTAAATTCGTTATACATCATCTAATCCGTTCTTCTACGCAGTAAAGGATTATATGATGTATAACGAATTTAGGAATCCTGATGAGGTATATAACACATTTAAAGAAGAACTGTTTGGTACATATGATCCAGCTAAAGAATATGAAGCTTCCGAACTAGGTTTATATAGAGAAGACGTTGATTATCAGAAAATTACAGAAGATGAGGATCTTATTGCTATACAGGAGCTTATGTTTCCTGGATTAAGAAATAAAAACTTATATAGTTTATTTGATATACAAGGTAATGATAATGTTAAAGCTTTAGGAGAACTAGAACAATTAGCCAATAGATTAACTGAACAGTTAAATGTACCTTACGAGTTTCTTACCGATGAAGAAGCTAAAGAGCTATTAGGAGATAAATACTTAGCTCAAAAATCATTCTTTTATAACGGGGTTGTATATTTTAATAAAGATCAGTTTACTACAGCTACTCTATTTCACGAGTTTTCTCATGCTTTAGTTGAAGCTTTATCTGTATATAATCCGGAGCTATTTAATAAACTAGTAAATCAAGCTTTAGCAAGTACTATCCAGCTAGATAATGGGCAGATGACTACTGTTGAACAAATGGTTATTGAAGAATACCCAGAACTAGATAAAGATAGCATGAGTTTTAAAAAAGAAGTTTTAACCTGGTCTTTAGGTAAAGCAGCTGAATTAGTAAATACCGATAAAAAAGGTAGTTTATTAGAGTGGTTAAAAGAATTCATGTACCAGGTAAAACAGTTACTACGAAATATATTTGGTTCTAAAATAGATATATCAAAGCTAAATGTTAATACTACAATAGATGACTTAGCTAAGTCTTTAGCTAAAGGAGATTACTTTATTATAGCTGCTGAAGATATTACAAATAAAGAGATTCAAGAATTTAGAGAAGAAAATAGAAAAGTCATAAAAAATATTAATGAAAAATTTGATAATGAGAAATTAGTAGTAAACATAAAAGAGTTATCTAGTAGGGTAAACAAATTTGTTGATAGATTAGCTCTACCAGGATATAATATACCTGGAGTATCAAGAACCACTATAAAAGACTTATTTACCACAATAAATGGTAAGTCGCTATTTGAAGAAGTACAAAGTAAGCTAGGAGCAACCGGTAAGAAGTTACAAGGTACTTTAAATGAAATCAAACAGATGGAACGATCTGAAGAGATTACTGATGTAATTAACGATTTAGAAAAACGATTAACCGAATCTATAAACGATGATACTAATCCAATATCAATATATGAAGATATCATAGGATTTTTAAAAGGTCGGGATGTACTTACAGATGATCAAGCTAATAAATATATAGACCTTATTAGAGAAGCTGATCAAGAAGTAAAAATTGAAATAGAAAGTAAATTTGCTAATTTCAAAGCTGATTATAACTTTTTTGTTAATCAGGCTACTAACCTGGTTGAAACTATCGAAGTTTTAGATACAGCTTTAGATAATATGATTGAGGATCTTAACGATACTTTAAATAATATTGATGATAAAAATCTTTTAAAACGAGCTCATACTCAAAATGATATTATTAATTATTGGTTAGACTATATCCAAGGTATGAAAAAGGATATAGAAAGTGGTGAATACACTAACGGACTTATTCCAAATGATCTTGTATCTTTCTTATCATTAGTAGAAAGTAAGCTTAAATCTGCTAAGAACATTACTAATAAGATATATAAAAAATCTACTACCGCTTTAGTTGTTGAGCAACTTGAGAGTTTAGATGAATATATTCGAGAATATTACGATAACCTAATTCAGAAGTTAGAAGATAAAAAAATGCCTGAATGGTTAATCCAAAGAACAAAAGATAAGTATAAGCAAAGTTCTATTAGAAACTTTAATACTGATACAGGTCAATTTGAATCTTTAGAAAAGTCTATAGAAATGTATTTAGAAGGAAAGCTTGGAGATAGTCATGCTTTAAACGGATTCTTAGAGGGGTATATGTACAATCAGGATCCTATAGTAATGAGTGTAGCTAAGTTTATTAAAGATAATTACAATAGAACTGTGGCTGAAGCACAATCTAGAATGGAAGCCTGGTGGAATGATATTAGTCCTCTTGCTAAAAAGTTAGGTTATAATCCATCTAATCCTCAAGAGTTCACTAATAAAGTAGCTTTCCAGGATGAGATATCTTATTATGATACCGATATTAAAGAAGGTCCTAAATATGTAATTAAAAAAGTATGGAGACTATTAAACCCTAATAAAAATTGGGAGTCGATTTTATTTCAAAAAAGAGAAGATCTTAAAAAACTGGAAGCTACATATAATGATACATTGTCTGTAGAAGACGAAGCTGCTTTTATGGAAGCCGCGGATGAGTTTGAAAAGTGGCAGAGGAAGTATTTTTATCAACCTTTTAAAGATGAGTTTTATAAATTTAAATCTGACTTTTTTAGTGATGCTATCGGTAAAATAGCTAACAACAAACTTAAATATTACCAAGATCGGATTAATGAGAGTAAAGCTATAGGAGATACCGCATTAGCTGAAAAGTATAGAAAACTATCTAATCAGTTATACTCTTTAACAGATACTAACGGTAATACTAAAAAGGGTGATGCTTATGATATAGCTCAAAAGCTAATAGAATATAGAGAACAATCTAAAAAATTTTATACCAAATCTATAAGAACTAAAGCCTTTAATAGAAATTTCTATCAAAAGAAACAAGAGATAAGGGATTGGGTAACAAAAACTTATAAAGATAAAGCTCAACAGGATATAGAATTTAACAAAAGATGGAACGAGTTTCTTCTTACAGAAACTACTGTTGTATTAAATACTGAATACTGGGAAAGTATTAGGAATATTAATGAAAGAATTAAGTTGTTAAACGCTGAGATAAGAGCTATTGATAAAGCAAATGAAGAATATTATGCTCAATGGGATGAACTTACAAAAGAACGAGATAAGTTACTATTAGGTAAAAAAGACTCTTCTAGACAATATGATCCTTCTCAATTTACAGAAGATGAAGTAAAAAGATTAGAAGAGATTAATAATGAGATAGATAGGTTAGATAAAGAAGTAAAAGTAAGAGAAAGCGGTTTAACCCAGGCAGAATGGGATAGATACCAAATAGGTATTAATAAAGATCAGTATACTATTGAAGAATTAAAAGAAGCATTTGATATACCTGCTGATTTTCCAGAAATGAGTGTTGATACTAGAGTTGAAGTTGAGGTTAGAGAACTGAGGGATAAAGCTAAAAGACAAAGATTAGACACAACATTATTCGATGATTTAAAATCTGCTAAAGAAGAAAAACGTAATCTTCAAAAAGCTGTTGCTTCTGATTATTATATAGATAACTTTAATGATCAATTAAACCTTTTAAGACAAAGGAATCCTCAAGTTGTTATAGATTATTTTAATGGGTTTAACTTATCTAATTATGATATTTCCTCATTAGCTAGTGTTGATGATTCATATTTAAGTAAAGCTCGTATTGAACCTTTGTTAGAGGACGCTGAATTTAAAGAATGGTTTGATAAAACCCATAAGATAGGATATAAAGGAGACTACCAAAGAATGTATCTATATAATAAGTTTTTACCTAAGGATATTACTTATTATGAGTCTTATACGGCTAAAAATCCGGAAGATGTTACTGATCAAGAAGAAATAATAGTAAATGGTATTCCTAGAGTACCTAATGAAAATTATGTTTACAGAACAGTAAAAGATGAATATAGAAATAAAGAAATCATAGGGGTTACTACAACAAATAAAGGTCAATGGCTTCCTAAGAATAGAGAAGACATGAGAGACTATTACGATAAGTATAAAGATGACTTTGAAGGTGGTGAAGATCCTTATCAGTTTATAAACGAAAAATATTATGAAGTTATAGATTCAGGTAATACTGATTTAATTGACGTAATAGAAAAGTTAAAATGGCAAGCACTTGATCTTCAGAATGGTGTTAGTAAATATGGTAGACTTTATTTAGATCTACCAAGGTTTTATTCTAGTAAACTTGAAATACTTAGAAATAAGAAAATGTCTGCTAAAGACAATCCTATATCAAGATTAGTAAAAAGGGTAAGGGAATTTTTATTAAGTACTAAAAAGATATATTCTGAAGGTCTTAATAACTTTGAAGAACAGGCTCGTTTAGTTAATCTGGATATGATGGATGATGAGATATCGGGTGTTAAGATAGCGGGAAGTGACTTTATAGATATTGAGGATGTTAATACCGATATTGTAAATAATTATATGAGATACATGCTATCAGCTATAAGGCAGAAAAATCTTATACAAATGTATCCAGATGTAATGGCTGTTAAACAATCTTTAATCAACGTAGATGGTACTCCAGTAGGTGTTGATGATAGACAAAAAATTGATAAAAAAAGTTGGATAGAAAACAGGATTAGACCATTATCTTCTTTAAGATTCTTAAAAAAGAAGAATGAAAATAATCGATTAAACGCTATTAATAATTTAATTGAAAGAGAATTTCAAGGTATTTCTCAAAAAGGTATAGGAAGTAAAGAAAATGTTAGATTAAATAAACTTTCACAGCTTATATTTGGTAGAGCTAGTTTTGGTTTCTTTGCGTTTAATGTACCCTCTGCTATTAAAAACTACCTAGGTCAAAAGTGGCAGTATAGTCTTCACGCTATCGGGGGTGGTGATTATGATTTAAAAGATATGGCATCCGGACAGGCTTTAGCTTTTAAAACAGCTACGGAAGTAACCCTAAAGATGTACGGAGATAAAGAGAAAAGCGTTCACCTAGACTTAGCTGATATAATGGATGCGGCACAAGGTCGGGTTGATAAAAACTTTGGTAGAAGATTTAGCCGATCATTTGTTAAGGATGTTGCTGAATTAGCTAATCCTATGAAAGCCGGTATATCTTATAATACTAGGGAATGGTTACAGCTACTAGGTCAATATGAGGTATTTTTCTCAGCTCTGGAAGGAGTTAAACTTAATCAGTTAGATGCTGATGGTAATGCTACTACTATAAGTTATACAGACGCCTGGGAAAAACGATCAGTTACTAGCTTAGTATATAACCGCGATGGATCAACTGAAGAAGTTGAAAGAACCGAAACTGTATTAAAAGATGGTATTGATCCAGAGTATGATAGAAGACCTAGAATAGTAACATTCAGTAAAACTACATCATTAGAAGAATACGCTAATAAATTTGGTATAACTCAAGAAGAACTAGAAAGAAGGATATCTAAATATAATAACGGTAAAACCTTCAGTCAATTTAAAGATGGTGAAGATATGAAGGTAGCTGACATGAAAAAGTTCAATACTTTTGTTAATCGTCAACACGACCTTCAGAATAAACTAGGTGGAGCTTATGCTCCTTGGGAACAACCAGAAGCTCAGAGATTCTTACTATTTAGATTAGTATCCTATTTAAGAAGATATTTTACCAGGATGTTTATGTATCGTTTTCAGTATAAAGGACATATATGGAAATCTAGTGAAAGATTTAATATCGGAGCCGAACGTTTAGAGATGGGTTGGTATATAAAAGCTATGAATGATATGCTTACTATAATACTAACAAAAGGTAAATATCTCAGTGTTATGAGTACTAAGGATAAACTATCTATGATGAGGGTTTTAACCGAGTTTGTCGCTTTAACCTCTTTAACTATGTTATTACCTTTAGTGTTCGGATTTGATGATGACGACGATGACAAATACGATAAACTAAGAGAGAAGAGTGGACACCTTCCATTCTTATTTGCTCCTGGTGATGAAGATCATCCGTTTAATATGTTTGGATGGTTAAGTAACCATGCCTTATTAATGACTCTTCAAGTTAGAAGAGAAAACGAAGCATTTATACCTTTACCGGGTTATGGCTTAGAAGACTATAAAGATTTAGCTAATCTAAGTAGTATAGCCTATGGACCTACTATTGAAACTTATGTAAAAATGGCTGGTAGTATATTTGATCTTGCAACACGTGATAAATCAGCTTATTATAAACGTGATTCCGGTCCGTATCTATGGCAACGTGAAGGTGGTATAAAAGTATTTAGATACGGAGCTACAGCATTAGGACTTACAGGAAGTACATTAGATCCTATAATGGGTATAAAAACTCAGTATTCAATAAAGTCTATAGAATAAAAAAAATAGAGGGGAATAATCCCCTCTTTCTTTTTTTTCTTATTGTTAACCTAACTAGGTTATTCAGTTATATCAGTTCTCGAGATTTTAAATACTCGTTTAAGGAAATTTCCAAATGACCTGTCGGACCGTTATTATCAATAACAGCATCAAATTCATAATTATCTAAAGCCGTTTCAGATTCATGATTAAAATTATCTAATATACTTTTAGTTAATTCAGGATATCTATCTTCAAGAGGTCTATCCACACGTATAATAATGCCACCTAAAGATTTAATAGCATCCGCCTCATTAGGAAAACGAAGATCTGTAATAATCCAATTACTTCCAGCATGATAATTTACAAATAACGCATTAATCCAAGTATCATCATGTAAGTTATTTCTTATAGCATCAGTACCAAGTCTTTGTAAAAACTCTCTATAAGTATACTTTTTTCTATCATCATCTTCAGCTCGTTTACGTAAAAAACCATCCTGGATATAGTCCCATTCTACTTCCATCTCAGAATCTTTAAATTCCTGATCCTCAAAGTAATGAACAGGAAAACCTGTTAAAACAGCTGATATTATCTTCAGTTTATCACTGAATCGTTTAATTTCCCAAAGTTCACTGGATTTTGTATGGATTAATCTTTGGATAATTTTACCAACTGTATCCTTACCAGATTTTGATTTACCGCTTATTCCTATTATCATAAATTAAAGTTTATTAGTTTATCATCAATATTGTCAAAGATACCATTTGTTTTATAATCACTACCATAAAATCCCCAACAGGAGTCTATTTCCTCTTCATGTTCATGACCATAATCACACTTAGTTATCTTCATTAACTTAAATCCATAAACATCTCCGGTTAGGTATTGATCATAAGTTTCTACTTCTGCCTCAAGACGTTTAGTAACTTTATCTAGTGTTTCAGGATCAATATTACCATATTCTTTTAGAATAGTACTTGTAGGACAATAAATGTATCCAACCTGACCAGAATCCCATCTACAAGAAAATGATGATGTGCTCATAGTAATACCTGAATGATCATATAGATAAAGAGGTAAACATACCCAATCGTTTTTTAAATTAAGCCATTCTTCTAGTGTTTCCGCATCACCGTAAATTTCATCATACATCTCAAGATCTTGTAAAATTAGATTAATATCTAAAGAATCTGCCATATCCATTAGAGCTGCATGTTTATCAGATACTTGTTTATCACCCAAATTATATCTAGAATGACAACAAATCATAATACCAAGATTATCCCATTCACGGGGACTCTCAGGATCCTCATACTGATAAATATTTAATACATGATCGTTTTTTAATTCAATTCTTTCTACTAAATCCATGATTTTATGTTTTATAAATCGTAAAATACTTCAGTTATTTCTTGTTTTACAGGAGCTTCTGTATCAAATAAGTCTAACTGGTTAGGATTATCATCAGCTAATTTAGCTAGTTCGCTAACTGGAGTTAAAGATTTAAATATCTTATTCATATAAGTATGAATAGCTATATGATTAGAAATCCAATCTAAAGGATGCGATTTTCTTAATGCAATTGATACATGAGTATATAAATCCCATAAAGAATTCAATGATGGTAATAACGGATCCTTAATGTTATTAACTATAGTACTAGACTGAGTAGGAGTAAGTATTTTATCAATAAAATAAAGCAATCCTAGTATTTCAGCATGTTTTTCCTTACCCAGAATTAGTTTACTAAAGTTTTCATGATCCCGAACAATAGTATTATAGTACAAAGAACATTGATTAATCTGATCATGAATATGTTGAATAGCTTCTTGATCAGCATTACCGGTATGTTTACGAACAAATGACCCGATATTACCTGGTATATATGTAGCGCTATAGGGTAATGTAGGAGAAGCCGTAGCTCCAGCTATACATTGAAACTTTACTTTTTTATTATAGCTATTAACCCAGCTAAACAATATACCTAGATCAGTATCATTAGCAGGTTTAATAACATAAGAACCCTGTGCTATATCACCATTATTAGCAATTTTATAAGACTCTTTTAAAATCGTAAGATTATTATTAGCTAACTGTTGTTTAACATTATCGATTATAAATCCATGACTAATAACTGTATAGCTATTAGCATGATTAGGTAATGTAACGGAGCGTAAATAACTCTCCGTTACGATAGGCATTGATACTTTCATAATTTAAAATAGTTTAAGTTGACTAGAATCGAATTCGATATTTTCGATTTCTTTATAAATTTTGTCTAAATAATAACCCATATTAATATCATAATCACTCCACTTCATCTCTACATACTTATTAAATACGGTTATCATGGCTCGTTTATCCGCTTCTATCTGTACTTCCCTTCCATCCTGAACATTTCGTTTTGTTATTTTACAACCCTTATTACTTATATAATAGCGTATTACTTTTTGTAATTCCTCTTTCCTCATTGCCCCTTTTATATAACATATCTTTTCTAATACCCAACCAGAGTTAGTTTTGAAACCTGCACAAAAATCAAATATATTTGAATTTTTAAATAAGGTATCTTCAGGTAAAATATTGTGTACAAAGTAGTTATAGATTGACTTAGGAACTACTAAAAAGCTTTTATTCTTATGTAACGCTAGTTCAGAAAACTCAAATCTACCCTTACATTTAGTAGCTGAATAATAACATTTATCATTAGATTTTCTAAATACATAATAAGGATTACTAATAATTAGCTCGTTATAAATATCAACCGGTACTTCTTTTTCTTTATACACGGCGATATAATTATTAACGTCGGCTAGAATCAAACTCTGATATATATCATGTTCAAGTTCTAAACTGGTTAGCTTTTCCCATTCTTTACATATCTCGTAATACTTATCAATTGAATCATTAGGTATTAAGTTTTCTACTCCATCTGTATTTTGCATTAACGGAATAGACCCCGGTATACCTAAAGATATCATTTCATATAACATCATAAGAGTTAACTGACCATTAATAGTAACTTTAAGAGTTAGTTCCGGATCATATAAAAAACTATTAGCATCATTACTAAGACCATATGTACTATTTAAAATAATCTTGTAAATATAGTTCCTTACATCCTTTTTAGATATCTTACGTCTTTCTGTAAAAAACCATTCGTATAACTCATTAAAATCTCTACTAGGTATATGTGCTGGGGACCACTTATTACGGATAATAAGATTAGGATAAAAGCTTACCACATCACTGGTAATAAGCGTATAATTATCATCTGATTTATAAATACCGCTTTTAGTAGCACCGTGAGCACCACCTAGACCAAAATCAGTCTTAACGTTCTTATGAGTAATATTTGTTTTAAATACTCCCTTAATATTATTAGGATCCTCAATAACAATAGACTTAAAAACTTCAAGTAACTCCTGAAATTCTGGAGATTGAAACTTTACAAAAGGTAATATAATATCCTTTAATACAATCTGTGTACGATAAGTCCTCATCTGACGAAGATCATATTTAGAAATACCCGTAGCTTTAGTTAAAAAGTGTAAGAATAATTCTTTACTAATCTTAGGTTCTGAAGCACTCATTAAAGGTATATCATATTCTACTGTTAAGTCTTTCCTTAGTTTAATAGCCTTTTTAGATAAATAGAATATATGTTTAGTAGAACTTACGTCATTTCTACAATAACTTAATATCAAATTTATCTCATCTAAAGTAGTAATATGTTTACCATGATAGATTGGCATATCCTGAATATTCTTCCAATCCATAGTATACTGAATCCATTTAAGACTAGATCTTTTAGCCGGGTTGTCCCAGTGATTTAGCTTAAATACATCAATTTGAGGTATACTAAGATTTTTTTCAGAATACTCAGGAAATTCACCATTATCTTGTCTTTCGATAATTTTCTGCGAAACTTGGTAAATCATATTGCTAATTTGAGATCCGTCTAATTCTTTAAGTAACTCACTATTCTTAAGAATATACTCACTTATTTGAGAATCAAAGGTCAAACCATTAAAGCTGATATGATATTGCTTATTGTGCTGACTATCTAGTAAAAACCTTAAAAGATCATTGAAATCATTTTTAAGCTTATGAATAACAAATTCTTTACGAGTCTTTTCTAGATAGTGTTCAGCTACTAATATGGTGCAATTGGATAGTGTTTCATAGTCAATTACCCAATGAGACTTCATACAAAGAATTTAGTAATTTTATCTTCGTTATAATTAATAGTCATTACTTTAAGAAAATCACAGATATCTTCTTTATCTCTGATTACTGTTTCGTAATACTGTGTTGTTTGTACTCTTTCTTGTTTATACGGATTGTAATTTGTCTCTGATTCTTTCTTTTCTTCAGGTAACATTTTACGTACCAATGGATATCCGCTAGGATCCAGTTTAGGTAACATTTTAAATGTATCTTCTCGGTGTTTAGTAAGAACTAATAAGATCTGTTTTTCCGGATGAAATATACATTCTATAAAAGGACTATCATTTGTTAAAGCAATAGCCATAAAAGTTGGTAATGATTTATATCCACCATCATTACCCATATCTGTCCACATACCAGTGGTCAGAAACATTGTTGATTCTACCATAATTACGATTTAAAAATTAATATATCTGAGTTAAACGTTTCTTTCTCTATATCAGGCTTATCACAAAGCTCTACCACACTCTTCAAATTTTCAATATCAATGTTAAGTAAACGACTATATATCCCATAATATTTATGAGGATTAAGAAAACTATCGATATATACTGAGTTAGAATCGGAATTACCGAAATATTTGAGAATTTTAATTTTTGTTCTGTATTCTAGTTTTGAATATTTACCATTAAGGAAATTGTCCCAATCTTTAGCGTTATTGCTAAGGTCATAGTTACAAATAACCAACTTGCCAATAACTTCCTTTGATTTAAATCTAGGATGTTTTAAAATTACATTATTAACAAATATGCTAAACCTTGGAGTATCATCATTAAGATATGTACATGTTAATATACAATCCTCAGGTTTAGTTTTATTACGCCAATTTATATAAGTCTCGGTCGGCGGAAGATCTCTACCCTTCACCATATCTAACAGTGGATAAAGAAATACACGAGACTTTTGAAAATACTTAGAGTATAAACAAGAAATAGTACCCATAAATGTGATTTGCTTGCTACAAAATTATACAACCAGAAGCTAAATCAAAAGGCAATTCGAAATTTTTATTAACATAGTGCCAATTAAATACCTCGACTTTTTCCTTAAGTGCTGATAACCAATCCTTCATCGTATCAATGCTTATCTCAAATACGCACTTTTGAACAAAAGGATCTACCACAATAAAAGAATATTGTAAACTATAATCAGGATACTTTTCAGTAAACTCTGCTTCACATAAAGTATAATAAATAGCAGCCTGAAGATCATATCGATAATAATCAATAGATTCTTTAAATCTATCTATAGCTTTAGAAGTAGTCTTTAAATCTACAATTTTTATACACTTTTGGTTGTGATCAATAACCAATCTATCCAAATAACCTTTAAGCTTAAAAGAATAGTTTAAAAACGTAGATTCTAAATACTTTTCACTATAGATATCAACTCCTGCTGGATTATTACAATATAAAGCATAACAGATAATTTCATCTGAAATAAGCTCATCTCGTAATTCCATACATTTTTCATAACTTTTCTGTTCTATTAGTATCTTAGAACTTAATTGTGTTAGAAAGTTAAAATAATTAATATTATCTTCAGTTAAAACTTTAGCAATTCTTTGTTCATCTGTCTTAAGATTTTGATAATAATTAAGGTTAACCATTAGTTCTAATATCTCATACTCAAAGTTTTCTAAAGACTTACTAGAATGTTCCGGATTCAGTGTTTTATTATACATTGCATCAACAATAATCTTAGCATTATCTTTTGGTATTTTACCTGGAGATATGATAAAAATCTTGTCAAAGTTATCCGGTTCTAACACTAAAGTATGAAGCAGTTTTCCTTCAACTAAATGAGTATCAAGACTTTCCTCTTTTTGGTTTAGAACATAATGTCTATAAAATAATTTAGGAGAAAATAATAACTTATTTAATCCTGAATAACTTAGAAGAAACGGCTTTTTATAAAACCGTTCTTCTTCTGTAAGGTGTTTAAGCATCTTTATAATTCGAATTTAACGGATGTATCTGGATCATACAAATTTATAAATTTTGGTTTAGGTACAATAATTATATCAACTAAATCTGATGACAATCCATTAACAATACTTTTAGCTTCTTCCTGAAATATTCTATTACATTGAGATCTATCTATTTGATCATTATAGTTTTCAAACATATAATTTAAAAAATCTGCTGGATCCATATCATATAATTTTCTCAAGTTATTAATATTATTAAATACCTTAAGATTTTTATAAATCGGGTGTATTAATTTACTACCATGATCCTGATAAAGATGATATAAATACTTTATACTAGCAGAATAGTCACAATTAGCAATAGTCTGAAAAGCTAGTATATGATTTTCTTCATCATTAGATGACAATATACTATCAAGACTTAAATAAAGTTCTTCATCGATTATATTACTACTTGGAATAGCTTTATATAATGAATTTTCTGATACAAATGGAATCTTATTAGCTAGACTATAATAAAGAATCTCTGCAAATAATGGTGTTATAAAATAAAAAGTATTTAAATCTATAGCAGTGCTATTACTAGTATACATACCTAATGTAATAATCTTATCAAAACTCAATCCGTGATAATCAGTACTACTAAAATCAAAAGTTTTATACCGTTCGTTATATTTAATTCGCTGATTTCTAATTTCATGATTATTAGCATGTTCCTGTACATAATATACAGCTTTACCCACTAGATAATTAATAGTAGGAAACTCTTCACAATAATCATCATAAGTATAAAAAGATTTACTAGTATTTATAAATACTGTAGCTTTTGTATGGTCATTCGTTACTGTAGCTTTTATAGATTTACAATACTCTTTTATTTTAAACATTGGAATCTTACATCCTGGAAATATATAAACTTTATCTCCTGATTTTATATCATAAGCATTATAATCACTTTCAAAAAATTTATCATTAAGCTTAATATAAGTAGCTTGATCTATTTCGTGAATACCCCCTAATTGATAGGGGGTGTTATAGCCTTCACGATAAACTAGACCTACAGTACGTTTTATAAACTTTAACTTATCTACAATATCAAAGTTTATAGGTATAAGAGAAGTTTTTTTAGCCATATTATTTAATTGCTATTTGTACAAGTTTCGGGTGCATTAGTAGCTTTTGAAATCGTTGTTTATCATAATTAACAATAGATTTAATAATGAAATACCTAAGATCATTAGTAAATAAATCCTCGTCAATACATATATTAATTAATCTATCAATTAGCTTTTGATCACAACCTACATTCTCAACATGATAATATGTATAATTAATAATCCTGGTAGCGATTACACCAGCTATATCCGCTCGATAATCATTATCTTTACCGATAGTATCTACTAGTTTCTTTTGAGTAACATCCCAGTCTTTACTAGTAAGGATTTCTTTAGGATGAATTAATTTATCAAGTTTATTATTGATAAACATAGTAAAAATAGTGCTAAAATCCGGTCCTACAGATCCTTCACCTAACATCTGGATAAGCGGTAATTCTTTATCAAAGTCTTTAACAGAACTAATAGAGTTAAAGAATGTAGTAATAACCCTAGCATTAGTTTGTTCTGTTACTAGCTCAGGGTGCATAATTAGAAAATTAATACAACGGTTATCTAATTGACAATTCTCTGCATATCTAGCCCAACAATCAATATCAAATTGTAGATTAATAGTTATAAATCTAGTCTTCTGAGCATTATCCATACTTGTAACAAAATACTCACCATTATCAGGATTTGAGCTTAGTAATATCATAGATCCTTTAGGAAGTTTCCATGAGATATACTCTTGCCTGTCAATGATTTCCATACAAGCTTGAAGAAATCTGGAATCAGCTCTTGAATAATCATCAAGTAATAACATTAAAGGTTTTTCCTTACCTTGAATCCAAGCTGGAGGAGCATACGTCATACGCTTTTGACCAGTTGGGTTATATTGACCTTGTATATAGGTAGGTAATAAATTTTCTGGTACCCATTTAACTGTATCACCTTTCTTTACTTCAAATTCTTTAACTGGAAATCCGGTTAAATCACCTATTTCTTCTATCTGACTAAGACATAATTTTTCAAAATCCATATTAAGCTCCTGAGCTATCTGGGTAATTACACTCGTCTTACCAATACCCGCTGGTGATTCTACATTAATAGCTACCGGATTTTTACCTTGTTCTTGTATATGTTGATTATTACTAACCATATACTTTATAAGAGTTTTTAACTCATCTACATTTAATTTTACATTTGCACTCATAATTGTAATTTAATTTTATAACCTTGTAATTCTTCGTTAATATTACTGTTGGAACTATGTACCCATAAAGTACGAATTTGACATTTAGGCGGTGCGGGTGCTTCACCATCTGTAAATACGATAAGACCAGTATATACTGAGGTATGATTATTAGTATACTCTATTATAGGTTTGAAATCTGTACCACCACGACCATGTATTTCAATTTTATCACTTGGTTTAAACGGTATAACTGATCGTACATCTGTATCACATTGTAATATAGTTACATCACTACCGGTCTTATATATGTGGTGAATCTCATTCATAAACTCTTTAAGTTCACCATCACTAACAGATCCAGATGTATCTATAGCAACTAATAAATGTCGCCTTTTCTTAATCTTAAGACCAGCATCTTCTACAAACCTCTTGTTCTCTTTACGCTGCATCTTCTTGGTATAGACTTTACTAGATCCACCAGCAAATCTTCTAACATAACTTTTCCAGTCAAACTTAGGCGGTTCTACTTTAAATAAATCGTCTATATAACTTTGTAATTCACCAGGTATAGTACCTCTATTCTTAATACTATTAGCTATTTCTTTTAAGTGATGATCTATTTGAGAACCTAGTAATTTCTTTTCAGTATCACTTAAGTTATCAAATTCTTCCCAATCATGATTAGGAACCATATCACCATCACCATCGTGAATATCACCATTAGTTATAGCTTCCATGACCATTTTTATCTTAGGACTATTATTAGCAGCTTGTTGAAGCTTATCATAATAATAACGAGTACCTTTCTTAGGTTCAAGATTAAGATCCGCAAATGTTTCAAGTGTCATACCTCCAGGTGGAAGATACTGTTTATCAATGAATTGATTAATTTCTAAATCCATAGCAATATTAGCTATCATCTGATTTTCAAATTCATCATGCCTAAGTAAATGAAAAATACTATATGGTAAACGTATTATTAACTCATACTTTCGCATGAGACTAGACTATACCTTAATCCTAAAGCCTTTTTGCTTAGGATTGCTTATTGTAGTCGTTGAACCTCTTTCTTGGTTTATATGTGTCTAAGTAATTAATAAAAACTTGCCTTTTCCTTTCTAAACATGTAGTATAATCTTTGTACATGTATTCAAATAGATTAAGTGTATCATGCAAAGAATGTTGTGTAATATAACACTCATTACTTTTCTTAATAGTTTTATTTTTTACTGGTAATATTTTTAATAAATCAATAATAAATTTTTGTGAACCTGAACAAAAACCTGATTTTAAGATTTTCCAATCATTATTTTTTAGATTTTTATAAACACCAACTGTACCATCTCCATCAAAATATCCTCTTATAAAATGATGAACTAATTCATCTTCTAATATAGGTATTCTTATTGTTTTAGTTTTAGCAGGTGTACATCCTAAATTATTTAAATCATTATACATTTGAGCTGATGTTATTTGAGCTTTCCATATATACTTTTTATATAATTTTTGATATTCACAATTTGGAGAATTATTTGATCCAACATCTGATAAAAATAGTTTTACCCATTCTTTGTCTTTTGATGAAAAAATAATTTGTCCAGATTTAGTTGCTTTTTTTGTAATATTACCATCAGCAAACAATACTCCTAACCAATATGCTTTTTTTTCTGTGTTTATAACATTAAAAAAGTCATCTTGACAAGTGTATTTCATTGCTGATTCAGACAAAGTTCTTGATTTTATATTATTTCTTTTTAAAATTGCAAATACAGTTTTCACATTTATTTCTAATGTACTTGCAATCTTTTTACCTGATAAATTATCAGTAATATAATAATCAATTACTTTTTGTTCTATTTCTGTTTTCATATATGTAAGTATTTATACTACAATATACCAAAAATAAACCATATAACCAAGAAATTTGGCTGCGGATTTACCAATTCTTATCTTTTTTACCATACCTGAGTAATTACTTCAGCCACTATATCAATCACTTGTATAGTTTGGTAGATAAGACTCTAAAGGTAGTCCCCGTCAATTTAAAGCTTTTTACATGTAGATTACTCTACAAGGAACCCAATTTAAGCTCATGATGTAATAAGCCTATCCTATGATTAGGTTCTAAATTAGACCAGAATTCTTCATTTACATCTAGTTTATAGTTAATTCCTTGTTTACTTACTCCTGCTGTAGGAACCTTTTTACTTACCTTTTTATCTAGGAGTAACATATACATCCCATAGAAAGGTTGTTTTAGCATAAGGTCCTTACCAGTTTTAGATATTTCATTTAATACTTTTTGACTCATTTCTTTTTACTATTTTTAATTCATAATCTTCTTCTAAAAAAGTTGAACCCGAAGAGATATACATTTTTGTAACAAGCTTTTCAAATCTTTTTATTAAATAGTTTATTGCATCTTCATCTTTATGTCGATACAATAATTCGTAAGCTTGATTAGTACTACCAGCATAATAAGACCCTTTATCACTAAGAATAGGTATTTCCGCGAATATTTCTCGTTTTATACTATAATTATCGACATGTATTAATAATAATGTAATCCAGGGAGCTGACTTTACTAAATCACATTCTTTTAAAATACCTATTAAAACTACTAGATTTTCTTTATCAGGACTTAATAATAAGTCTAAGTGTCTATCAAAGTTCGATTTGTTGATGATGTGTTTCTCCATCTATTTTAAGTGTTTTACGTGCCCACATAGGCGGTTTGTCCATACGCATAACATCAATCCATTCTTTAGCAGATGGAATATAGCCATTGCAATCTTCTTTTACATGTTGTTCTCCGATATATCTTGTGTATACAGTTTTACCTTCTGAATTTTCAAAACTTGGTCCAAACTTTTTCTCACATTCAAATATTCCTTCACTGTGGTGACGGAACATTCTATGTTTACTATGTCCTATCCAAGCTTTAGTTTCATCAAACCACTCCTCAATAGCTATATAATCCTCCCATTTTCCACCAAACCGCTTCGCGGCTGATTTTGCATGTAATATAGGGTGCATAAATTATAAGTTTAAATTGTTAATAATAGAAAAACTATACCAACGAGTGTTTAGATGACACTTTGTCTATTAATTCTTTTAATAATAATTGTTGAGATTCAACATCTAAAGGCATTACAGCTTTTTTAATATCTAATTTTTGATATAACCATCTAAATGCTTGTTCGTATAGTAATACAGTACAATAAGCGTCATACATTCCTAATTTGTTGCAATTGGAGTTCATTTTACCTTCTTCCCCAATATAGTTGCCTTGTCCATTGTAATACCCGAAACAAGGTTCATCAAATCCAATCGACTTCATATCAAGAGCTATTTGATATGGTACAAAATTACTTTCCATTCCTTGTTTTTTTACTTCTTCCATTATAATTTATTTTCTATTGTTCCTGAATGTTCATATGATTCTATATCATAAACACGTATATTATTTGAAATTGAATATTCTAAGGTATCAAGATCAAGATGTATTTCTCCATAACCTCCATCATTATTATACCAATCTTCAATATTTTCTAATAAATTAGAATAACAGTAATCGCTAATAGCTTCTTTATCAATATTGTCTATTTCACTTATATATTCTTCATTACCTCCAGCATCTTCAGTTAGTATTTCGTCTATATCACCACTATCTCCACTACCAGAGTATCTGATTATTAATTTAATATAACCCGCGTCTTTTAATTTAGTTAGTTCTGAAATCATTTTTTTTTTGTTTATAAAATTTACCTAAAATATTAGAATTCAAGAAGTTATCTTTTTCGAGTACTTCATGTATAAATTGATATTTAGTTTCCATATACGATAATTCTAATTTAGAATAACAAATACATAGTATTTCTCTTTTAATTTTTACATCATCGTTATGAGCTTTTTTTAATACCTCGTTACTACTATAGTAGTTTTCATATGCTAGTTTCTTTACCCGTTTATAGGTCTTTTTACGTTTATCAGTAGGTAAATCTTTTTTAGCTAATTTAGATTTTCTATCGGAATAAAAGTTCTTTTTACCGATATATAACATAGAAGCACCATCTATTACAGCGCTCATAATATATACAAATCCAACACTATTTTCAGGTATCATTTCTGAAGTAAAGACAACTCCTTTATAAATCCAACTCATAGATATTGATTTAAAATTTGTTTTACTTGGTCAACTCCATAATCTTTAATAGAATCTGATAGATCTTTAGATAACGGAATTGATATAAATTCTATATTATATTTTTCCTTATACTTTAAAGCCTGTGTTTCACCGGTTTTATCATTATCATATAAAACATATACTTTTGGATACTTATCTAATATCTTTTTAACAAGATCTTCTTTAAGCATAACCGTCTCACTATTAGGAGCTAAAAAGTCTACGTCATACCCTAAGGATACTAGACTTAACCCATCTTTTATTGACGATACTATTACTAAAGTTGATTTATCCCAGGTTAATTGATCAAAACCTTGAACATATTGTTTATAGATATTAAATTTCTTATCAGTTTGTAAAGGAGAATATGTCTTATACAATGTACCGTCTTTCTTAGTATAAGCGTACATCATACCTTTCCTTAGTCTGAAATTTTTATAACCATTATCAAATAAGATATATTCTAATGGATATATGTTATATTTCTCTAGTAAAGATTGACTAATATTATAGGATTGCCAATATGTAATATCAGCAAAAGAATATGGTCTTACCTTATACTCTTTTATCTGATACTTAGGTGTCATATTAGGTTGAAGTTTTTTAGGTACGTTTCCCGTATCTATAAACATTTTATAATCATTAACAATAGTTTCTTTAGCTTCATAATAAGTTACATCCTTTTTATTTAAAAGCTTACTAATCATGATATAAAAGTCAATGATATTACCACCTTTACCTATTGAAAAATCGTGAAATAATAATCGGTCATCCTTATAATAAAAAACTAATGAAGGCTTAGTATCTTTAGGATTGAATATTGATAATACCGAATGATTTTTTATATTATCGGGTATTTCAACACCGGCGTAATAAAAATATACCCAATGATCTGGTATATCTTTACAACTAAGTACTAAACTTGTCTTTATCATAATTAATATAGTTAAAAAAAGGAGTCCTACTTGATTCAGACTCCTTTGATTAATTGCCGGATTTTAAATTAAAGATCAATATCAAAATCAGATCCTGAATCAGAATCAGAATTATCATTTGTTTCTTGACTTGGTAGCTTTATAGCATGAACATCAGAATCAAACTCTACAACTTTAGATAAATCACCATCAGCTGAAGAATATGGATAACGTCCATCTATTCCATACGGAAAAGATAAATCCCATTCTAAATAGTTACTATCTCTTTTTTTATACTGTGTACCTTGAATACATACATATAGCCATTTATCTTCATAGGGAGCATCATCATTAAACGCTTTAACAAAATCTTCAACGGTTTCATATTTACCATCTACAGATTTCCACCAATCCATACAACCTAGACTTAAACACATACCCTTTATACTAGCTAGTACAGAACTAACTGTATCTCGAGGTTTACCGTTTTTAGTTCTACCGGTATAGAATGGAAAAGAATTAGCCTTTACCCAAGACACTCTACCCTCGTGATCACCTTTACTGGGATCATCCTTATCTATTTGAAATCCTTGAAAATCACCTCCTACAGGTTCACTTTCAAGAACATAAATAAGATTAACAGCATTTTCATATCCTCTAATGTTTACAGGATTATACTTTACGCTTACAATCTTAACTTTGTGATTACCTGGTTCTAACTTTTTATTCCATGTACCACCTTCGCTCTTTGCTGATTTTGTTGTTCTAATCATACCTTTTTATTTAAATGTTAACATATACTCTATCCCAATGAGTAATAAAATTACCCGATCCATCATCTTCTGATAATACTATTTCAGCGTTTTCTAAATGTTTAGGTCTAGCGCCACAAGCAATTTTATCAGAAGTTTTAAAACTTAATATATTCTGATTTCCTTTTCTATATAAATACCCAATAGCGTCTGATTTATAAGCCGCTGAGGTTTTAATCTTACCAGTAAGATCTATATCCAAAGCGCTGAAATCTGAACCAGCTTTATCTAAGTTTACGTCCTTAACATGTCCTAACAATATAATATGATCAGCACAAGACTTAATCTCATTAACAGTTGATGAAAACGCGTCTCTTAACCATTTATAACCAGCTCCATTAGGTAGATTAAGAATACTATGTAATTCTTTCTTTCTAGGACCTGGACCAGTTATAATACCTTTAGGGTCTTTGGCTAACCAACCTTTACCCATAGGACTTCTATCATACAGAATATCAGCATATTCTACACACATTTCTTCAAGAGCTGTAATAGTATCAATAGCTATAAACTTATAAGGCTTATCAGCTTCTTTAATAGCTTTGATTACAGCAAATAATTCTTTTATAGAATTAGCTTGAATCTTCATAGCATCTACATATTTACTTCCTTTTTCTAAATCAATGATTAGACAATTAGGAAGAGCTGCAATAGCTGTTGTCTTTCCTACCTTAGGTTTAGAAAAAATTATAAGGTTTGTAGGATTGTCAGAATCAGCTTTTACAATTTCTGTCGGTAATTTAATTTCCATTATTCTATGCTATCTATTAATATATTTAACCATTCTTTATCACTAACAGGTTGTTTCCAAATAATAGCCGCGAAGTCCTTAATAGTCATTTGACTAATCAATTCTTCTTTATTTGCGTCATTTGTTTTAGGTTTTAAAACAGTAGTGATATTAGATTTAAAATCGTTTACTTTGTCTTTATTAAATATTAATTCGTTATTTCTACTTACAACAATTAATTTTGAAGTAGGTATGAAATATTGTACAGCACTGGGAATAACATCATTGGATTTAATATATGTTTTCCATTCCGGATCATATTTCCATTTCCATAATGTACGCTGTGAATCTTCTATATCATACTTCTTACTTACAAATTCAGTATAAATATCTTTCTCGTTTCGTAATTCACTTGCGAAAAAGCTTATACAAATTTCACTATGATTGACCGGTTTATATGCTGTTCTAGGTATAAATAACGGATCAATACAATTCATCTTTCTAAAGATAGGCTCGTGATACGCTCTTAACTCCTGTATCCTCTTTCTTTTTTGACTTGTATCCATATTATTAATTCTTAATTTTAACGTCTCGAGGCGGAGGTGGAGTTTCTACAATAGACATCTTTTCAAACTCCGCTCTAAAGAAACTCATTCTTGTATCTCCATTTCTAACTTTTAAGAAATGAGCTACTAATACTCTGTCATCATCAATTATCCATCTTTCAGGACCATAAATTCTTATATTTTTAGCTCCCGGTCTATTAAACGCTACTACAATATCAGCATGTTGAAGTAAAGCATCTGAACCGAATATGTCCGAGTCTAAAATATAATTACCATGTTTACCGTCACCAGTTCTTTCAACACTATCTACGTTTCTATTAAGCTGGCTTAAAATAATAAAAATTACTGGGTACTTTCTTTTCAATCTAGTAAGTGCCTCTCCTAGATGATAAAGGGTATCCATCCTGTCATTTTCAAAATTAGTTTTCTTAAACAATAATGAATGATCTACAGTGATTATACCTGGCACATACTGTTTATCATTTCCTACTACTTTAACGTGATATTCAAACCAAGCTTCTATAAACTGCTCAAACTCATTTACAGTACAAGGATTTTCAACTATTTCGATAGGATCATTAACCTTTTCTTTAGAGTATTCAATACACTTTTTAAAATCATCATCACTTATCTTATAATTATCAGCGCTACATACTTGTTTATAAGATTTAGATAATACAGAAGAATATTCTCTGATAGCACCAACTTTAGCTACCATTTCAAACTGAAATTCTAAAACTCTAAAATAGGTATGTTTATTTAAATTAAAAGCCTCACGAATAATCTGATCTTTAATCATAGTCTTACCCACAGCTGGGCGACCACCTATTACAATCATACTATGCCATTCAAATCCATCAACAGCTGAATCATTAAACCTTTGCCAAGGAGTTTTAATACTTTTAATTAATCCGTCTTTTCTTAATTTAATATAGTTTAAAGCGTTTTTATAAGCTTCTCGTTTGGTTATCCAAGGTAGTTTACTCTCTTCCATCGTTATCAGTTCTATTTATAGACAGGAAAACAAATTTATAAAATCTTGCGAAAATAACAATAACAAATTCAATAAATATATATTGAATAATGTTAATCTTAACAATTAAATTTCTTATTATCAAAAATACTATTACGCTTAATAGTATCGCAAATACAATCTTAAATAAGATTTTACCAAAATCAATCATACAACTTTTGTTTTAAAATAAGTATCGTCATCTCCATCTTTAATTAATTC
>Ga0209668_10000247_pt1 | contig 22966 bp, 27 predicted proteins | sample FrelakmetPLP11PL_FD_187150 | JGI IMG/M metagenome (GOLD analysis project Ga0209668, IMG submission 187150) | Freshwater lake sediment microbial communities from the University of Notre Dame, USA, for methane emissions studies - PLP11 PL (SPAdes)... | ecosystem: Environmental > Aquatic >...
AAATTGTGGGCGCGGACATCACAGCCTCTGCTGAAGCTTCCGCGGATCGTCAAGCTACCATCATGAAGCTGGCGGAAGAGTTGGTCAAAGATGTGCCCAATGGCCGCCCGACGTTTGTGTTTGCGTACGGCACGCTATATCTGCGCGTCGACATTTCTTCTCAGCTGCCCGTGTTTAGCCGCAAGATGGCGTCTTTTACGGTAGTCAAGAAGCCCAAGGAAGTGGTCATTGTAGATCATCCTGGACGCTACGCAAACCCGTGTGTGGCAGATGCCTTTATTAAGCCTCCCAAACCCGTGTTGCCGCCTCAAGCCCCGTTCATCATGCCGCCTCCCCTATTTACGGGCGACAAGGGCATTGAGCTCCAAGCGGTAGTAGTGACTCCAGCATAAAAGTATTGCGCATCAATAAAACATGTACCGCCCTACTTACTGCCCTCCCCAGTGTGTCCCGGTGTGCCAGTACCCTGCCACCCGGTTTGTCAGAATGCAGCATGGCGGTGTCGACGTGGACGCGCTGGTGGCCAAGCTAAAGAAGGCCAAGGCCAAGTTTTACGGCGCCGATTGGTGCGGCTACTGCAAGAAGCAGCTGGCAGAGCACGAGGCGCTTAAGCAGTTCTACAAGGAGTGCGGCAAGGGCGGGTGCAAGACGTCCAAGGGCGAGGACATTAACGGTTTTCCGACTTGGGAGATTAACGGCCAGGCCATTAGTGGCTACAAGACGCTGGCCCAACTGGATGCCATGTGCTAAATAAATCTTTATTAAAATTAAATGCCACGTTTTACGCGTTTAAACACTGCGTCCTTGTACACTTCTAACCAAGACCCGCTGTGGATTCCGCCTGAAGCTGTTTGCCCCTCTGGAACTGGCAGAGAATGCAATTTTGTAGGGCGGTCTTTTAAGTTGAGCGACACGGTAATTGATCCTCGAAGCATGCGCAATCAAGGCAAACCTATTTTTAGCGTCCCAAGCTACCAGTTTGGAGGCCAATGTGTAAATGGGGCGCCTTGGACTGGCGGAGTGGATGACAATTCTACGCACGTGTATACAGACACTGCCAAATACGTCGGCTCGCTCAACACGTCTACAGATGCCAATGCGTCTTTTACAGGCGCGACGTTTTCAGCAAAAGCAACAGCTAATGCTACTACCGGCGAAGATGTGACCAAAACTTCCAATTTGAAAGTTGCAGAAGCAAACTACAATCATTACAGCGGCAACGTGCAGTTTGATAAACGGTGTTACACTAAGACTTTGTTGGACCCGGTGTTTGCGGCTCGTTTTGAAGAGCTGCCGACTTTCAATGGGCTTAAAAAAGACGTAGTTATGAATTTGGCGGACTATGCAAAATATGAAAAGTTTTTGAACGACTATGGCTCGCACGTGGCCGAGTCTGTTGACATTGGGCACCGCTTTAACCAACTGCGCTCCACTGCAAGCAACAGCAGTGACATTGCGCGCACACTAGAGGTTCAAGCTTGTTTAGATGTAAACGCCTCGTTTGCTGCAGGTGATGCGTCTGGCGGCGGCTGTACTAACATTAGCCAAGCTGAAAGAAACACTGCTGCTAGTACGTCTAGCAACAAGACCCGCCGCGTATGGGGCGGCGACCCAAATCTTACGCCGAGAATTTCCAATCCCGGCTATGCGCCTACGCAAGATGAAATTGAGCAGTTTATTGCTTCACCACCCATGTACGATGACGCCATTGACTTTCATTTTGAGCCTATTTGGAATGTTTTAGGAATTATTTACGGCAACGAGAAGAAGGCGCTTCAAGCGCAACGCGCCCCCGCTCACATTCTACGACTTACGGACGATAATTTGCAGCGATGCAACACTCTACAAGCTGTGTACGAAATGGTTTTAGCAGGCAAATGCAAAGATACGACTTCTGCGGGTATGATTAAGCCTAAAGTGTACTCTGTGCAATCTGATGGGTTAAACCCCAAATACGGCTGCTGGCTAAGACATGACGGAGCCGGCTCGGAAAGTGATTGCAAGTGGAGCGGAACTAAATCGTGTGCAGTTTGCGACGGCAGTGGGTGCTTTGTTAGTGAGCACGGCATGCCGAAAAAGTGGACTTGGAATGATGGAGGATGCTTTAGCGGCGCAAACAATGGTTGCAAGGGGCCGTGCAATATATTTACTCAACAGTGCAACATTGCAGGAGATGGGTCATATGCTGACGGCTTGCCTGATCGTTGGTCGTACATTCAAGGTCAAGGCGACATTTATCCCAATTAAGTTTGCGCGTTTGTAACATAAATTGCAATTTCTGTTCACGCAATAAATATACTATGTGGTCCACAACAATCTGGCATCGCCTAAAGCCCGCAGTTGATCGCTCTAAACCCATGTGGGTCAAGCAAGTGCGCACCACGGATCAGTGCAGCAAGCACACGTTGCTGTACGAAGGCACCAACTCGCGCTACAAATCCGTGTGGTACACCCAAGACGATATTGACTTGCAGCACATTAGCACCGAAAAAACCCCGGCCTCTAAATAAAGATGGCCTCGAGTCCGCAATGGGTGCTGTCTCCGGACGGCAGTCAGTGCAGCCCTGTAGCTTTTCCTGCGCCTGGAGATCGCATGTACAAGTCGCAAAGCATGTGCGAGTACGCAAGATACCGCTCCGATCCTCAAACGTTTAACCACCCTCAAGGCCTGCAGTGCAATCCGTGGGGCTGCCAGCAAATTTGGCTGCAACCTTATCATTCTCACGGAGGCATGAGGATGCACGGGCATAATGGCATGTACCACAACGGTCCAGAGTGGCGAGTTATGGGCGCTGGGTGGGGTGGTGGCAAAGTAGCCTATCCCGGCGGATGGAAACAGTTTTGGTAAACACGGTAAACTATCGTTCTAAATTAGCAAAATCAAATAAAGTCTAGCAAAAAATGTTTATTGTAATCCTCTTTCTCGTTGTGCTGCTTGTAGTATCGTGCGTCCTGCCCGACTTTTCAGTGGCTTCGCTAAAACAAATTGTTTCAGAGGTTGTCAAAGAAAAGCAACCTACACCAGTGGCTGTAGAGCGGGCGCCTATGCGAATGCCCAGACCGCGCAAGTGCAAGGTGGTTGACTCGCCGCCGTTAGCTGAAGAGTAACTCGTTTGTTTTAGGATCCGCCGAAAGCATCACCGAGTTTTTCTCAGGCGCCCACCAACTCAGCTCCCTTGGCCCCGTCATTTCCAGCTTGCTGATATACGTGTCTACAGGCTGAAGCTGGAACTGCGTGCGCACTCGAGTACCCACAATCTCGGCACACTTACCATCAGCCGCTGCAATCAATAAACGTGATAATCCACCCAAACTTACTGCACACGATGCTACCACATGACCCGTAAACTCTTCAATACCCTCTACTTTAACTCCAGTACTCAAAGTTCGCCTAGAATTGCTAAACTTGTTAACCGCCAAAGTTTGCTCTGGTTGCGGCTCTACTTTTTCAATATGCCGCGTAGCCTTATAGAATAACAGAATGGCCAGTTGCGCAATGTGGTTGGTAGAAAGTAGTTTGGCGCCGTCAATAGCTTGGTGCGCAACACTCAAAGGCGGAAATGTGCACATGCGCTTCAAATACTCTTTTGCAGCCGGCGACTTGATGCGCTCCTCTATAGTCACCGAAGTTACATGCTTAGCAAGGTCGGTAATGCCCATAACCGGCTTGTGCACAAACCGAAAATAGTGGTATTTGAGCAAGCCCATGGGACCCAGCGAGCCCGGGAACAAGGAGCGGCACAATGCAACTGCAGGCGACACAATTGCGCCTGGCACAATGTTTAGATACGAAGGCAACAAGCTGGGTCCGGCTTTCATGCGCCCAATGTGTCTTGTAATGAAGGCCGGGTACACATTAAACTCTTCATGCGCACGAAGAACCGCGATTGCGTCCGCCATGTCCTCGTCAGAAGCGCGGCGAGGCGATGTCATTTCCATTTACTTTGTTCAACCACTTTTGTGCGCGTGCAGGCCTAACGCACTGTTTGTGCGTAGAGAGCCAACGCACTGTTTGTGCGTAGAGAGCCAACGCACTGTTTGTGCGTAGAGAGCCAACGCACTGTTTGTGCGTAGAGAGCCAACGCACTGTTTGTGCGTAGAGAGCCAACGCACTATTGTCTGTCTCACAATAAAAGGCAAGCTCATCATGGCCTCTGCCGAAGATTTTTATACTATTTTTACCCAAACTGCAATTGAAGACAAACAGGAGGAGGAGAAAGTTCATATAACTATGGAGCGTGGAAGAAAGACGGAGCTTACCAAATGGTGCTTTGAGCACAACGTCATTTTGCCTCGCGGGTCCAAAAACGACCTAGCCAACTATCTAACCTTTGACGGATTCATGCTGCGCGTGCCCGAGGAGCTGGAGCCGCAGTTTTTGGAAGAGTATGCGCGATGCGTGCTCATCAACAAAAAGAACTGTTTCATGATCGAAAAGCGCACGCCAGTGTATCGTATGCACTTTGACCTGGACTGCGTGCAGCCCACACCTGTCGACACCGATAAAGTGCTCGATTGGTGCCGCATCTTTATGACTGCCATTCGCGCGTTTTACCCAGATGCACCTGCCAAGTGCATGGACATGGTCATCATGGCTGCAGTCAACACGCCACCTGCGGACCCTAGCGCGCACAAAGCCGTTGTAGGCTCGGACGGCACTACGCCATGCGTAAAATGCGGCTTTCACGTCATCATGCCCCGCTTGCTCGTGACGATGAAAGAAGCTCTGACTCTTCGCGCAGCATGCGTTGCAGCATTTATTAAAGACGTAGGCTCCCGTTCTCCGCCTTGCAACTCGGTAGAAGACTTGATTGACGAGTGCGTGCACCGCGCCAACGGTCTGAGAATGATGGGCTCTAAGAAGATGGTCAAGTGCACGAGCTGCAAGAAGGGCAGTGGTGGATGCATGGAGTGCAACGGCACCAAGCGCCAAGTGGAGGATCGAGTCTACCTGCCTACTGCCGTGCTTTCGGAAACACATGGTGTAGGGCGCGTCACTGCCGAGATGGATGCGCTGAAAATGCTAAAGCAGTGCAGCATTCGCGAGCTGGGCGCTGATGTGGTCATTACGCCCATGACTGTGCCTTTGGGAGCTCCCGTCCCCGCCTTTTTTGCAGCCAAGAGCAGCACGGTCCAAAAGGCAGGCGAAAAGCGCGACATGAACTATGCGGGCTGCGCGTTTAAGGAGGACGGCAATCGGAGCACCAAGTTTTCAGTGGAAATTCCTATTCACACAGAGCTGGCTACAGAGATGCTGGCCGCTGCGCGCAAGCTGGATCCGATGTACAAGGACGTTATGTTTAAAGACATCAAGTGCGACGCGGACCGCTCTGTTTACGTGTGCCGCACTTCAGGCTGGGGATCTAGCTACTGCCTCAACGTCAAGCGCGACCATAATACTAACACCATTTGGTTTCAGTTTAGCGACAAGACCGGATTGTCCCAGCGCTGCTTTTCCGACAAAGCTTGCCCTCCTGGATGCTCGGCGCGATGCAGAGTTTACGCCTCGCCTGCTGTGCGCATTGCCGACCCGCTACGATCCGCGCTTTTTCCCAACAGCAAGGAGCAAAAGAAGAAGGATGCAGAAGCTGCCGTTCACGTGGCCAAGATGCTGGCTTTTAGCAATCAAACTGCACCTAGCAGCCAAACGGCAGCTAGCGCACCCTCAGAGGGAGGTGCTAGCAACATGTCGTTTGACGAAGACGTTAGACCGTTGAGCAAAATGACGGCATTGGAAGTAAGTCAGCTTTCTATGAAAGAGCTGGCTTTAGCGCAGCGTCGCGAAAAAGAGTTGGGGCTTGCAAAAGCCAAGCGCATGCGAGAGGAAAGCGAAAATCTTATACTTAAAAGACAAAAACTATGAAGCGTGGTCATCCCGATGGACTCTATGCGCTATGCGCACCACTTCCATTTCACTACACAAACATGCGCGCTAAAGGACAGCAGCGTTTGCTAGAAATTGTGCAGGACGCAGACCTTGCGGCTGCACTAGAAGAAGGCGTGGCATCTTCGACTGCACCAGACAGCGCTGCGGAATATTTCATTGCATTATCTTTATTGGCACACGCAGTCTACATCAATCCCTCACTGCGCCTCATGCGCGAACAAGCTGTGCTAGTTCCTGAAGCTCAAATGGCTCCTCACGCGCCCATCGAGCGCTTCCATGCTGCTACACGGGAAAGGGAAATTCGACTTGCGGCGTTGCTAGACGCTGCAGACAAGGCGGATGCAGGCGAAGACACGCAGTACAGATGCCGCAAGTGTGGGTCGCGCGTCAACGTGTCGCCTGAACAAACTCGATCTGCAGACGAGGGCATGACGGTGTTTGTCACGTGTCGGAACACCACGTGTCGTCATCGCGAGGTTCGGCATTGAAAAAGGGATCTTGAAATTCCTGGATGACGTGCGGCAACTCGTAAAAGTCGTTGAGCTCGCCGTCGTTTACCGGCAGGTCGGGGTGAACAGGCGCATTGTACGACGTGTTTGCCACGGGGTGCTTGGGCGGACCCTGAATTACTACCGGTCTAAACATTTATTACCGCGTGTTTTTAAAAAAATCAATAAAATGCCACAAATTTATTTTGCATGAATTAAAGATGAACCTCCAAACCGTCATTATCATTTTTCTCATTGTAGTCATCGTGACCCTCTCGATTGGCTGGGGTGTAACGGCCAGCCACCCGGCGATTAAGACTGCCATGAAGGAAGAGCGCAGACTGCAAAAGTTTGCCAGCCAGCTAGGCAGATGCTCTACCGTGGCCGAGCTAAGACGCGGCAAGGTTATTACCGGGCGCATGTCCTTCTGCATGGTCGCTTACCGCCCGCACTACTTTTTGATTGTAGAAGAGGGCACGTGGGATGCCAAGGGCAACTTTACGCGCACGGGCGAGCAGTTTGCATTCAGCTACGTGCCCGAGTCTGTTATTTTGGCAGATCGGTACCGCCCGGATGAGCGCGAGTTCAGAGAGGGAGCTATTGAGTCTTCGTCGCTTGACGGCTACAATCCGTTTACCACTTCGCCCTCGCACATTTTCGATTCGTGGAAGTTTACTAACGACTTTATTAGGCTGCACACTCTGCGCATATCCAACTGGACGTTCAAGGATTACCGCAACTTGTTCAATCGCTACAACGTGCTCACCCTAGTGCCCTGGAACAAGGTTACGGACTGCATTGGCTACTCGTGCTACCACATGTATCACCGCGCCGATGGGCCTGCGCGTGTACTCAAAGACGAGAATTTTAAGCAGTTTATGCAAGACTTTATTGATTTGGGTCTAGTCAAGTCGTACGGGCAATAAATTTAGTATCTACGATCTCCCTTGCGGCACTTCTTAAACTGGCCCGATCTCCGGCGGCATCTGCGCGACGATCTAGAACGTCTAGACCGGCGAGATCTGCTTGACGATCTAGATCTAGACCGGCGGCATCTGCGCGACGATCTAGAACGGCGAGATCTGCGGCCACCACCTCTGCAAAAAGGGTCTGCGGCGTCACCATCGCGAATCATGCGTCTCATGGCCCGCTTGCCGCTAGCCGAGGCACGGCGGCTCACAATCTTGCCCGAGCGGTTGTACTTGAGGTCGCCCTTCGTCAGGCCGCCCGTAGTGTGGTGCGCATTGCCGTGCATTACAGCGGCGCGGCTGCCTACGCGTCTCTGAGGCGAACGGGATCTTCTTCTCGACCGGGATCTTCTGCGTGATCTAGGCATAGGTAAGAGTGTTTTATGTAGAGCCGCGAAAAAAATAACGCGCACAGTAAAATGGCTGCGCTCGTCATGCAATCGTTAGTAAACTTGGGCGTCATGAAAACCGCCACGATGCCTGAAGACGAAGCGGGGTGGGATCCTGACAAGTACAGCAATAGCAGCAGCATGTACACCAACACGGATGCTATAGACTCGGGCACCTTGGACGACTTTAGGACGTTCAAGCACAGCGACAAGGCGCAAGAGTATCCCAAGCTGGAAATTGATCCAGAAGGTGCGTGGGCACCTCAGGTTCAGCCTGTCCAGTTTCTCCAAGTTGATCCCGTGATGAGCGAAGACGTGCTGTACCCCAATTACCAGTACACGCACTGGCGCGACGTGAACTCGGCGCAAGCTGCAGAGGGCGAGTTGGAGTGCGAGCACCAGTTTCCAGGCAAAGTTATTGACAAGTCGTCTATTGGCTCCAAAGAGCTCATGGGTCTTAACATGGCACAGGAAACCGTGCTACCTGCAGGCGCGGGAAGCGAGGCGTCTCCGTACTACGCGCCGCTACCTATTGGAGCCATTGCGCCTACTATGGGCATCAACTACCAGAGCACGCTGACGTACATGGACTCGGCCAACGCGGATGCATACAACCAAAACTTTGTGTCTCTCAGCGCCGTGCCTGCAGTTCACGTGGGCACTTGGAAGGATGCGTATACTGGAGTAGAGTACGATGCGTACGAATCCGCCATGCCGCCTCCTGATGCCGATTACGTCGAGATTTCGCACAGCTCGGCCAAGAATGTGGCGCTAGGTCTGCTTCAAGGCGGCGGCGCAGGCTTTTCCAACGACACGCCGCATCCCGAAAGACGCGAGTTGCTGGACGACGAGTTTCACTACCATGCCAATGTGCCCATCAACACCTACGGTGCTGCAGATGGCGGGGCGTGGGCCGACGCGCTCCAAGCTCAAGCATACTACCAAGCCGAGCGCAACATGCGGTTTACGCACGACGACGAGAGACCGGATGGGCTGGACGGCAAAGAGCTGCTTGACCAGCTGCCCGCCAATCGCGATGGCAGATATAACGAAAAGGTGCGCTTTGTTCCTCGGCTGCAGCATACTAATCGAGGCAAGCGGGAAGAGCTTACGTTTAGATCGGGAGCTGGGCCGCCACCGCAAGGCATGCAGGAGCACCACACGGCTCAGATTTACACGCACTTTCCTCAACAGCTGCCTGACATTGAGCGCCAAGGCGGACCTGCCAATCTGTTCCAGGGCGTTGAGGCCTCGGCTCAGTACGCCGAAGTCATGGATACCACAGTGCCCCAGCGCGAAGAAACGCAGCTTGATGCCGGCCACGTGTCTTCTACAATGGGCGCGTCTACCACATCACACGGCTTCTTTGGCACCGTGTTCCCTCAAGCCGCACGATCTGGTGAGCACGAGATGACTTTTACGCAGAGGGGGCTAACTACGAGCACGCACGATGCAGTAACTGCCAATGTGGGCGCAGTGTACTCGGAGGGTGGAGGCGCCCAAGCTTTGGGCTTGGGTGGCCAAAAGCCGACGCGCAGCAGACGCATCGAGTTTTTGTCGAGATTGGCAGGCATTTCTAAAAGCGGCGCGGATTCTACTATGGCTACTGCCGAGGCATCTAGAGAAACTGTGGTTTATTTGAAGGATGACAAGGGGTACTTGACGGACTATGTGGGCGGCAGACAGCCGTATGAGAATAACAGCATGGAAGGTGCGTTACCGGGTCTTGTGCAGCACAAGAATAAGCACAGGCCAACGCAAGAGTATTACGGCAATCCCAGCGAGTATGCTACTAACATCATGGGCAGACTGGATCCCAGCACGCAGCTCAAGGAAGATTACAACCCGGAAACGGTGCGCATGCCCAACATGGAGATTCCGCACTACGTGGGCGTAGCTGCTGCACAGGCTTTTATTGAGTTTGAGCCGCAGCCGTGTCCGCTGATTTTTTAGATTTGTTGACAAGTTCAGCTTGATTTTCCAGCGCTTTTTTAGTAGCAGGATCCGTCTCTTGATTGGCGGCAAGTTTGAGATAAAACTCGCTGTATTTTAGCGCATTGTTGTTCATCTCGATAAACGCCAAGCCAATGTTTTTGTGCAGAGTGGCATTTCGCAAATGTAATGGCACTGTTAGCCACGTGGCTATAGCTTCTGCCAATCGACCCATTTTAAATAAACACACACCCTCATTTAAAGCTACACTATCTTGCTTGAGGCCCGCCATGCGCAGCTTTTCATAACACGGCTGAGCTACCTCAAACTTTTCGGCGCCATAGGCCTCGTTGGCTCTAGCCCACAACTCTTGGATTGCCGGACCTACAAAGTGCGTCATGACAAACTCGCGCTTGTTTTCAAACGTATAATTTCCGGGCTTGCCAATACTGGAAAACGGCATGTTTTTGCCACCATCCCACGCTTCTTTCAACTCTGTAAACGGCGTAAGAGCCAACTGCTCTCTAAATATAGCTTCCTCGCTATCCGCCAAATTCAGTCTGCGATACGCATTTGTGGCATTGCCCTCGTTTAGAGCCGTGTAGCAGTACAAGAACGTGTTGCTCAACAAGCCAACCTTGTATTCCCCAATACGATGAATGTCCAATAATTGCAAGAACACCATAAAGTCGTCAAACAAAGCCGACTTTTCACAATACCGGATTGGCGCGCTTGCCCCTTTCCGGCTTAGCGCAATAAGGCGCACTGGCGTATTGACTTTGTGTACTGGAAGCACAAACGGGTTCTCGCGCGGTATAAGGCGCCACCAATGCTGCTCCAAATCGCCGAATGTACGCAACCCAAACTTGTGATCTAATCCTACAGCACCTTCATACTCGGGATCCCAAGGGCCCATGACCTTATCGTTAGTCATGATGCCCACACAATCCGGCCGCATCTCCACAACTTTGGCAAACTGCTGCAGCGCACACGGATAGTACGCGTCGTCGCCATCTAGAAATAAACAATAATCATCTTTTTCCGCTTTAAACTGATCAATCAAACTGTTATGTCCTTTGCCAGGCTTGCCATTACTTTCCGTTTCCACAATATCCAATCCAGTAGCCCACGATTCAGCTCTAACTTCAGCCGCGTACGCAGGATTAGTCGAGTTAATCACAATGCGCACACGCACAGTAAGGAACGGCTGAGGCAGCTGCCATGCCGTGAGCGACAGAAATGCGCGCTTTAGCAACTCTTTGTTGCCCGAGCTTAAAATCAGCGCAAGTACAGATACTGGCGTAATACTAACCGACATTTTTCATTTAAACAGTTTATTGATAGTAACCCGCTGCCGCACCTCCAAAATACTCGGGTTGTTGTCTTCTCTGCGCCTGTGGCGGTGGCGGGGGAGGCAAACTCTCATCGATGGCGCCTGCAATCGTAAGTTCACTAGACCCCTTTTGGCCAAATCCGTACGTCTTGGAATCAAACTTGTGCGCGCCGTGCCCAATGCCCAGTCTAGCCGCTTTGGAGCCCATAGCATCCGCAATCACCGTCGCCTTATCATTGCCCTTTTCGCCAAAACCGTACGCCACGCTGTCAAACAAGTTGTTGCCTAGACTAGACCCAAAGCCTGCAAACGACTGCGGCTCAACAGCTTTAGAAGTCACAAAGCGGAACGCTTCGCCGCCTCTGTACGCAGTTCGACTAGGCTCTACGCCCTTTTCCTTATTTCCCGGCGTTTGGTGAATTATAATGGGCACGCCGGTTAGCCACGGGGGACGCTGCTTGATCTGCATAGCATCTTGCACTATAGCATCCTCTAGCAAACCGCGCTGCGACATGAGCTCAAGCAAGTTTTCACACGGCGGATCGCCAGGCTTAATGTACACAATGTAGTCCTTGTAGTCTCCATCGGTGCCCGCCATGTTTTTTGTAAAACACGTATTTTAGACACGTATCACAACGCACTTAATCCTCCGTGGTCACGCTGGGAAAGTGGGTTTCCAATTCTGCCAAAACGCCCGTTAAATGTTTAATGAACTGAGGTCTGCATCGTTCTACCACCCCGTTCCGAGTAGACAACACGCCGCCGTATCGAGACGCTCTGAACACTTGCGGCAAACTCCATAACGCCAACGCCTGCTTTTCAAAAAAGTCCTTGTCCACTACCAGCGCCCCTTCTGCCACAACTGACACGTCTGCCCCTTTTTGCATCTGCGCACACAACGGGCGGCAAGGCGGATTGCACGGCGCTGCACACATGGACACGTGCTCCGCCATGTCATCATTGTCCGAATTTGACCTACCATCAATTCTGCGCGACGTTTTCTTTTTATCGTGAATCAAGGGCCGAGCGTGGACGCCAGGGTGAAGTAGCAACCACGTTCTTCTCACTGGATCCGACACTACTGCAGGCAAGTTGCGCATGATTTGCAAACACCTCGCAAATCTACGCGACGCGCCTGGATCCCACGGCACCTGCTTAAAAAACAGCACGTACTGCACTTTGGCGTTAGATTTAGATATAGCATTAAACTCGAGACGCAGCAAATACTTGTCCTGACGCAAAGACTGCGAAATGTCGGCATAACTGGAGCGCGGAATAGTGTCTGCTGCAAAATACTTCATCATGCCCGCCGTCTCCTCTACAAACTCGCGCGCCGCAATGTCTTCTGCGCTCTCCCCCTGATTGGCTTTGCCCCCAAAACAGCTCCACATGCACGACCCTCTACTCCACCGCGCATTGTACCGCTCCTGACCTAACCAAAAGTACATGCGATTACACTCCGGGTCTATTGAAAAAGGCAAGATGCCCGCCCCAATGATTTGCACGTCATCACTCATATTCTATAATTACACGCATAAGACTTATTTTATTGCGCTTCACCGCACTACTTACTCAAACGCGCTCGTCGTTCCGCCGCACTAAACTGCATGTGGTGATCCAACTGGTCTTGCTTGGCCAGCTCTGGCGTCGCGCTGCAGCTTCCGTCCTTGTACATGGCCCGAATCACCCAAATCATTTGAAACACGCACACACCCTCTAAATTGCACGGCTGCTTCATGCTCTGCGACAACTCGGTCATGATGGCGGTTATAACAGGATCTGCGCCCTTCATTTGAGCGCCAGGCTCCGTGCAAAAGCGCCACACGTTCTCAATAATGCTAGCCAGCTTTTCGTCGCCACACTTGGATGCGCGCAGCACGCACGGCAGCGCTTTTATAAACTTTACAAACAGCTCTCTGCGCTGCTGAGGCGTATTCTGGTCCTCGTCAGGCCCCGGCTTCTCCCACTCTTTATCTTCCAGGACACACGGGTACGCCAAAGCCACCATGAACAACACGGAAATAACGTCAGGCGCCGTAATTTTCAGCGTGAACACGGAGTTGCGCTGCTGCACACACTCCCACGTGGGATGCTTGCCCGCATAAAACGGCGGCGGTGCATCAGGGTGCGCCGGATTCTTTAGCGGATTATACTTTAGCAATGCCTGCTCCACTTTTGCCAGAGTTAGGCCTAGAGCTTTAGCCACTCGAGGTCCGTGCTCTTTTCCCCAATACTGCCAATCCAGTTTGTAGTTTACCATATTGTGCAAATCGTACATGAACTTTGGAAGCATGTGTCCCGGCATGTCCCTCAAGCTTTTAAACCCCCTAAATTCCAGCGTTTTGTTTAGGAATATGGGGTACGACGCGCGACAATAGGTACACGGCAAAATGCCGCCTATAGACTCCATCAAGTCGGCCACACACGTTGGCACTTCAGGCGCCGTGCACCCAAACGACACGCCGTGAAGCATCTTCCAGAACGGCATGCCCCATTGCGACGGAGCTAGCTGCATCTTACTTTCCTACTCGCCGGGATTTTACCACTACAACCCCAATTACCGCCACAATTAGCAAACCCAGCAGCACCCACAGTGCAATCATTCCACCGCCACCACTACTTGCGGTATCCTCCTTTAAAGCCATTCTGTGCGGCGGCGAAGGCGCTTGGCCTCTCAGCATTGCCTTTACGCGCTGCTCGTAAGGCATCACCGGCTTGCCTAACCTCTGAGACACTTGATTGTGCAAGTCTGCCACCCACTTGCCCAAGGTTGTGGCGTCCTGCAAATCCGAGTCTTTCAGTGGATGCGCTTTAATCTCGGCCGCAAAGTTGACTCGACAGCTTTTGCAGGGCAAGTAAAAGTTGAGGTTTTCAAGCAAATTGCGCGCCGCCTGCTTTTCTACCGACGTGGGCTTATCCGGGTACGAGTAAGCAAACGCGTGCAAAAAAGTCCACGTGCCCCATCCCCACGTCTCTGGCGGCACATTCTGCCTCCTTCCTTCTGTCAACTCGCACTCTTCCGGAAACTGCAAAGGCATTTTAATTAAGCCATGAAAAAAACTTTGTGCTTAATTTGCGCCCGTCATTTATAAATAAAGTAAAGCGAAAAGATTTATTATATTCTCTCATGGTCCAGTTGGTTACGACTCTTGACTTTGATGACAAATGAAATCAAGCAACTTCGGTTCGATTCCGAATGAGAGAATTCCTTTTTTGTTAGTAAATATGGTGCGCGTCTTGTCGCAAAACATGTATTTACGGCCGGGTCTGATTCAGCACCGGCACGGTGATAACAAGAGGGCCCGTTTTTTAAAACTACTCTCTTTACTACCCCAGTACGACGTTGTGTGTCTTCAAGAAATGTGGTACCGCCGAGCCGACTTGCTCATTTACGCGGCCAAAGTTGGCTTGCCTTATTACGCCGTGTCGCCCAAGTCGCTAAAAACCGACGGCGGCCTTGTCATTCTCAGTCGCTACCCCATGGTTGAAAAGCGCTTCTTTTTGTTCAAAAACGGCATCTTTCCCGACACCATGATCCGTAAAGGCGCATTGGCTGTGCGCATCGTGATTGGCAACTCTAATTTAAGAGTAATTAATTTACACGCGCAAAGCAGCTACAAAAAGATTGATCCGGATGCACACCGAGTTCAGCTCACTCAACTGCGCGCTACGCTTAAATGGGCAGGTTTACAGCCGCATACCCTTGTGCTCGGCGACTTTAATCTGGACGGCATGCAGCACGATCTCAGCCCCATCTTTGTCCATTATAAGAATGCCGTGCCCAGTACACCCACATCACTCATTACGTTTCTTAACGACAAAGAAATCATGTCTACAGCAGGCATGTGCAAGCAGTGCAAGGCGCGCTTAACCACAGGCATGCAAACCGTGCCCATGCAGCTCGATCATGCCTGGATCACGCCCGACCTTAAAGTGTCGGCATTCAAGACAAGGTCGTACCCACTTCTTTCCGATCACGCCGGCCTTGACTTTAAAATCGTTTCAGCGTAAAGTCGCTTGCAGACAAAGCCAGCTTCTTAGCCAGCGCGCTCAACGCCTTGCCCTTGGCGCCTCCTGCAACCACCGGCAAACCCACATCCAATAAAAGAATGTCTTCAATTCCCGTCTTACGCGCCACTTGACGCAACGCCAATGTCTTGCCAGTCGTGTTGGCCAGACCTTTAGGAAACGACGGGTAGCTTGACCGCTTAAAACTCGTACTTGCCACTGTACGATTCGCCAACGATGCCGCGATTTGAGGCGTCGTGTAATTCATCGCAATCGCGTCCGACAGTGCCGCACTCGTAACCTCTAAATCATCGCACGCTTTAGGATAATTTTCAAACAGCAGCATGGGCGACATAAACTTGTCCACAAACTCGTCGCTAATCTTGCCGCTCAACACGCGCTGAGCCGCACCAAACGCCGAGTCAAAGTCGTCGTACACATCGCCCGCAGATGCCCCTTTCACTCCTACCGTAGAATGCAGCCATTGCAAAGAAGTGATAAACTTGCGCCTATCCCCATTCGCGCGTCTTGCAGCCGACTCTACATGCTCCTTTTCCACCTTGACGTTATTCACCGCCATAATAGCATCCGCTAGCGCAATCAGCTCCGGCACAGGCGTTCTTCCCAACTTGAGGTTTAGCGCATTATCCGGCAACGCGGCACACAGGGCTTTAGTTTGTCTGTAATCTTCCTCGCCCACCGTAATTACCACATTTAGAGTATCCGGAACTTTGCGCAGCCATTGCAAGAACACGCGACGCTCTGCAGGAATCAAAGTCTCCAACTCGTCTATAAACACGGCCGAATTGGCCTCGTTTTGAAAACACAGCACATCCAACGTTTCCTTCAAAGACGCGTCAGTTAACTCTTGAGAAGTGCGCACGTCAAGCACTGCCAAACCGCGCTTCTTCATTGCCGCTTTGGCCAATGCCGTCTTGCCGCTTCCACACGGACCTTGAAGCAGCAAACAGTTGGACGACCATGCCAAAATAGACTTGACTGCACTCGCGTTGCCCACAATCTTGCCCCCTGGATTCGACGTCCACAAATAGTCCGCTTTAATAGCAGCTACTACCACCGGCGGGGCAGATGGCACTGGAGAAACGACAGGCGGAGTTTCTTTTACAACTGGTTTAAATGTTAGCTGAACTTGTTTTTTATTGTCACCACTCTTCTCGCGCAACTCTTTCATGCTAGGCAGCTTGCGCTTCATCTTTTTTTATGTCTTTTTTCTTATACTTTTACAGCCGGGGGGAAAGCTTGTACTGGCGCATAATCTCTGACGTCAGCGTGTCCCAGCTGTCAAACACGTAAAGACGCTCGTTGCGGCAGGCACGCAGCGACTCGACCTTCTTGGACTCAAAGTCCGCCGCAGACAGCTGGTCCTTGTCCTTGAGCAGCACCTCGGCAAACGTGCCCGAAGGAAGCGCCGTCTGGATGCGCGACTGGGGCACGCCGCACGCGTACTTGGCCAGCTGGTGCGACGACGTCACAAAGAGGAACTGCGCCTTGCGGAAGTTGCGCTTTAGTGCCGTAACGTACGCCTTGGCGTACAGGTTAAACAGGCGGTCGCGCTGCGCCAGGTTGCCCTTGGTCTGCAGCTCTTGCAGCGTGGTCTTGGTAGCATCCGTGAGCGACGCCCACGTCTCGCCCTCCACGTCCACGCAGTAAAAGTTGTCGTCGTTTAAGTTGTACAGCTTCTTGCACAGCTCCGTCTTGCCAATGATGAGCACCAGGGCGGAGCTTGACTTGGCGGCAGACAGCATGCACCGGAACACCTGGCGGAAAATCGTCTCCGCAATCACACTGCTAATCGAGGAAGTTGCAATAATTGCGGCTGGGTCCATTGGTATGGTTGTGAGGGGGTCGGTTTGTAACTGCCCGGGAAAATTTTAACGCACCTAGACAGTCGACTTGAGGCGCTTGAGCTTTTCGGCAATGCGCTGGCGTACCGCTTCCTGCATGGCTTCCGTAGTCTGCTCAAAAGGCGAGTTGAACGCCTTGAGCACGCTTTCTGCCGTAATCTTAACCTCCTCCGGCTTCTTGGCAGCCGTTGTGGCAGCCGGGACCGCTGCTGCAGTCTCCACTTGAACCTTGACCTGCTCTAGCGAACTGGCCAAGTCGGCGGCATGGCCTTCCAGCACACTCTTCAGCGCGTCCGTCACGCTCTGCAGCTTGGTGTCTTGCTCTGCAAGTCGAGCCTGTGCTGCCGCCAACTCGCCTCTCATATTAGCCAGATCGGCCACTTGAGCCGCACTGGACGTCTGCGCGCTTAGTCTCTCCAACGTTGTTTGATGCTCCTTCACGCTCTTGGCCAAATCCGCGCCTTGCGCGTCTACAACCTTTTGCAAAGCAGTTACTCTTTCTTTAAGCGCCTCGGCATCCGCCTTGTCGCCTTTGAGCTCAATAGCCTTCACGCTCACACCTTGCAGCGTAAGCTCGGCCTGCGTGGCTTTAAGCTGGGTCCTAAGATCCTCAATAAGCGCCGCCTTGGCCTCGTCATCTTTGCGCATCACCCAAATCTCTTCCAGCTCGTCTTTCAGACTCTTCATAAGCACCTCAAACTTAACATCCTGCTCTGCAAACTTGTCATCAATCTCTTTAGCCCTCTTTTCCTGAATCTGACGGGCGCGCTCAGCCTCTGCCGCGTGCAACTTGCGCGTGTTCTCCACTTGGGAGGCCAGCACTTTAAAATCGGCCATGACTTGGGAAAGTGATAAGGTGTGTGTTTTTACTTAACAAATGCATAATGTTATCATTTGCTTCTTTCAGCCAGTCTCAGAATTTCCGAAGCAGGCATAGCTTTTTGCAGCCGTGGGGGCCAATAGGACCTTTCCTCGGCATAAGGATCGCGATCTGGATGGATTGCCGCCGTAACTGGGTCGCCCTTGTGCGTAAGGACGCATCTTTTTCGATTGCAGTACCAGCACCCTGCCGTCAAGCGAATGTGGTACTCTTCCGCCTCAGCGTGCGTCATGATGGCCGACATTTCAATTTTGCGCCCAAGCTTGCTTGCTTAAAAAAATTATACCCAATTATTATCAGAAAAAATGCAACGGGCGGTGGATGTGCAGGCGGTGGATGATGCCGTGAATGAGGCAAAGATTAGGATTCCGTTACTGCCAGACGAAATCGCGCAACTACTTGCGTGCAGCAGGATTCACGGGCCCATGATTTCAAAGCTGTTTTACAATGTCGTCAAGGACGTTTACGGCGCGCGAGCTTTGCACACCGAGGGCCAAGTCAAGATTAATTACAAAGACAATCACAACGAGCCTGCGTCGATTGTCTTTACCCACGACTCGCACGATCTGGAGTGTCTTTTAGACGATGGCACAACCTTTCGCGGAACTTGCGCCGAAATGGTGAATTTTCTTCAGGAAAATGTGCCCGTTTAGCCAAACGTGTTTTCTGCGGCATAGGTCAAGTACATGAAGCCGTCTTTATCACGGTGTCTGGCATCCAACACGCTCATCAGCTCGGCTGTTGGCGGCAGCACTTTGTCAATAAACACAAATATGGCTTTTTCCGGTGGCAATGAGAACCTCTTGCGCAAAGTGTAGATAAACTGGCCCACAGTCATGTCGTTAGGCACTAGATACTTGCGCTTTTTAGCTTCTGTAGTTACAGCCAAACCTTCCGCTCCAGGACCAGGCTCAACAATCACCGCTACTCGAGAAGGGAATTTAGTTCGCACCCTAGCCGACTCGGCGCATCGCACCTCAAACGACAACTCTTCCTTGTATCCCATTTATATGTCGCCTAGAAGAAATGGCAGCCGTGTCTCTAGGTGTCGTTGTGCACCCCCCGCTCTCCACCGCAGCCAACATGTACTGGGGCGCTTACAACCTATGGCGTCAAGACGCGCTAGGGCCCACTATTAATCGCCCCGTACCCACCGGGCCCCTACTCTACTCGGACGTGCGCACAGGCAGCTGCGATCCTCGGTCCATCCGCGACTCGTACGAGTATGTCGCCAAACGGGCACACTATACCCCCGAAACCCGATACGGCGACTACCTGACCGAAATGGACGCGCATTTGACCAAAGCCCTCAAAGCCTCCAGCTGCGACAGAGCCGCCGCGCCTGGCCCATGGCAGTGCGACGCCCACAAGTGCCCCATCCACAAAAATCCATGCGAGACTGGCGAGTTTCCCAACGCCGCGGGCAAAGAAGCATGCATGGCCCGCTTTGCCGGTTTGGTCGCAGATGGATGTGCGTGCAACATTGTCAAATAAATCTTTATTAAAGGAAATGAGTGCAGACAAAACTAGTGTCATTGATAATTTTAACTTTCGTGCTGCTCTTAGTAGACGATTTGCCCGTGACGGCAATGTTGAAGACTTTACAGCCGCGTTGAGATTACTTACAAGACAGGATGTCTACGAAACTGATGATGATGGATGGACTGCCCTTATGTACGCTGCACAGAATGGACACTTAGAGATTGTACGTATAATTGTAGATAACTTTGATGTAGATGATTCGATAAATGCAGATGGGTTCACTGCGCTCATGCTTGCTGTTGAAAACAATTATTATATGGTTGTTGATAAATTGCTTCGAGCTGGAGCTGATATTAACGCGGGGCGTGGAAACTCTGCAGTTATTTTAGCCTCTGAAGCTGGCTATGTGGATGTTTTAAATTTGTTGTTTGAAAGATCTTTTGGCCAAACCGTAGACTTAAATAAGGTTGGTAAAGACGGGTACACGGCGCTCATGTTTGCCGCTCAAAACGGGCACATAGAGGTTGTGCAAAAGCTTATTGAAAAAGGGGCAGATGTTAACGTTATTGGCTCCGCGGGTGAAAGTGCAATTGATCTTGCGGCTTTGAACAGGTACTATGAAATTGTGGATTTGCTGTACGAGCAAGGCGCTAAAATGTCTCTTCGCGTATTTACAATTGCATGTTATAACATTTCTCTCCTTCTTAATCATGAAGGCGCTAACGTCTATGAGCGAAATAGAGACCTTGACTTTATTGAAAAAACAATTGAGCGCGATCCAGACATGGACATTGGGCGCGAGTACGATGATCCTGCACTTGGCGGAACGCATGGAGATGACATGCATGATAACGTTCGATGCGCATTTGCCGAAATTTGGCACGTTAAAAACCTTAGAGACGAGTTTCAAGCGTTGACGCCCGCATCTCTAGGCACTGCACTGACTGAACAACCCTTGCCGGTCGATTTGCCCGCTGAAGGCAAGTACTTTTTCGAACTAGGCCTTGCGCAGTTTGAAGCAAATAACGTAGACACTGAGCTTGCTAATGATCCAAATGTAAAAGCGCTTTATTACAGCGGCAGCTGCTTGCTTGTGAACGTACCGGATGATATCAAGAGTTTTGTTACATCGCCCAATTTGGTAGTTTACCGATGCGGAGACGTTCAAAAACAGCCACAGGGCGATCCCCTCATCAAACTCACCTTTCCCATTGGATTATCCCTATACGTTAACCGCAACGATCTTGCGCGTTTTTCTATGTCGCCACATCGCAAGTTTTTGTGCCAAGTCATAGACTCTGACCGCATTTTTAGCCGGTATGCTACCGGGTCGTGCCCCAACTTTATGTCCGTCTCCCACTGCCACGTCCTAGACCAAACCTTGCACCCCATTGCCCTTATTATTGCGCTTGTCCCCGCGTCTGAAGAAAAAACTCCCGCTAGAGGAGTAAAGAGAAGAATGCTAACTCCTGCAAGTGGGGAGCCCAGAAGATCGCCCCGTGGAGTAATAGGATCAAGAGGAGCAAGAGGAGCAAGACGCCGGCTTATGCCCTCCAACGGCGGGGAACTAGCAGGCGGCAAACTATACGGCGGCTTTTTTCACCAGCTGGGTCGCCAAATTGAAGGCGGCAACATGTCCACCGCCGAAAAAGACGATTTAATGCGTCGCATGAAGACGCAGTACAAGTTGCTCAGAGGGTATTGAGTTGGTGCATAAAACCCGGATTGGGATTAATAATAGGGCGTCTTGCCTTAACGTAGCCGTATGCCGCCCTGAAAGGCATGTCGTAAGTCATCATCAAGTAGGCAATGACGACACTGGCACTGCGCGAAATGCCCGCTGCACAATGCACCAGCACCGTGTGCCCCTGCTCTAACTGCCAACTAATAAAGTTTAGCGCGTCCGGCAAATTAGACACTAAATCCTGAGTCGGCGAGTCGTCCATTGGAATGTACTTGTAATCCACATAGTGCTGCAACCCCATAAACTGCTTGTGCAGCGGCAGCTCTGCTGCCATAGTCAACAACCCTTTTACATGGGGCGCCGCGCCCTTAACTACAGCCAGCGCATCATTCATATCCCCTAACAATAAATTAGGCAAAATCACACTCATTTACTCTCTCGCGGATATTAAAAATGGCTTGTACTAATTTTTTGCCTAAAAACTCGTACTGCGAATCCGCACACTGTCCCCAAATGTGCCATCCTACACGGTGGGAAGCCCAGGTAAACACCATGGCCGCCGAACTTGCCTCCGTGTTACCTCACATTGATACCCGCTTTGCCGACGACGTGGAAGTGTACACCCCCGGGTTTGCAGATTCATGTTCTTCCGAAGCTTGGATTGGCGGCTCGTGCAAACCTGAAAACGACTACTCGTGCGACCCTTCTGCAACATACGACCAAAGCCAAAGACCTAACAAAACAGTGCCGTCCGTCGCATGCGACCCCGACTCGCCCAACCTGCAAGGCGCGCCTGCATACATGACGTGGACTTCCAAGCAACTCCGCCAACCCATTTTGTCCGCCTACATCACCGCGCCCGGAAGCGCCATTGAATCCTCTAGAGGCTGCGACGCTTTTCAAACATGCTGCATTAATGGCGTTACGCAGCGCACGTACTCCAACACTGGACTTGACAGAGGCCATCAAGTCAGCGCGTCTGAACTAAATCGCGAGTACGCCGAGAGCATTACCTCGTTCAGCATGTGCAACATTGGGCCGCAGAGCAGCCGGCTTAACCAAAAAGACTGGCTAAATTTAGAAGTGTTGGTGTATTGTGTAGGTTTAAAATCCAAATTTATTGAGCTTAGCGGCCCGTTGTTTGACGACCCGTTTGCCTACTTTGACACTCGGGCGTGCATGTGCCCCGGCATGGGCGTAGGAGCCTGCAGAGATTGCGGTGGCGAAAAAGGCGTGCCATTGCCACAAGCTTACTGGAAAATGATTGTGTTTAAAGGCAGCGGCCCAAGATACAAAAACGCACAATGGGAAACGTATCTGTGGATCTTTGACACTGCACAAGCAGGATGCGCCGGAGAGTGTCAGCAAAACCTTAAAGCGTCCAACCCGTACAAAGCCAATCCGCTATGCAGCATGGCCGCACCTGCACCCTCTATGGGAGCCACACAGAGCATTTGCGAAGCTTACGCGCCCAGTGGTTTTGACAGACTAGAAGCTTCAGGCTTGTCGTTTCCGCCTCACGTCCGAGCATCACTGCAACCCGATTGCACTCCGCTTAATGCGCTCGCTGTTGGATGCGGCATGAAAGGCGGAATGGCATTTTGCGCAGATTCGGGCGGAGCTCCCGGCACCGACTACTACAACGCCATCAAGTATAGCGCCGGTCTTACCTGCAAACACCCCGGTGCCAAATCCAAGTATTGCTGCACAAGTACGTGCACTTCTCCCGGTAAAAGCGATGGATGCGGCCGCATTTGCGGAGTCTCAGCTCCCGTATTCTTCTCTGAACAACCCAGTGGACCCCCCATGGATCCCCGATTTTACGCAGACGCAGGTTATTAAACCCAATCGTCTTCAGAGTGCAGTACACGGGTAGGATGCCACCTCACCACTTTCATTCTCAGCGGCTTGACTCGCTGCGGCTCCCTCACGCACCACTCGGGGCGCTTGGCAGCTCTGCCACCACCCCGTAAATAAATAGAATCAAAGCTCTCCATTGTAAACCATCGGCCATTGTGATCCACGCCGCCCAACAGCCTGCACCCACAAG
>Ga0209668_10000248_pt1 | contig 22837 bp, 2 predicted proteins | sample FrelakmetPLP11PL_FD_187150 | JGI IMG/M metagenome (GOLD analysis project Ga0209668, IMG submission 187150) | Freshwater lake sediment microbial communities from the University of Notre Dame, USA, for methane emissions studies - PLP11 PL (SPAdes)... | ecosystem: Environmental > Aquatic >...
CCCATGTACCATCTAGATTTCTATACCATAGTTTTCTAAGTTGGTCATACATAAATACTGGTTTACCAAGATTGATAGCCATTTGTACTGCATATCCTGTTCCTCCTTCTACCTGCCAAGCATCTGTTCTATTAGTATAACCTTTCTTATCTTTTGCACCCGGTGCAACAAAAGTACTAATAGCAAATACAGCATCTGCAGCTTTAGCTTGTAGATAATCTCTTCTTACTAAGCCACCTGAGTAGTTATCTTTTTTATTGACATCACTCCAATCAAATGGTAGTTCTTTTCTTCCTAGTTGTTTAACTGCTTTTTGATATGCATTTTCAACTTCTTTAGCTTGATCTGGTGTAAGTCTTTCTAATTGAGATGGTACAAAATCTACATGTTCACCAACACCAGCTTTTTTACCTTTTGCTGCCCATGTTTTATCAGATCCTTTTGCTGCTCCTGAAAAAGTTACAAACTGTGATATGTCAGTAATATTATTTGTTTGAGCTACTGGAGCTGCTGAAGGAACAACTGCGGGAACAGCTTGTTCTGAAGCTTTTGCAATACTTTTATTTGTTAATACATATACATTATCAGTAGCTCTTGACATTGCAACATACTTTAGCTGACGTTTTAACTGACTATCAAACATTGTGTTTGTTATTGAGTCATCAAATATCATTACAGAGTTGTATGTACCACCTTGAGACTTATGTATTGTATGTGCATAACCGTAGTCTAGGGTCTTTTTAATTTTTACTTTACCATTCTTATCAGTTACACTTACCATTACAGCAACTTCTTTTTCTAGATTTTTAGCTTGTGCATATAGTCTACCATAACCTTTAAAGTCACCTATTTGTTTCTTAGTTAATGATTGTTTTATAAGACTTGATATATGATCCGCAAAAGCAATTAACTCTTGTGTTGATTTGTTATGGTCAGCAATAAATATATTTGCTGGAAACTGGTCAGGGTTTAAAGCATTAAGGATTGTAACATCATAACCTTCTATTTTAATATCTGTATCTGGAATACTTTTAGTTCTTTTCTGAAGAGCTGATATTATATAGTCACCACTATTAATGATTAAAGGTTCTTGTGTTTGATAGTTTATATCAAAGTTTGAATAGCCCATAAGCAACTCTCCTTTTACAAGTAAAGTAGTTCTATCTACGTCATATAGAACTGATCTTGCCATATCATTAGCCTTAGCAATAGGTCCATTATTACCTACACCAAGGAGCATTCTAAAATGTAAAGGGTTATTTAAGTCTGCCTGTTCTTTTAGTTTTTGAGCTATAGCTCTTCTAGCATCAGTAACATTATCTAAGTACTCTACACCCTTACCATTCTTACTATCTGATATGTATGAGAAATCTGAACCATTGCGGATATCTGTAGACTCTTTAAGTATTGGGTTGTCTCCAGTTCTTTCAACAATTTTAAGTTCAATGTTATCTGATTCTGTAAATACTTTAGATATATGTTCTTGATTAACTGGTCTAATTTGCTGAGGGTCACCCATATAAATAATAGCAATGTTAAGCTGTTCTTGAGCTCTTAATAGCATTTTATATAGAGTGTCATTGATCATAGATGACTCATCAATAATCAATACATCTTTTCTTTTTATTTTTCTTGCTTCATCATCACCTATAAATTGAATGTCATCTAATGAGTAATCACCATCTTCTAATTGTAAGTCTGGTCTTAGACCAAATAACTTATGCAGTGTTAGTACTCTTGCTTTAGGGTTGTTTAATTTAGTAACTGCATTTGCTCTATTTGTAGGTGCACTATACACAGGCTCAACAAATTTCTTCTTTAGATACTTATCAAATAAAGACATAATAGTTGTCTTACCAGTACCAGCATATCCACGGAGTGTAATAGTTTTGTTTCCTGTATCAGTATTATCAGCATATTTATTATAGAACTTCTCAAGTTCATATAATGCATTTGTCTGATCTGCATTAAGATTAAATGGTATGTCTATTTCTGTACCATCAGCAAATGTAAATATACCATTGGTTTCAACTTTAGCCGCATTACTAGTTTCAACATATGAAATATCATCTTCCATTTCTTTTTCAGGAACAGAAGGTGCTTCTTCAACTTCTACAGTAGCATCAGCATTATTGTACTGATCAATAGTTACTACATAGTTTTTATACTTTTTTGATTTGTTATTAACCAAACTATCAAAGACAAGATTTAAAGACTTATTATTCAAATAGTTCTCCATAAAGTCTGAAGTAGCTTTCTGCATAATACGGTTAATATTATCAGTTGGAATCACCATATTAATACCATAAGCACTTGGTCCATATCCATGTTGGTACACAGCTACTAAAGGTAGTAAAGAGAATATCTCAGAAATTCTTTTGTTATCTTCTGTATTTTCTACTTTATTTATGTTTACGTTTCCTAATCTTTTGATATTTTGCTCATAGATATCTGCAGTAACATCATCTAGTAGTCTCATATCATTTAAAGTAACTAATCTCTCTCCATCTTTAGTTTCTAATAGTCTTAATTGTTCTAGTACTGGGTACTCACTTTTAAGTTCTGGAAACTCAGAAATAATGTTTTCTAACATATCACTATAAGACATATCAGGTAAGTACATTAGTACATTTCTGTTGAATGAGTTTAATAGTGCTCTTTGATTTATGTAAGCTTCATATGCTTCTCTAGTCTTACTGTCATCTCTAACACCTACATTTAAGCCCCCTACTAAAAGACTTTTCATTTTAGCTAAGTCCTTGTTCTTATTTTTTACAAGAGTTTCATATGGATTTACAATCTTAGTATATTCTCTTTCTAGAACAAACTTATAGAACTGAGATTTAGATGAATTAGGATCTGACTTACTGCTAGCAAAAGGATTCTTAGATCCACTGAATGGTCTTAGTCCTCTGTTTGCATAACTGTCTTTAGATGTAGAATCTGATAAGTATCTTCCCTCATTGTAATCTGCTTCTATTAGATCTTTGTTGATGTAGATTACTTTTGTTTTAGTACCATCAGCAGCAACTTCAGTTCCATATACTACATCTTGCTTTTGAGTGTTGTTTATTTTAACAACTCTTTCACGGTAGACATCTGGAATAGTAGTAATGTTACCTTTACTATCCATTACATTAGATAAGAAGTTCTGATAAATAAAGTTATTCAGACCATCTTTAAACGCACTAATGTAATTAGAAATAGAATCAACTCCTGGGAATGCTCTTGAGATATCATTTTGTTTTTTATCTAATGTATCTAGGATAAAATCAGTAACAACTTTATTATGAGCTAATGGAAAAATAGGTTCAAGTAGTGCCTGTAGTATTTCTTTATCAAAAAATTCAGACAAGACACTATCACTTAATACTTTTGCACCAAGCCCTGCTTGTACTTTAGAGCTATCTGCTGCTTCAGAAAAAGCAAAAGCATTTCTTAATATTTCTTCAGGATTTTTGTAAGTCTTGGTATCAACTTTCATTTTTCTTTTGAGATTGGCTAAACCTTTAAGTTGTTGCTCAATTTCAATAAAATGCATAAACATAGCATAAGATAAATCAGAACCTGCTGCACTTGGATTTTCCTTATAGTCTTTTATAAGTTTACGCATTTCATCTTTATCAAACTTACCATTTGTTAATACTCCTTCAACATTTGAAAGTCTAACAGCATTATCATAGAAAGGTGTTTCTTCAGTATTTTTCTTTTCATTAGAAGGACTTGGTACTATAAATACCGGATTATCCTCAGCATCTGTTACATACAAAAGATTACTTGCATCATATTTATTACTCTTAAGTAAATCAATAAAATCTGCTGTGTTAAACTCTTCAGTAATTATTTCTTTCTTGAGTGTAATATCATTAAATCTTTCAGATACTGCTTTAAGAACATCCGTTTTAAAACCAGTACCGTCTGGATTAGTAACCTTTTTTTCAATGTTAAATACAGCATTTTTAATAAGTACATCTTTTGCTGCTCTCCATCTAATCATACTAGTTTCTGGAGGAGCTTGATTTGTAATTGCTGCATATGCACCACCTATAATTTTTTGTCTTTTAGCATACTCTCTTACAAGAGGTTGAGACACAAAATACACTGCTTCTTCAATTGGAACACCAGCTTTAAATAAATAGAATAAAACAGGAGCAACTTGTACGTTAGCTTGAATAAGGAATATCCACGGATCTTTTTCAACATCCACTGTACCATTCATTGCTTGGCTATAAAGGTCAGCAATTTTATTTTCAAGATCTTTAGTATCAATATCAGACAAAGATATTACAGTTTCCCCTTTAGCATTCTTAACTGTATTATGATTCAAAAGTAATCTCATAAGTAAATCAACATTCTGCTCAACAAGTTTACGCTTCTTGTCATCAAAAATAGTTGACTTATAAGTAGCAGGCATTTCTGCTCCTGCTGCAGTTAATACTGGATGGAATGCGTTATCATTTGCTGCTATACCAAGTACATCTTTTCCTTCAAGGTTGAAGGCATGTCTTTGTAGATTATACATTGGCTCAAGTGTTCTTGTAGGACTTATTCTTCTTTTCTTTTCAGAATCACTTGGGTTTTGATATTTATATCCTTTTGATTGTATGTTCTCATATCTATCATAGTCTAACACATCATCCTCTAACTCATCAGCAATATCTTTTAATATATAAGTTTCATTTGGTCTTACAAGATTAGCATAGTTGTCAGGCATTTCAAGAATAGACTTAATAGAATCAAGCAATTCATTTTCATACTCCTTCTTCTTCTCTCTGATAAATGACAACTTAGATTGCCCATCTAAACCTTTCTCAAGTTTATTTACAATTTCATCATAAGAATCAGTTACTTCAATAAACTTACCATCAGAACTTAAATTAGGCATGAATGCAGTAATCTTATCTACGTCAAAGTCAGATCCTGATTTAGCTACAATTTCTGCTGGTGGTATAATAATATTACCTGCTGAAGGATCAAGGAAGTAATGTACCCTTGCAAACTCAATAGAGTTATATCCTTGTACAGGAATACGCACACCTGTTAATGTAATAGCTTTTTCATTGTCTTTTAACCAAGCATCATCAACAATCATTTCATTTAATCTCTCTCTTGTACCAATTTCTTGACCATCTATATGCTTAGCTTTCAACAACTTAAGGAAGTCACCTTGAAGTGTTAGTGCAACACCCATTCCAATTGTTTTACCATCACCTGCACGGTAAAAAGGAATTGTGTTTGATCCTAAAAAGTCATTTACAAAATCTCTTTGCTTATTAGTAAGTTTGTTAAATCTTAATTGATTATCCCACAAACCATTTGTCATAGTACCAGGTACTTGTACAAGTGGTTCTCCTTTTACTTTTTGCTTAATAAACTTCTTTTCAAATATTGTTAAGATAGTTTTCTCTATTAAGCGTGCCTCAAGATGTATAGAAAGGTCAGTCTTAAGTCTATTGTCTGGAGTAACGCCAATATCATCTAGTAAGTGTTGAGGTACTTTCTTGCTACCAAGAGCTATTCTAATGTATTTTAGAAAGCTATTTAGATCTACTTCATACTTACCATTCTTTTTAACTGCTCCTACCTCTTGTAGTAGTTCAAGTTTAAGTACTTTAGTTAAACTATTAACAGCAGTATAGTATCTAGCAACAGCTCCTTTTGTATTATCATTTACTGGAATACCTCTCAAGAACTGTCCTTCTAATACTAATTTTCTTAACTGTGTAGCATTTGTTGACTTACCTTTATAAGTACTATTTACAGATGTAGCTTCTTTAAGATACTGAACATATATTTTATTTTCAGTAAACTTAATGTCATCTTTTATAGTCTTCATTTTAGGATCAGAATATATCTCATCCACCTGATCACCATTAGATGTCACAATACCTACTTTAGATCCACTCTGATATGTTACATATTGAATGTTAGATTTTAACATTTGTTTATGTAAGTTCTCTAAATCAGAACCTTTAAATGCAGAAGGAATTAATGGCATCAATGCAAACTTATGCATTGCTATTACTGGTAATTTTGTATTTGCAAGAAAACCATAGTGCTGTAATTTGTATACAGGGAAGAACTCAACTACATCTGAAGCAGATATCTCTACTCCTTTAATAACTTTTTGATATAGATTCTCTTGGTCATTACTCCAATTCTTCTGTAGTTTCTTAAGAGCTCTGTATGCATCTAATGTAATATAACCTGCACCATCTGCCTCATTCATTTCTTTATAAGGCTTCAGTTCTTTCTTAAGTCTCTTTTCAATCAGAGCTTTTCTCTTTGCTTCCGGTATCTCAGCATATCTCTTTTCATAGTCTGCTTTTAAACCTTTTTCAATTTCTGGTAGATAGTATGACTCTCTGATTACATCTTTAATAACAGCAGTATTTAGAGTACCATCATAACTAAACTTATTATACTCAGCCCCTAGTAATGCTGCATAAGACTTTTTATTTATTTCTTTTATGTGTGCAATAGCAGCTAAATCAGATCTGAATCCAGGACCACCAGATACAGTTCCTGAAATACGTTTGTGCAACTCTTCTTTTAAGTGATTAAACTGAGCTATGTCACCTACAAATAAGTTAGCAACTTCAAAGTTTTGTATCCAATAGTTGTATACAAAAGCTTTTACTAAAGCTCTCTCTTTATCTGAAACATTTGAGATTGGTGCCATTCTTTCCATTAGAGCAGGATCAATGTACTTAGACTCTTGTAATAAGTCATACATACCATCTGTCAATCTCTCAAAGTATAAACCTACCTCTTCTCTCATTTTTTGTTTAAGGTCAGAGTGGTCATCTAAAACTTGTACTAAATCTTGTGTAGGATCAGTAACTAGATTTAGTATTTCATTTATAGTTTCTTCAGTAAGAACATCATCAAAATAATTAAAACTATCTCCAGAAGTTTTTGTAACAACTTTTTTACCGTTGACTGTTTTATACTCAACAGTGTTATTATAACCTATATAGTTTTTAGCTTCAGGAGTTGTCTTATATTTATTAATCCTTTCTGTTTCTCCTGCAATATATGGTAAGATAATGTTTTCAAATGCATAATTATCTGCTGCATTTGGATTCATAAACATATCAATATCAATATATAGATGTGGATCATTCTTAGTCTTCCCTAATGGATGTACAATACCACCAGTAAGAGTTAAACCAAATGATGATGATTTAGAGCCAGGACGCATTAGTTCTTGCATACCTGCTTTTAGAACAGTATTAAATTCTTGTAGGTACTTACCATTCATATCTAAGTTAGTGGTATTCACACCTTCTTCAAACTCTTTATTAGTAGTTAAAAGCTGTGTACCAGCAACCATGTTTAAACGTATAGATCTACTATCTCTTCTTACTTGGTCTGCACTCTTTAAGTTATACAATGAATTTACTATCTGAAGTCTTTTAGTCATTGGGTTGACATCCGGATTCATAAAGCTCATATACTTAAGATCATGCTTAGTCCACAAATCACTTAATTTTTTAGCATTGTTTAGTCCATATTCAATATAACTTAACTCATTATCTTCCATTGCAGTAAACACACTGTTTCCTTCAGGGTTTTTAAGACTAAAGTTAGAAGCATCACTACCATATTTATTTTGTAGACCAACTATTCTTTCTACTGCTGTTCTCTGAACTGTACCATCCTTAAATTGTTTTGATGATAACACAGCAGCTGGGATACCATTAGTAAGAACTCTTAGAGGATTTTGTTTAAAGTTACTAAGAGTCTCATTCATAAGCTTTGTACGCTTAGGATTTGCCTCTAGTAAAGACATTTCTTTTACAATCTCAAACAAGTATGGTACTCCATAATACTTAAGGTCTTTTGGATCAGCAAGTGTATCCTTTATAATCTTTAGGTCATCAAGATAAAAACCTATTGACTTAAGGAAGTTATAATAGTCTTTAGAGTTAAGGGTTCCAATCTTTGTATCTTGATACTTTTTAACTATAGCATCTAGATTTAAGAATGTAATATTCTCTACTCTGTTGATATATGGAGATTTAATCTCAGACTTAAACTTAGATATAAAATCTAGTGTAGTACGTTTAACATCTATTGCTGCATTTGTAACTTCAGACGTTAATGTACCATCAGGATTCCTAAATACAGTAAGCTGTATGTATGGTAGATTTGGTTTTTTAAATGTTTGCCAGAATGAAGTAGTAACAAGGTATTCAGTTGGTGAGTTTTCTACTGCAGGGTTTGGCAACTTATACTCTACAAGTTGTTTAAGCTCTGGATATATGTTTGATGCCGCAACAAGTTTTCTATATTGTTCTTGTGGATCTTTTACACCTGCTATTGTTCTTACAACATTATTCCATGTTGTTCTAAATGTAGCTAGTTCTTCAAAACCAAATTCATCAAGTACAGTTTTTCCATTTTCAATCTTGAATAGACTCTTAAGTATATATGTAACTTCTTTGTCAGCAAATTCTAGTAATGACTTATCTCCAACCTTTTTGTCAAAATCTTGTTTCTTAGCTGGATCATCTAATACTAGTTCCTCTTGATCTTCAAGCTCAACATACTTCTTTCTTATAATATCAAAGACACTATTCTCTATATGATATTTTATTACTCCAGAATCCTTATCTCCAAAGTTTATTACAGCAGTTTGTAAGACACGGATTTTATCAGCTAATCTTCTTCTTTCTGCATCCAATGTTTCAAAATCTGAAACTTTTAAAAAGTCAAATGATATACTTGTGAAAGATGTTGCTCCTCCTTTTTGATAGTTATCAAATTGTTTTTGTGCTTCCTCAATAGAGTCAACAACAATTATACTAGCTTTTTCTTTACCTGTTGAATCATTAATACTCTTATGAGAATAAAAGTCACTAATGATATCAATAGCATTTTTGTATAACTCTCCTTTAAGAAGTGTATCTTTTTTACTATCTAGATTAAGTTTATCATAGTTATAAATCTGTTCTCCTTTAAGACGTGTACCTTTTTTACTATCTAAATTAAGTTTATCATAGTTATCAATCTGTGACTTTAGATACACATACTTATTATCTCCTTTTGAACTTTTGATAACTGCAACAGCATTATCTTCAAGTTCCTTTAAAGTTTTTATATTGTCAAAGCTATAATCTTCTGGAAGTTTTAATGCTAGCTGTGCTTTAAACTCTTTAATCTTTTTTTCAATCCTTCCTTTAGCAATATCATATGCTTTAAGCTTTTTATCTGGGTCAGATAAGATGCGGAGAACTCCCCCTTTAGTTGACTTATCTGTACCTTGATATGTTTTAAAGGATTGATCAATGATCTTAGAAAAAATAGAATCAATAACTCTTGTGATTTTCTGAGAATCATCTTTACTTAAAGCATCTTCTTTTCTGTTTGATACTTGTGTTACACCTCTATCAAGAGTATTCCATCTTGCATTAGCAATAAGAGGAGTATAATCATTAAGCAATTTTTTATTCTTCTTAGCAAAGTATAATTTTTCAAACAATTGCTCATGCAATGATGTTTCACCTAATGTAGTGTGTACTATATCTTGTGATGAAATCTTACCAAATAGTTTCTTTAAAAAGTTAAGTATCTTTCTAAACAAAGTATTTCTTACTGGTTGTGACTTTTGAACTTTTGGTTTTAACGCATATGCTCTAAAGTCTTCTGCAATAAGTTCCTCTATCTCAAGTGAAGATAAATTAGCATACTCAGGATTAAGGCTTCTATACTCTGCATATAGTTTTCTCTTTTGTTCTCTAGTAAGATATAACTGTGAGAATGCATGCCATGCTTCATGATAAACATCTACAAAGTTACCACCCTTAGCTTTGTTAACAAAGATTCTAGCAAGCTTACCTTTACCTAATGGTTCAGCATCCAATAATAATTCAGATCCTGCAGCAATAAACTTAGCATATACATTAGAGTTAACAAGATTAGCCATGTGACCAAGCTCTATAACATTAGTTATCTCACTTTCATTCCACCATTCTTCAGCTGCTTTTAGTTGTTCTGGTGTTACATCATTAGGAAGTTCTGTACTTCTACTTAAGTCACCCCAAAAGTCTTCAAAGCTTTCATCATCTGTAGGTTGAGCTACATTAACTGGATTAAGATAAGCATCATCTTTTTCTTCTACAGTTAAGCTTGGTTCAAATACACCAATGATCTCATCTTCTTCACTATTAGGTATTTCAGATGAGTCTACGGCAGGAGCAGTTGCTAAATCAGAATCATAAAAAGCAGTCTCTTGAACATTACCAATATACTTATCACCTACATATACCTCAACAACATCTTGTACAGACGTTGAGCCATCTTTTTTTGTAATAACTTTATTAGGATTAAGAACAAGTCTTGCTTCTGCTTTTACATCACTGAAACTAATTGACTCTGGTTCACCTGGTACAATGTTCCCACTTTGTTTTGCATGATTAAAAAACACAACAGTATTTCCATCAGGTTCTGTAAATCTCCATGCTGTTTCTGATTGAGGAGATCTTTTTTGTATTGTACCAACTATTGTTTCACCTTCAGACAATCTACCAACTAAGTCTTCTTTTAAAATTTCTGGAATATTTACAGACTCCAAGTTTTCTTCTGCCTTCTCTACTTCTGCAGTAAACTCAGACGGTAGTCTAAATTTAAGATATGGATTATATCTGTTTGATTTTGATTGAGCTTTAGTAAATACTTCAGCATCTAGTGATTTTAAAAACTCTATATAGTCTTTTACTACTATTTTATCATCAACAATGTCAAAGTATAAACCTGATTTTATGTTAGGATCACTAAATATAACTATAGTAGCTTTAGTTTGATCTCCTTTTTTATTTGTGTATCCTTTCTTTAAAACAACTGCAACTTTTTCAGCTGCACCAGCTTGGCTAAGAGGAATCTGAATTTCTTTTGCATTCTCCTTCTTTTTAGCTTCACTTGTCTCTGCTTCATTAAATGTATAAGGCTTATAGAAAAACTTAAGTTTTTTATTCTCATATGTTATTCTGTGTCTTCTTACAGATTGAGCTACATTGTTTTGCAAAAACTGACTAACATAATCATACTTTACCTTATCAGATATATTAGGATTTGTTAATACACTTGCAATTTTATCTGCAAGTGCATCAGACATCCATGGTCTATCTACTTTATAGTACAACTCCCCAATTGTAATAATGGATGCACCTGCCTGGATACCATTAAATGGAGTACTTAATGTTTCTATTGATCTATAATCATTATCAGTAATATCTGGAAATACCTCATCTAGGTTTTGAAGAGTAACTCTCTGTGATGTATTCTTATTTTTTACTCCTCCTGATATACCATTTATTGGTAATGATGCACTCTTGTTTTCTGTTAATACTTTATTTTTAAAATCATAGAGATTCTTAAAAGATGTTTGTTGTTCTTTATCTACTTCTTTTACAAATTGCTCAAAGCTTTTTCCTGTAGCTGCTTCAAATTCTGCTACAGTCATTTCCATTTCATTGATTCTTGCTAATGCTTCATCAGTAGGATTTAGTATTTGATCCTCTATACCATAGATATCTGTTACTCTATAACGTGAACCATCTTTTCTTACATCTCTAACAAGCTGATATACTAGATTACCATTGTCTTTATCACTTACATTTCCTTCTAAATCAAAGTAAACAAAAGCACCTTTTTCATCAGTAATAACAAGAGCAAGTTGTTGACTAGGTGGTGTTACATTATCAAGATCAGTACCCTTATCAGCCATTGCATTATACTGTGCAATTATGCTTCTAGTATAATTAGTCTGCTGTGCTTCTGGTAGTCTATTAAGAACAATAGTCTTAAGCTTTAATCTTTTACCTTGGTATTCAATAGTATCAAATGCATTTGCATCTGAAGTTATAACTGATCTAATTTTATTTAGAGTATTATAGATTACATTTTTGTTTGTATCTACTTCCTCTGGACCCTTCTCATTTGGGTTTTGTTCTTTAAATTGTTCTGAGGTTCCTGAGTTTACATCTCTTGCTTTTAACCTTACATCTTCATCTTCTGAATCAGAGGTATCGGTTATTGTAACTTGTTGTGCTGCTTTAGCAATTGAATCAGAAATCTCTAACATATCTTGTGGTGTAACTTCACCACCAAGCATGTTTAATATAGTTTCTATACCAGTATCAACATTTCTAAATGACTTAGACAAATCTTTTATAGATAGTCCTTCAGGTAGTTTAATCTCAACATCTTCTAGTCCCATGTCTAGAACACCTGCAAAATATGGAATTTGTTGAACAAACTGTACTGCAACATCTTTACCTTGTTTTTCAGTAAACTTGTCAAACACATCTTGCATGTATTCCATAATGTCAAAGACTTCACCCGGTTGGAGTGAAGTCATTTTTTTATACACAGTTGCATAAAGTATGCGTTGTGCCTTAGCTCCTAAAGTACAAGTAATTGCCATTAATCACAAATATTGGTATCGTATAATTCTTCTTCTAGTTGATCCAAAGACTTGCTATCAGCATATCTTTCTGCTTCTGCTTTTGCATCTGGATCTTTTATAAAGTCAATTGTTGCATCATTTGACTTCTTAATGTTGTCTTTATCTTCATCAGATACTACTACTGTAGACTCTGGAGTATTTTGTAATGAATCTTTCAACATTGTGTTTCTATTTATTTCTGCAAAGGTAAGCTTTTCAGGAGCACCAGTTGTTACATTTTTGACATTTACGCCATCTTTATCTACTGATTCAACAACTAATGTGTCATAAGCACTAGCATATAACTTACTATTAATAAATATAGCATTTTTTACAATAAGATTGTCACTTTTTTGCAGATTATTTTCATTTAATTCAATTGCAGTAGGTGTAGTTTTTAATGTTGCAACCTTTTCTTTAATAGCATTTGATATACCTATAATATCTTCTGCTGTAAACTTATCTGTTTGTTTACTTAGTGATGCATTGATAGCTTTAATATCTTCCATGTTTCTAGCATTTCTAATTCTAGACATGAAGTTTTTGTAAATCTCAGATTCTTGTGGTTGTAGCACAGTAGCATCTGGGAAAAACTCAACAATAATTTCATCCTCTGCTTCTTTCTTTTCAACCTTAGCTTCTGTTGTTCTTTTATTTACTGTAGGTGCAGTAGCAACTGTGGCTGTTGGTTTTGGAGCTTCTGGTCTTACATCACTTAATGGTTCAAGATCTTCAGTTATCTCATCAAAGATTGGATCAAATAGATCACTTATATATCTTATCTGATTATTATATGCATTTAGTTTATTCTGAAGTTGCGTAAGTCTTTCTTCTTCATTTGCTTGAACTTCTTCAATAAACTCTACGTCATTCATAGATGAATTTAGTTTTTGTTGAAGTGCTTCATATTGTTTCTTAAGACCGGCATACTCCTCCAGTTTTATCTTATCAGCTTCTGATGTTGATCTTATTAAATCAGATATCTCATCTCTAGTTAATTCAGCAAAACCTGTTTCTCTAGAAAAGGCTTTAGTCTCACGGTATGCACCTCTCCAAATATTTAGATACTCTTTAAGATATTCAATAGACTTAGATATAGCATTTTTAATAAGAGAGATTAATCTTTCAAGCTTGCTTATTTTATTTTTAATCTTGTCTGCTTTTGCTGTTAGCTCAGTAACACCCAGAGTTGTTAAAGACTTATCTTTGATAAGCTCTCTATAGTAGTCAGATTGATTCTTTAAATCCTTACTTATTGCTTCAAGTTGTTCAACTTCTGCTTTTAGTTCTTTTATTCTATTCAGTACATCTTTTGCAACGGAAAACTCATTTTTAATTTGCTGTCTTATTTGTTGTGCAGATAGTTTTACTTTTTCACCTTTCTTAATAGCTTTTGAACCTAGTAACTTTTCAGCTAATGCTTCAAGACCTTGTGCTCTGTTTAAGAGTGCATCAATTTCAACACCTGCTGCTTCTACACTAGTACCATAAATTTGTTCTAGGAAGTCAAGAGTGTCATTAATAGTTTCTACATCTTTATTTACTAAAGCTCTTTTCTTATTAAGTAATTCTATTCTTCTTTCAATAGCTTGAACATTTTTAGATCTTGTTCTAGCCATCTCAGGTGTAACCATCTGTTTACCAGATATTTGCCATACCATTTCTGAAGCAAGTGATTCTTGGTCATTAGCATTTTCAGCTTCTTCAGTTGCTACTTCTTCAACTCCTGTTTCTTCTTCTTCTTTTGCTTTAGGTGCAATTCTAGGTATGATACTATCAATTAAATCTCTTACTGATTTACCATCTTTTGTCTTAGTAGGTACAGCCCCTAATAGTTTTCCTGGAAGAACAGCACCTCCTGTTGGTCTAGTTGCTGTTTCAATCTTTTCATTTTCTGCATCAAAAGATATCTCAATAGGTAATAGTCTTACTTCAGCTGATATACCTGTCATATTATAAAGTATATTAGCATATGCATTAAGTTGTAATGCATACTCTTCTGCTTTAGTATATTCACTTTCTGGGTCATTGAACTTATCCCATTTATCTTTGTTGCCAGTTTTAACATCAACAATAATTACATCTCCTGTTTTTCTATCAACAACAAGTAAATCAATTTCACCTGCCACTTGTGCATTAAGATCAAAAAGTTTAATTCTGTTAGATGCAATATATAACTCACCGTTATTAACTCTTTCTTTAACTGATGTTAAATAACCTTCTGGTCCAAATAAGTTGTCATATGCTTCTCTTGATATTATATTTTCATCAAACACAAGAGGTTCATCATTAAATAGTTTTCTTATCTGGTCATCAACATAGGTTCCTGAATCTCTTGCTGTTTGCCATGATATTTTTTCAGTAAGTATTTCATATACAGTATTGTATGTTAACTCTTCCTTTGGTAAAGCTTCAAGTTCTTCTTTTAACGCATCATAGGATTTATTATTGAATCCAGATTGCTTATATGTATACTTAGAAAATACTGTTCTTAATTCATTTACAAAATTATCTACACTCTCACCTTTAGCTAGTGTACGGTTAAATGTAGCTAAAAGATCAGTCTCAGGTCTATATGTAAAACTATCTGATTTTAACTCACGTATAGCAGTAGTAACACGTCTCATGATAGTATCATAAGCAATGTAGTACTCTTCTCCTTGTTTACTGATATACTGTTGTTGATCAAATACAGTTTTTAGCTTATCCATTGTTTCCTGAAATTCAGGAGTAATAGATAACTGAGTTGTTGCTTTTACATATTGATCAGCCTTTGGAAGATTCATTCTTAGTAAAGCAAGTTCTTCTCTTTTGACATTATCAATAGTACCGTCTGTTTCTAGTTGTTTAAGATCTGCAATTCTAGTTCTCATTTGAGCTAGAGCATCATTTGCTGCTTTTTCACTTAATGTAGCAAAATCATATTGCACACCATTAATAGTAATTATAGGTGCTTTTGCAACTCCTGTTTGACCACTTATGATTGCAAGTTGTTTATTTCTATTATAGTTCTCAATAGCTACAATAGCCTCTGGAGAAGTTCTTATAAATGACTCAAACCTTTCTTGGTATTCATCATCTGATAAGTCAGTTACTTCTTCTTGTATATCTGGATTTTCTTCTAAATAGTTTTGGTAAGTAATTCTTAATTGATTTACTAGTTCCTCATCCATATCAGAAACAGGAGTATCTTTTGTTACAGGAATATATTGTTCAACTGTTTCTCCCGCACCTTTTTCAGCATATGTTTCAATCAAGTCTGCTCTTAAACCGGCATACTCATCACGTATTCTTGCTACATCTTCAGCATTTGGTTTTGGAGTTATTCTATATTTTTCAGCTTCAACAAATCTTTCTTTAAGTTTTTTAAGATTAACTACTTCACCTTCTGCATTATCATATTTAAGAACATCCCCGTCTTTATAAACAGTAAGCTGAGCAGTACCACCTTTTACATTGTATGTAAGTAAAGCATATTCCCCAGACTTAAGATTATCATTAACAGCAGTAATAGTTATTGTTTTTGATTTACCAAATGGTAGATCTCCTAATGATTCTTGTGTATCTGTAGTTGGAAGACTGTTTATCTTATCTTGCTCTTCCTTATTTAATTCATCTAATCTATCTTGTAACTTAGTATCAATTGTATCTTTTTTTGCTTCTGTTGTTCTAGCATTTAAAGCCATAGCAAATAAAGACATGTACTGTTCATATTCAGGAGAGGTTTCTCTGATTACTAGCTTTCTTGTAGCATCATAGAATTCTCTTGGTATAATGTTTTTAGTTTTAAAGTCAGCAAGATCTTCTATACTTACATATACGTTTTGGGCAGCTAATGCATTTAATATTGCATTTAACTCAACATCTTCCATAGATTGTTTAACAAGACCATCATAGTATTCCTTACGGTTATGATACATGTCACTCATCCACTTGTAGTTTCTTTCTACATGTAAATAGAAGTCTGTAGGATTATGCAAGAAGTTTATATACTTAGCAATACCTTTTGCTTCTGAGTTTAGTTTGTTATAGTCTTTTAGTTTCTCAAATGCTTCATCAAAGTCAGCATCAAACATTATCTGACCATTAGCTTCTCCTAATGATTTAAGATAGTTTTTAACTGCCTGTTCATATTCAGAACTTACTTTTCTTTCATTGTCTTCAGACTTTGCAATAAAGCCTTCTTCTGCAAACTTCTCTCTTACCATTTGATCTAATTCTTCATCAGATGGTAATGGAATATTTTGAGCCTTAAGACTCTTTATTACTTCTTCTTTTTGTCTAGCTATTGCTGGTTCAATATCAGTATCATATAACTGCTTTGACTCCATAGATTTTCTAATAGCTCTGATATTATTAAGTTTATTCTGTTTATCAGTTAAACGTTTTTTATCTGAAGCTACTGTAGATTGACTAAGTGTTTCTATTTCAGTTTTAAGAATCTCTTCTTCATTGAGCATTCTTTCTGATTCAAATAATATCTGTAAGTCACCAACACCAATTTTGTTTGCTGTTGACTTACTAAGCTGTTGAACAAATGCATCAGTAACATCTGCCATTCTCTTAGTTGTGTCCTTATATGATTGATTAAAGAACACATAGTTTTTTCTACCTTCTTTCCATGCTGCATCATATATTGCAGCTTTTTTATATTCTTCTGTACCTGGTTCAAATTTATTTATGTCTACAGGCTTTGGCATTCTTTCATTAAAGTTCTTATAAGTCTCTTTAAGTCCTTCTGCTTTTTGTACTATAGAATCAATTCTTGATTGGTATTTTTCTCCTGTGCCTTTTTCAAATCCAAAGGCTTCCTCAAATTCTTCTGGAGTATAATTCTTAAAAGATTTTATATGATCTGTGAAATAATTAAAAGTATTAGTATCTAGAGCCGTAGTAATTTGATGTATAAGAGCTTCTTCTTTTAAGTCCATTCTCATCTTAGTAGACTGTCCTTCTAAGTCTCCAGCAATTTTATCTTGTGCTGCATAATTAAAAAGTCTTGATTCAAAAAACTCTGTTGGATCAGCACCCAGCATATTTAGAGTTTTAACAAGACCATTTTCAATATTCTCTTTTGTTTTCTTATAATCCTGATACTCTTGAGTATCAAACATTTTATTGTATCCAACAGATAGTGCAGGCAGTGTACTGTTTAAAGGAGCAGCAAACATACCCATAAAGAAACCAGATGCAAATGTTTCAAAACCTTGTGCAGAGAATTGATCATCAATAGCAGCTTGAGCTAAAGCTTTTCCGTAAAGATGATTCTTTAATGCAGGATTCTTAAAACTATCAGTATAATATTTTTCAGATGTTTGTGCAATTACCTCTTGTAAGTTTTCTTGTATACCTTCCGCAAAGTTTCCTTTAAAGTAACCAAGTGTGCTTAGTGTAGATTTTGCAAGACTATCTTTTGTAAGACCTTTTGCCCAATTCTTAAATGATTTATCAATGTATTTAAACTCACCATCTAAAGCTTTTCCAGCAACTTTTTTAACATCCGTTGCAGTTTTCTTAGCTTTTTCAAATACAACTTTACCATACTTAAGATTAAGTATGTCATCTGTTTTTGCACCTAATGCTTTTCTTATACCTCCATTTGGACTCATTATATTTCCAAATGTGATCTTGTTTGATCCATATATTAAAGCCGTGTTCCACATTATAGCAGTAGCTGCGGCTTCTTTTGACTGCTGTATCATGTCATGCTGTAAAGCATTGTCAGGAGATTTTCCCTCTGTTCTATAATAGTCATCATACAAATCTTGATAGACTTTATTTTGAACAAACCCTCCTTCAAGTCTTGCTTCAGCAAGAGCCATGTTTATACCTCTGATATCTCTATATAGTCCACCTACTGTTTTTGATGTCCCAGATGCAAGCCTAGCCATTCCAGTTAGGTTATCTGCATTCTTTACAATATCAACTACAGCACCTGTAGTTTCTGTTAATGGATTTATCCAACCACCAACTCCTCTTGTTAAACCAGATTTAACTTTGCTAGCTTCAAATAGTCTTCTAGCATTCTGAATATTATCTAATCCTTTTAGTTCAGTATTAAGTGCTCTTAAACCTTGTGTAACATTTTCAGCTTCATTAACACCTCTCATTACTTTTAGACCACTGTAAATATTTTCTGCTTTGTTTAAGTTATTTGCAGTAGCAGCAAAGAAAGATCCACCTCCAGTAACTGGAGCAAGCAATGTACCTGCTACTTCTTCTAGTATAGCTTCAGATATAATACCTGCTGTATACCCAAAGTTCATTGCAGTATTATTAAAGAATGATCCAAAACCTTTTTTAGATGATTGACCAATAGCAGCTGCTCTTTCATATGCTTCTGCATCTTCTGTATCTGCACTAAGGTCACCTTGTGCTAGTTTCCACAAACTCTTTGGTCCAGAAACAAAACCTTTACCAAACAATGGCCAGAATGAATGTGTCATCATTCTTACATGATCATCCCACCCACTTGTTCTTGCATTATATAATGATTCATTATCTCTTAATGGAGTAAATCCAATTTCATCAAACTTCTTTTGTCCGTATGCTGCATATCTATCATAGAATGCATTAGATGCTGGACTTGCATCATATGAATATATTTTTGAATACTGATCTTGTGGACCATCTGTTTTCTGACTAGCAGCAACATATTGTTTAAAAGATTTAGCAAAATCTTTTGCACTAGGTAATGTTGCTGAACCCTTTGAATATGGTAACTGTTTATTTGGAGAGCCAACAATATTGTCTCTTATACCTTGATGAGGTTTGTTTAAACCATCTGCAGAAGGAATAACAGGAAAATATACATCTGGAGTTTTAACTTCAGGCATAGATAAGTTATCTCCTTCAAATGGTGCTAAACCTTTTTGATCAAGTATAGGTTGATTAATACCACTATACTCTGGACCTAGTGGATCAAGTGAACTAAATGTTGAATTATCTTCCGCCATTACTTGCTTGTGTATTGTAGTCGTTTAACAATTGGAAATTCTGAAAGGCTTTATCTCTAAGTACATCTGCACTTGCTGTAGATGAAAAGTTATCAGTTGTTATATCTTCAGTATACTTATTAGTATTTGGATCCCAGACTTTAAACTTCATTTCAGTACTATATGTGCCAGTATTGTATTTGTTTTGTTTTATGTTCCAGGTACCATTTCCATAAGGACTATCCATTGTATATCCATTTGGATTGTAAGCAACCGTAGATTCTAATGGAGTCATGTCTGAACCTTTAAACAAACCATTATTAAAGTTGCTTGAATTAGCCATAATGGTAATACCATTTTTCATAATCTGATTAGCCTCTTCCTGAGTTATCAGGTTAGTTCTATTACCTTCCTTATCTAAGCTACCTGTATATTGTTTAAGCCATGCAAAGTCTGGTTTAATTATCATAGCTCCTTTTGTTGCATCATTAGCAGCTAGCTTTTGTGCAGCCATAGTAAAACTAGTAAACTTAGTTTTATTATCTTTTGACTCTGCTATGATTTGATCAACAAGTGCTCTACCGATATCATTAATAGATGAGTCATCTTTTACTGCATCAAACGCACTCTTTGTTGCACCAGAAAAAGATACAGCAACCTTAGTAGGATCATTGTAATCTAAACTAAAATGATCATTAGCAAACTGCTGAAAGAATATGTTACCTTTTGTATTGTGAGCCTTTAATGGAACATCAATAGCTGTAACACCAGGCGTAAATAATCCAGTTCCCTTTGAGTAGCTACCATATCTACCAATACCCGGAGGTGGTTCTTTTGTAACTTTAGAATCAGCATAAGCTTTACCAGCTGCTACTACAAGTTTATCGTAAACATCATAAGCTTTATTAGAGACTTGGCTTTTTACATTCCTACCTTGATTATAAGATTCATGACCTCCACCAACACCTTGTCCTCTCATATCAGCCAATGTGCCCCAGAAACCTTTGTCTTTATTATAACCATCCATATTTAAAAGCTGAGCAAATTCAGATTTACTTCTTAAGTTACCTTCATTATCATAAATATACTTACCAAACTTTTTAATATCATCATCAGTACTTGTGGCAAATGATTTTTCTATGTCCTGAGATGATTGTTTTCTCCATGCATTATCATCTTCTAATGCAGTAACATAATCACCAAGTCTAAAGTTAGTCTCTGCAGTTTGTTTAATTACTTCTTGTGCTTGTGGCAATGCACTATTTGTTTTTAACCAATACTGGAATCTGTTGTTAATATTCTTTAATACATTAGCATTAAGATCTTTTCTCAAGAATACATTTGGACTATTCTGTACTTTACTGTTAAAGTCATTAAGAGATAAGTTTCTATTAGTGTTACCATTTAATATATGCTCAACATCTTTCTTAGATATAACACCATCATTAAGCAACTGTCCTAATGCTCCAGTCATGTTCTGAGCCCATGGAATAGCATACTCATTTGTGCGTTGTTGCATTATTGATTCACTTACAACTTTCATGTTTTTAACTCCTGTTGCTGAACCCTTACCTACATTTGATTTATCTTCATATGTGTAGTTCATTGATGCAATTGGAACCATTTCTCCAGTTTGTTCATCTAAATAGTATGCACCAGATTCTTGCTTCCACTTTCTATCATTGTTAGCTCTCTCACCACGGTTTCTTAACTCTGCTGCTTTTAGCATATAAGATCCACGCATGTTAGCTAATGTTTGTTCTTGTCTAAACTTCTGTTCATTAACTGCATACGGGTTAGCCTCAACATCTTGTTTAGCATTTTGGAATGCAAATATTTGAGCTGACTCATCAAGATCTTTTTGCATTAATAATGATGCCATACCATTATCAACTTTATATCTTAAGCTTTCAACATCTCCATAAGGATTTTGAAATCCAGTTGACGTTGTTGCTGTTCCTGATCTTTCTTCTAAGTCTTCATTCTGAGCTTCTACTCTTGATAAAACTTTATCATTAATATCCTTAGATTGAATCAGCTGTTGTAAATATGCTTCACTGTCAGGTGCGGCATTACCATTTTTAATAGCATTTTGTATTGATGCAATCTGTGCATCATAAGTTTGTGAAGTTGCTTTAAGTTGATTGTATCTCTGTACGTTTTGTTGTTTTAAAATATTAAAGCTATCTTCAAGATAACGCATTTCAGCTGCATTACTATCTCCATTAAATTGAGCAGCATTAGAATAACCATAGTCTTTACGGTTTACATATGCTTGAGTTTTATAAACTGCTTGTATTGCTGGATCAGATCCTAATGTTGATTCAAATAACTTACTTAATGGCTCCATTAATTGCTTACCATTCTTTGTTTTAATTATCCAACTCTTGTTAGGGTCATCACTAAACTTAACTGATTCAATTGATAGTCCTGCTTCCTTAGCTAATTTTAATGCTTCCTTTTGTGTATTAACGTAATTAGTATATTCAACATTACCAAATCCTAATGATGCTTCATCTGACAAGTTTTTAAATTCTTCTCTTTTGTAATCCATTGCTTTTACACCAGTATCCCAGTATTGAGCTCTAAGTTTTTCATCACTTGAATTCTTTAGACCTGCTGCTCTTTGTTTCTGTGCCCCGTAGTTTTTAGTCCAAGCCATATCCTTCATCATGAATTTATCTTCATAAAAAGGTTTGAATACCTGTACGGCTTGTTCTACATTTTGATCTAAAGATAAATCTAAACCTGAAATTCTTTGAAGATTGAAATCAATGTTTTTTAGAATCTCATCTTTACGTTCAATGTTATTATCTCTTGTTAAATCAGAATAGAAATACTGCCCATATACTTTATTTATAGACTTATAGGCAGTATCATACTGAGTCTGCTTTGTCTGTAATACATTAGCATATAAATTCAGATCCGGTTGATATGGTTGGAACTGAGGTACGTAGTCTTGAACGCCTTGTATGTAGGTAGCCATGTTGTTATATTATCTATATTGTAAAAATATCAAAATCAAATAAGTTTATTAAACTTATCAAGTTTAGTAAAACATAAAAGGAAATACATTAGAACCCATTACATAAACACCACCTCCATTTTTAAGAGCATAGTTTTGTAATATTGCATCATAATCTACACCAGGAGTTGAGCCAGAACCTAGAATTTCTTTTTCTGCCATCTTAACAGCAAGCTCTTCTTTCCAACCTTGACTTTTTAATTGAGCAGCTCTATCTGCTAGTTTTGTACTTACTTCTGGTTTAGCTTTTTTACCACCTGTAAATACTAAACCTTTACCTGGTATAATATCATATTGATCAGACATTGTATTAGTTAATGCAAGCTTAAGTGCATTATCATCACCAACATTTTTGTATTGTCTAATAAGTTCATCAGCTTGTCTTTTAAAGTTATCTGAAGCTTGATTTGCTATAACGTTTTCTTC
>Ga0209668_10000249_pt1 | contig 22715 bp, 36 predicted proteins | sample FrelakmetPLP11PL_FD_187150 | JGI IMG/M metagenome (GOLD analysis project Ga0209668, IMG submission 187150) | Freshwater lake sediment microbial communities from the University of Notre Dame, USA, for methane emissions studies - PLP11 PL (SPAdes)... | ecosystem: Environmental > Aquatic >...
TAGCTCTTTTCGGATGTGCTTGCATAGGCCAAGAGTCCGCACACCGTGGCCGAATGCCTTTTCGCTGAATCCGATTTGTCGGTTGATGTAGTCTATTAGATTGAATTGTTGCATTATTCCACCGCCGCCACAATCTGCGCCCGACACCATTCCTCGGCCTGTCGTTTGCCATCGTCGCTCATGGCGTCACCTCTCTTTGCTCATTGCCTGTTGTGTTTCGATAGCACATCTCAAAGCCTGCTTAATCATATCTGCCAATCCGTCGCCGTCGTAATCTTCAAAGGGATATTCCTTGCCGCAATCGTCGATCATGTAAACGCCAGCCGAGTCTTTCTCGACTTCGACTTTGATTGAATAGCCTTCCGGCAAGAACTCAGCCGCCTTATTGATTGATTCTTCTATGCTCGTCTACTCCCGCCCCTTTCCCGTAACCGCTTGACCTTTCGATACCACGTCTTGTAATCCCATGCGTTTCGACTGTAGCGCAAGTTCCCGCATAGACGGCACCACTGAATCGTTGTCTTTACGTTCTCGGTGTAAGTCTGGCCGATGTTTTCCCATTCGTGTTTGCAACTCACTTCGCCCCCTCCCGCTTCAGCAACGACTCGATAAACTCAATCGCCCGAAAATGTCGGGCGATAAAATGCTCTTTATTGCCTACATACCACCCGGTTGATGTCCTCGTGCAAGCGATCTTGTTTTCCCGCAGGTGCATCAACGCATGAGCCAGATTAGCCCGGTCTTCCCTGTTCAGTTTGAGGTTTGTTCGGTTCATCGCTGCCCCTCCCGCCCCTTTCCCGCTATTCGTGCGTTGCGCCGTCGAATTAAAATTGCCGCCATTACCACAAACAATGCCAGCGTGTCGCCAATCCAGATCCATGCCGCCCACTTGCTCACTTCGCCCCCTCCCGCGCCTTGATGACGCCTTGCGTTATTTTGATCAGATCAAATATGGACAGATTGAGAAGTGATGTGTCTTGTTCAGTTTCGGCCTTCGTGGGGTTGTTGTACAACTCTCCTGATCGCCGCACCTGCCCCATCGCGTCACGGCGCAAGGCCATTTCGGGTGAAATCATCTCTGTCTCCTCGTCGTTATTCGCGGCAAGGTATTCCTCGTCTGTCGGCGCTTTTGTTACGTTGAAATATCTCACGCGCCCCTCGCTTTCCATTTGTCACACCCGCCTTCTATGCGAACACCATGAACCCAACAGGCAACATCACTGGCGCATTCGTCGCACGTCCCGCAACTCGGCGCGGGGTCGTTATACGGTTCGGCCTGCATTTCAGATTTGAATGGGTTGACGATATTCGAGAAGTCCTTGAAGTTTGGAACCCGTTCCAGCGATTGCCATTGCGGGCACGTTTCAGCGGAGCATGGTCCAACCCTATCGCATAGGTATCGGCACCCTTGTTCGATGTCGCACAACTGCTCAAACGTAATCATCCGTTTCTCGGTCATTTTGTCTCCTTGCCGCATAGCGCGCTGTTCGTCTTATGAAGAAACTGAAATTTCCAATCGTTGTAGAACAACTGAAAGTCTCCTTCGATGTTGGTCCCCTTGTTTGTTACGATACGGCAGGCATTCGGCCAAGTCTCGATGATCGGCCCGACAATGGTGTTTGCGTAGATCGCGGACTTGATCTTGCGCCGTGCCCCAACGGAATCGCCTACTTGCGGAATGTATGGACGAACAACGGAGTTCACTTTACCTCGCTTTCCTATAGTTCTCGCAGCCTGTCTCATTAGACCCTTGAGCAGGGCAATACATTATCGAGCACGTCTCACAACTCGGAGCTGATCCAAGCATTTTCGCCCATTTTTCAACCAAAGGTTTTACGGCGTCAATTTCCTCTTGCGTCCACACTGCCACCCGTTCCAGCGATTGCCAGACAGGGCATTGTACGACGCATGGTTTTATGCACATTTGGCAGGTTTCCACCATCGTCTGATATGTCTCATGGTCGAGCATTCGTTTCTCGGTCATTCTTTAACCCTTTCTTTCAGCCATATCCACACCATCATCGGCACAGTAGCAACCAACCAAACCAGCCCGAAAGCAATCAGCGGAATATCAATCAGCCCAACGTGCTGATCTCTCATGCTAGATGTGTCCGCACCAGCCATGTTGCCCCTCCCTCCGTTCCGCAACCTCATCCATCCGTTCACTCCCGTCCGCGTAGTCGTCCTCCTGATTATCCTCCTCACCGTCAAACCCGTCCTCATCCTCCTTCTCACGCTCCTGCTCGTCCTCGTCGTCATCCGGCGTCATGTTGTTCCATTTTCTCTGTTCTGCCTCAAAACTCATGTTCGTATCCTTTCTGTGTTGCCTGTAATGCGTCCACGTTGACCACTACGGGGTTTGAATGTGTTGCCCGCCGTAACGGTATGGCTTTATAGTTAGGATCAGTCAGAGGGCTAACGTAGCCGATAATCTCTCCATAGCAATCTGACAGCGTATCTCCGCATGTTTTCGGGTCACGAACCATGTCCACGTACTTCGGCGGTCGAAACTCCACCACGCCGCCGGGAAGCCCTTGGGCGTATGCAAGCAGAGTTTCGCAATCCATGCAGCTTTCTGGCCGGCAGCAAATGTCCCAACGTTGATCCGGAGTGGCCCGGCGCAACTCGTAGCGGATTGGTTGCAGCTCATCAACCTGCCGTTTTCCTGCGTTACGCATTCGCCAGATTGCGCTGATGATCTCCCTGACGCCCGGGTGGCCGCTGAATTTCCCGGTTTGCCAAGTCGCGCACAAACGGGCAACGGCATTATCCATTTCGCCGCTTTTCAGACCGTTCACGTTTTTCTCCACGACCATTTGAATCGCCTGCGCCTTGTTTTCTGATAGTGGCGCGAAAAAGGCTGAATAGTTAAGATCCCAAGCAATTACCTTAACGTCCATTTCTCTCCTTTTTCATGTTTGCGCGCCAGTTTGCCTCTTTCTCCTCCTGCGAAAATAGCCCAAGCTCGGCCTGCTTCTTTTTCAGGTAGCCGCCGAATATACGCAACGGCATGTCCGGGGCTTTGATGCAATTCGCATAGTTGCGCTCAAATTCGATCATGGCGGGTTCCCATGTTTCTCGGGGGGCTGCCTTTAATGCGTTCTCAATTGCCACATCCCGGACTGATCGAAATTCAGGCATGGCGTTCTGAAAACGTCGGACCATGGATTCAAAAGATGAAGGGTCGTTGTCGTAATTGGGGTTAAGGGGGGGGTTAACCCCCCCGGTTAAGGGTAGTGTAGCTTCTAGCTTCTGGCTTCTAGCTTCTAGATTCTCTTTTTTCTTTAATATTGGATTTCCGCCCTTTTCTCCGTCTATCTTGGCTTTTACGTAGGCTTCACCTTCCCTTACCATCCTGCGACAAAACGGAACTCCTGATTCATCCCTGCTAAATACGCCATTAGATTCAAGCTCTTCAACGAGCAATGCGGCTTCCTGTTCGCCCACACCAGACATAACCGAAAGCTGTTTGTCGCTTATCGGAACACCGCCGATTTGCAAGTGACCATATTTCTCGCTCACTCCCATTATAGAAAGCATTTCGATCCATAATCCTCTGGCAGCAAGAGAGCATATTCGAAGACTCATTTCATTCCTCCAGTCCGACCAGTAAAATTTAGAGTATGGCCGGTGTAGTCTTTCAGTTCTCATGTGGATTCCAATACGCGATCCCGGCCAGAGCGTGACCAGGGTGAAAGAGTCGCGATATTGCATCGCTGTTTAACCCTCACTCTGACCGGGGCCGCATTTTGGTTGTTAGTCATTTCGCTCTATCTTGCATCTAGCCGGTCAAGGCTTTTACAGACGCTTCAGGAAATATATCACAGTTGATATGATACGGCAAATTCGATCATCGTAATCATGGGTTCTTGCCGTCTATCTCATCAATATCAAACAGCGTCGGCGTCTCGGCTTCCATTTCAGCCACGGCGCAATAATGGCAACCGTCCACAAAGTATCGTTTTGACAATTCGATACCGATCCCTTTCCTACCATTTTTAACCGCGCGAAACGGAACAGTCATAAGGCCGCCAAACGGGTCAAGGATGGTTTCACCCGGCATGGACCACTGTTCAATCGCACGGTCCGCAATATCGAATTGCATCGGGCAAAGGTGCATTTCTCGACCTTGCGCGGATTGCGCTCCGTTGAGCGTCAACATGCGCGTAATATCGCTCCAGACTTCAGGTGACCAGCTCTGAGGCTGTAGCAGCATAAAGGTTACGGGCAGCATTGACTTCTCATCAAGGGCCTCTCCCACCTTAACGTGATGCTCGAAGCTGTAGACGTTCTCGAGCGAGTGCTGCTTGAATAGCTGGAAGATTTGCGCGTGAGTAAGCCCCTCAAGCTCGGCCGGCGTGAGTAGCCGATTGCCGCTTGACCGCGCAAACCCGTGAGCGTCAACCTGCCATCGAGAACGAGAGTATGCCTTCTTTGACTTGACGACCGGATTATCCGCGTAGGACTTTTCGGTTGAAGTCTGAGGCTTCCTGAAGATCAAAAGGTACTCCGGCATCCCGACACCCATCTTGCTTCCGTCCTTACATTGCTCCGTCCATCCTAGACGGTATGTCTGATTATTCTCTCTGACAACATCGGTTACAATGGTTTTCATTCCCATGTAACCAAAACCGTGCTTGCAGAAATGCTCTATCGTGCGAGCGTGAAACGGGTAGACGGTCTGGAACCCGAGCCCAGTCATGCCCCCTGGCACAATCCTATCCTTGACGTGGATAGCGCATAGCCTACCAGGCTTCAAAATGCGGAACAGATTCGGTGTCAAGAAATCCATCTGGGTGAAGAACTGCTCGTTGTTGTCAGAGTGTCCGAAGTCGCAATAGTTCGGGCTGTATTCGTACTGCGTGGAGAACGGGATTGACGTTAGAATCAAATGTACGCTGTCGTCATCCATCCTGCGCGATTCGACGACGCAATCATTGTTGACTAGCTTGTAATTCTTCCCGCTGACTTCTACCCGTTCCACGCCCATTGCTCGGGTCATTGCGCCTGCCACGCCTGAATGATTCAAGCCAAATTCTTTGATGATGTTTGTCATTTGCTTAACTAACTCCTCATGTTGTTTCCACTTACGCTCTAACTGTTTTTTAATCTCCCGCTCTGCCTCTGTGTAAATCAAATCAATGGTGACTTGATTCGGCTGCATAAACCTTTGAATCCGGTGAATTGCCTGAATGAAATCATTGAATTTGAAACCGATCCCCAGGAATATCGCCCACGAGCAATGCCTTTGAAAATTGCATCCGCTACCAGCAATCACAGGCTTTGCTGATAGCTCATGAATACGCCCTTCCGAGAAGTCTATAATGGCTTTTTCTCGGTCGTCAAGATCCTGACTACCATATACCGCGACAGAATCAGGGATGGCGTGTTTAATGGCGTGCCGCTCAATCTCCAAATCATGCCAGATAATCCGATTTGCTTCTGGATTCTCTTCCCGTAATTCCATCATTTTTGCAATTCGAGTATTCAGGCTAAGCCGCTTTTCCCGTGCGCTATCCTGAATCCCGATAGCAGAATCAGAGAACATTTTGCCTTGTCCGTTTTTGTCATATCCAGCCTTTGAATGATCCGTCGAAACTTCATGCCACCGGACCCGCATTTCTGGCATAGAGTATCCAGTATCATCATACCCGAGATCAGAAGGTTTCGTGATAAACATTGCCCATGTCGAAACCCACATCCAGAACTCGTCCACTTTATGCGGGTGAATCGTGAGCTTGTCGGCTTTCGTGGAGTCGCGCTTAAAGAACCGCGTCTTTGCGCCGCCGACATCCATAATCCCGAGATATGCTGAATACGCAAGAAGCTCAATATATTCATTCGGTGACGGGGTCGCAGTGGCAACGAATCGATAAGGCACACCATCGCCACGGGTACGCTTATTCAATGTCTTACCATCTCCCGCGAAAAGGCGCATGAACTCCCTGAACGTCTTTGTTCCGCCGAATCCGCGTAGGCACGACGCTTCATCAAGAGAGGTGCAAGTGAATTTTCTAGGATCAAGTTTACCGTCTCTGATCGTCTCATAGTTCGTCAGATAGATTGCGTTTTTATCGTCGCATTCTTCCAGCCTGCGAATGAATTTCACGGTCACGCCTAATACTCGAGCGTCCCGGATGAACTCTTGCCTAACTCCTAGCGGGTGGACGATTAAACCCATGCCGCCTTTATGCTTGATGACCAGCCTGACAGTCTCGATCTGGATCATCGTTTTACCTAGCCCGAAAGCCGCGAAGACTGCACGGCGACCACCCGCAATCGCCCATCTGACAATGTCTCGTTGATGCGGAAACAAGATCTTATTAATCTCTGAATCATCAATATCAAATCCAAGACGCTCTGCAATCGCCACCTTACTGTTTACGAAATCCATATAATCCATCATTCCCAATCCTCCACTAAATTCGCCAACCGCCGCCCGTACTCGATCCCTCTATGATCCCTCACCGCTGAAGCCCCCTGGTTCCAAATCTGCCCTATCTCTCTAACCGTTTTCCCTCCCGCGTAATGCTCGATATATGCCCGCGCAACGTCGTAGGCCACGTCAGAATCGCTTACATCAGCATGCGCCACCCTTAACCCTGTCCACCTGTTGTAATCACTCACAGCCGCCGCGTGGATAGATAGCTCGGACTTACCTTGCCCGTGGTCTGTCGGGCGGCCTGAGGGGTTACCTTCGAGCAGGCAAATACACATCAGGATTAGATAGATGTTGGTCATCGGTTAATTCCTTCCCCATTGATCGGCCATAGCCATGGCAATCCCGGTGTATGTCCGACTCCTGATTGCGGCCCTGTCTTTGCTTGGCGGTAGCTTCCAGATTCTTTGCTCCCTGCCAGCTACTACGTTCGAAGATTTCAGGGGGGGGCAATTCTTAAGCCATAAACACGTGGCCTTTGTCTCTCCATGCCCGAACTGCCACGGCTGAATAATCTGGTCGGGTTTCCGGTAGAGTCTCGACATAATCCCAACCGGATTTTCTACCACGATTATTTCAATCGGCGCATTGATCATCGCCATGAAAAAAGCAATGCCCTGTTGCTGCCTACCGTCGGCACGCTTCTCGGCAAAATGACGCGCCCCGCTAACTGCCAAATGAGTGCAAGGGGGAAACGCAAGCATCATGTCCCAGCCTGCCGATAGCCAAGGCAATGCGTCGCCGTGAATATGATAAGCCGGGTCGCCCTCACACGGCTCTATATCACAACTCCAGGCATCGTGACCCAGGGCCCGAAAGGCATCCCGAACCACTGCGGACTTTTCACAGGCGCAAAGAATTTTCATTCCGCCCCTTCCGGCCCAGGTCCCAGCGGCTGCCAGTGGGTTGGGTAGGCGATGCGCCATGTCATCGAATCAATAAACGCGCAACGGTCATAAAGCGCCGTGTACTGTCCGTTAACTTTATCCCATGCCAGAAACCGCGTCCCATCCGTAGGTGCGGTGTCCATCGACCGCCACGGGCTTTGAGAGATAGGCTTGAAAAATGCACACTTAATTGACTCATGAATAACTTCGCAACATTCTTTGCTGTCGATTTCGTTATGGCATGGATTTTCAGCTTCACCTGATTCCGCGCACTCACTTGGAGTCCTCGCGCACTTCCGGCAGCATGTAGATTCACAACTCATCGGGTCACCTCCTTATCAATCCGCGTGGACAATTCAAATTCAGCCAGCGTGATTTGCTCGTTGATCGTCTCAACGTCTTGTCTGGCTGTCTCAATTCCAGCCTTCAAAATCTCGGTCCCGACTATCCGCGTCCTCATCAGAAAGTCAGCGCGCTCTTCGTCTGTCATCATATCAATGGTTCTCCGCTTCAATTCGCGTGATGTAAAAATGGATTCCAGACTCGCATTCTTGCGTAAAATCTTCGCAAAAAGGCTGTGTCGGTTTAATGATTTTCCCTTTTCGATACTCCATGAAAGGTATGCCGTTTTCTTTGTATGTGCTCAACCCAACTTCAGCGCCGATAACTTCCAACACCCGCGCATATTCAGCCCTGCATTTCCGCCCGAAAGCGTGCGACCGTTTCGCCTTGCGCGGGATAAGCAGTTTGACAAGAACTTCGTTTTGGCATTTCTTCCATCCGATTAACGAGCCTTCCGGCAGAATTCTCGTCATGGCGGTCACAAGTGCTGAATTTTTAGCCCCGCAAAGATCGGCCTCGCGAAAATTGGCCCCGCGAAGATTGGCCCCGTGAAGATTGGCCTCGCAAAGATCGGCCCCGTGAAGATTGGCCTCGCAAAGATCGGCCTCGCGAAGATTGGCCTCGCGAAGATCGGCCTCGCGAAGATTGGCCCAGCGAAGATTGGCCCCGTAAAGATTGGCCTCGCGAAGATAGGCCCCGTAAAGATCGGCCCCGTAAAGATCGGCCCCGCGAAGATCGGCCCCGCGAAGATCGGCCCCGCGAAGATCGGCCCCGCGAAGATCGGCCTTTTCTCTTACGGCAGATAATACGCACAAAACCAACGATTCAAACTCGCCCTCGAACAGTATTTTATTATCATCCCATCGCGATCGGATTGTATGTTTCATGTAGATTTCTCCGCGTTTTACCCGACGCGGGGCGGGGTTGTGGGGTTAATCAATGCCGGGAAATTTCGGTTGACTTTCCAGCTTCATAGCCTGCTCGGATTCTGCAATTTCTTTCCTGAGTGCCGCTACTTCCGTTGTTGCTCGTTTGAGTTGATCCTTCTGCATTAGCCACCGATCCACCAATGTTTTCAAGTGTGTATCGTCCATATTCACTCCTCCTTACCGCTTCGTTGCCCGACCCAACGCCCATGCGATTTCTTTCTCTGCCGATGTAAGCGCTGATATGATTGCTATCATCTCCGCCCGACGCCAGATTGCCCACCACGGCAACACGCTTAACTCAACCCGCGCCAGATTCGCGGCTGCCCGATTGTCTAACATCCGGTAATACATCTGCCGCCTAGTCGCGATTAGCCTCCTCATTGTTCCGCCTCCCATTCGTTTACGACCGCCCTGAACTCGCCAAGTGACCGCACGAGCCGCCACGCGCCTGAATCGATCATCGCTGTTGATACGTGCTAACACGCCCTGTACGCGTCTTTAACTCGATCCCGATACACAGTCGCCACGCGCCATCGAATAGCGTTATGTCAGGGTGTATCGGGTTGCCTTTGCATCGTGGCAGGTGGCTAAACCATCCCTTGCCTGATTGCGGCCCGACCATCGCCGCCGGGGTCAATCGGCTATAACCGCGCTCAATCAATTCACGCTCACACGCTGACTGTAATTCCGCCTCAGTCATTTCGATTGCCGGAAGGTCACGGCGTGAGGGCGTCGTGTTGATTTCGCGCAGGCCGCGAGATTTGACCGCTTGCAGTTGTTCGCTTGTCCAGTTCATCGCGGGTCAGAAAGGAAGGTTGTCCATCGATGATTCGTCCGTCGTCGTGGCCGGCGGACTGTCCGGCATTCGATCAGACCTCTGTCCGTCCGGTTTCCAGGTGTCGATCTCTGCGTAAGGCTTCCCGCTCTTGCCGTAGCAGATATTCACCTTCACCTGTTTTCCGTATTTCTCTGTCTCGGAAAGGTAGCTTTTGAGAAGGTCTAAATCCTCTTGTTTCAGAACCAACTGAGGAACAATCCCCCATGGTTTCTTTTGCTCAAAAACGCGCCCGACAAATATCTTGTCAGCCATGTTATTTGACCTCCACAGCCGCAAATCTCCAACTCATCCCAACCTTGGTTTCATGTGTAAATACGCAGACTTTCTTACCTACATATTCCCGATAGTCTTCGGTTCCAAACACGGCGGTCAGTTGCTTTCTTGCTGTCTTGCTTTGAAACTCCAAAGGCTTTGGGTACTCTTTGAATCGAACGCTGAATCCTTCAGCCTTGTCGCCGTTTGTGCATTGGATTTTCACAGGGTCGAAAGCCGTAATTGTCATGCTTACCCGCTTGCCTTTGAGCTGTTCAGGCATCAGGACTTTTACACCGTCGTACACACTGGGTTTTTTCTGTTCGTCGCTCATTTCGTCCTTTCGTTTACAGTTCTGAAGCGTCCACTTCCTGAGAAGGTGGAACATTGCCCCCGTACCATTCAGGCGGCTCTAAGATCGTCACACCGCTTGTCACTCCGGTATATATCCCGCACGATTCGCACGCCCTGTATGCCCGCGCAATCAGCCCTGCCTGAACGTAAGCCGATACGCAAACATGCAACGGGATCTCGTAGATCGACACGCAATATGGCGGGTCTTGTTCGATCACAATGATATAGACCTTGTTGATTTTGATTCCGTTTTGAGCCAGCCCGTTGACGTACCATCCCATTTGCAAATCATTTCCGTGGTAGAAAGCGGACTGCACTTTGTGTTGTTGGATTTGCGCCGTGGAAGTTGTCTTTATGTCGATCAAATTTGACCCGCTCACGGCGTCAGCGCGGCCCATTGCGTAGCCGTAGACAGGGTCTTGCCAATCAAAAGACAACTCGACTTGAGCGCCACGCAACAGGCTCGCTGCGTCCTGATTTTTCGAGACTAGATATGCAATCGTGTTTAGCTCGTCAAACTCTTCAGGCTTAAGAATATCTACGCCGGAATGATCAGCTTCAAAATCATCCCAAGCCTTGCCGCGTTTTGCGCCGCCTTCCCAAATTGCAATATTCTCCATAAACTTTGCAGGCTCTAAAACGATGCCATGAATCCTAGTCCCGCGAATCATGGCCGCTGTCGGCTCGGTTTTCTCGGTTAAGCTCATTCGCATATGCTGCATACTGATTGACCCGCGCTTGATCGCGCTGGCCGTTATCCCGCCTCTTTGGCGGTACTCTGATTGAGTTGTGTTTGTGTAGATCATTTCTCCCCCGTCACATCGCCAACAAAACAACCATCGCCAACCCCGCTCCGATAATCGCCAAGACAATCGAAGCGATGTCCCATATCTCGGATTTAGTAACTTTCATGTGGTGTAGCCCCTCTCTTTTTTGCCATTTTTACCTTGTATCCCATCATCTTCAGAGCCGAAATCAAGTCATCCGGCCTGACCTCTACGCCCCTGTATTTTTCGAAATCTGGACAGAACTCCCGCAAATCCGGCCAACCCTTGCCCTCGCATTGATCCCACCAAACGATCCCGGCGGCCCGTGCCCTGATAGCGGGGCTTTCGATCCCGGCAAGTTTGGCGGCCCAATCCGCTACCGTGAGTTTGCGATGCCGTGCCGCGTATCGCTCGCGTTGATACGCGCGATTTGCCGCCGGATCAGCCGCCCGTAATTTCGCCTGATATTTGCGCATGTATTCGTTGTAAGACGGACTCCTCATTATCCTCCTCAAATCTATACTAACTCGTGGATACTGTATCGCACTCCCTGCGACCTGCTTTGATTGCGCAAACCGTACCATATCGCCTAATCGTGTCAACGTAGACGAGTATGGAAAGCCTAAAATAGTGCAAATCATTGGGAAATTGCGCCAAATAAAATGGCAAGATATTTAATTATGACGAATTGAATGGGCTTGAAAAATCTGGATTAGGTGTTTTCAAAACCTACCGAAAACAAAAAGATTAAATATGTTGACTTCCTATGTCTACGCCTATATAGTGTGGGCATGGTTACGAGATTAACAGTTAAGGTTGCGGAGATGATAACAGCGAGGAGTATCAACATGAAAGCAGTAGATTTTAAGGTAATCAGCAGCAACGAGTGGGCAGAGAAAATGACCGACAACGAGGTTGCTAACTGGGTAGAATCGATGCTCGAATGCGGACGTACTGAGGCAATCGGATACTGGACGGCTCGCAAGATGGTGCGCTGCCCCTACAACAAGCCTCTCGCAATCGTGTGAACAAATAGACGCGAAAAACGAAACAACAACAAACGGAGGAACGGGAATGACAACATACAAAAACACAAGCGAGCAATTCGGCGCGGCGGTAGGCGGATTAACGGTTGAGGATTACCGCAAACAGGCCGAAATCAACGGAGATAAATCAGTAATCACGGCGGATGACGAGCATGTGTACGCGGATGGGGTTGAGGTTGGCGATGCGGAACGGGAGATCGGTATGAAAACGACACAAGCGGTATTGGCTAAATGCGGGATAACGCTCAACGAGTTGGCAATCGCGAGCCACCAGCAAAACTATACAAAAATTATTGTACATGTCGAAAACGGCAAAATCTACGCTGCGTTTGCGACCGAGAGCATTAACGAGTACGATTGCCGCCCCTTTGGGTGGACGATGCTCTACAAGGTCGGGACGGGGTCCTGCCGGTGCAACTGCGATGCGTGTGTAGAGGGCGACGATCCGGCGGACTGGGCCGATGGAGACTATGAGGTTTTGGCCGCGATTGATGAGGCGATTCAGGACAAGATCGACGCTTTAATCGGTTAAAAAAAGGAAGGCAAGGAGATTACATTATGAGTCCATCATTGACTAATTGCCTCAGGTGTAAGTGGATATGGTTTCCGCGCAAAAATAATCCGGTTAGGTGTCCTAAATGCAATTCTACGATATGGGATAAAAAGGAAGTTCAGAAAGGTCACCCAAAACCAAAGAGGAATGAACGATGAGTGACAATTATGATATACCAAATGACTATGTGTATATATACGGCCTGAGAAGGGAAGGCGCTAAAATGCTCAGATATATAGGTCAGTCTTGTATATTTGAGGGCAGAAGGAATGATCATTGGTACGCCGAAAAATACGAAAAAAGCTCAAAAAAAAATATATGGATACGCAGGATTAAAGCAGAAAAAAAGAAACTTGAGATAGTAAAAATAGGAGCATGTCCGAGAGAAGTTGCGGATGAAGTTGAAAGAGCTATCATCAGGGGTATGCACAAGGCGGGATACCCCATACTAAATACAGTTTTGTATATCAAAGCAAAGCGGGCTAGAAACTCACCCACCCGCAAGACCTCACCGCCGCCCATATAACGTCAGCCGTTGCCGCGTATCCCGGTTCAGGGTCGGACAAAATCATGTCATGCAGCATCCCGTCAATCTGTCGGCGGGACAATTTGCATATTGCCCCGTTTCGGTACAGGTAGCCGAGCCTATATCCAAAATCGTGGAAATAAAAGCCGATGAATCGATCTTTGGGGATTGCGAGTTGAACCAGTCTGGGGATGCTGCCCATGTCGGTGGAAAATACCGCACCCGTCCGCCACACGTTACCCTCAGTGTCCACCCATTCCACGGCAGGATTGAGTAGCGAAAACTCGTACTCCTGTTTGTACGGTATACCAAGAATCTTAATCCATCGCGTAGGCCTCAAATCGTAGCCGTCTGGATTGCGAAAATAGCCATACTCCCGCGCCGGGATGGTATCGATTGAGATTGCGTCTGAGGCTGTCACGGGGCGACACCTGCCAGACCGGGCAATGTGATTCCATGCATCTGCGCGATGATGTAGATGATGCCCGTGATTGCCGTGCCCCATCCCGCCGCGTGGACAGCCCCCAACTTGCTCATGATCGATGACCCTGCCCGTCTGTCTTGCTCCGCTAATAGGAGGGCATACATGCCGATTCGTATAGCCTCGTGAGCTTTGCAAACCGTGCTGTCTTTCGGCTGCGCGCTCACGCCTTTTATCGCTGTTTCGATCATCCCGTCAATTATTGTATCTCCTGCTCCCATTGTGCATCCTCCCGTTATTGCGTTAGATAGTTGGTGATTACTGTTGGCATAGAAACTACTATTGCGGCCCCCGTGCAAGCCGTGCCGACGGGGGAATAATTAGTGTCGCCGGGATTGTTCTCTGCCCAAATTCCGGCGTAAACCTGAGAGAAAATAAGGCCGCCGTTACCGTAGATAGCATCGGAAATCAGCGCCCAATCTCCTCCGGTTTGATAATATTCAGGCACACCCGGCGAAAAATCCGCGCCGTTGGTATAAACCCCGGTCGCGTCGGGAATTAGCGTGCCGCTGACGATATATTGATATGTCGTGGTAACCGTGTACGCCGCCGCCACGATGCCCGCAGGTGCGTCAACAACCCCGCCCACGACTCTGACAACCCATCCGGCACAGGACACGCCACAGAGCGTACCAAAGGCCAGAAACGCTATCACGCAACGCCTAATCACGGGTTCACCTGCCGAAAAATTACGTTTGATCCGCCAATTGAAAACACGACTTGAGTACATCCTGCCGGAAAGGTCCACGTGTAGATCCCGCCCACCTGTCTGCCTGTCAGCGCGCTTGCCTGCCAGTCGATTGATCCGGTTGACGCAATGCCGCCGTCCGCCAATATGCTGAGATAACCACGCCCCCACTCAATAGCCTGTGTGGTGTTGCTCATTACGATTCCGCCGTAGTACGTGCCAGCCAGAGGGAAATCATTGCTGACCGCCTGAAAGTCGATGTACGTCAGATTGGTTGCCACGGTCCCGGTGATTTTGTGGACACTCGATGCATTCCAATCTGCGTTTGTCCCGTACCAAAGAAACGCGCCCCAACCTGCCGCCGGGGTGAAAGCCGCGCCTGACTCCTTGAGGTCAACTCGAATCAATGGAGATGCGCCAGCGAAACATTTCAACTGCCATGTTGCGCCGGGGGTTTGCGAATCGACCGCAAATTCAATCGCCGGGACTGCCGAAAACGCAACACCCGCGACACAGATTAGCAATGCTATTAGTCGTTTCATTATTCGTCCTCCCTTACTTTACTTGTTCAATCGCGGCGGCTGACAAGGCGGCTCCCGCACTCTTCAAAGTCTCACCAAGTTCTTTAATTGCCGCCGCCGACCCGTCGTTCTTATACCCCTTCATCTGCGCCAAAACTCGCCCGTCCTCCGCGTAAAACGTAACCTCTCCTATGCCGATTTGATTCCACATCGGACAGGTGCGGGACATCTTCATGTCCCCTTTTTCAAAGGTGGTGCTGACGCAACCGGAGCATAGGAGAAGCAATAAACAAGTCAGTAGATAGCCTAAGAAGATTTTCTCGGGTAACTTGCTAAGAAGCTTTTGCCTCTCGTATCTAGCGCGAGACTCCTTGACCAGCCTGTCGATTTCAGGGTGATACACATTCACTGATGGTTTCATTTCGCCACCACCTTCCGACACTCGCTGAAAATGAAAGTCGTCGTCACGTATTTACACGGCAGCTTGTCGCCCTGAATCTTGGTTGCGGAGTTATGCGCCCATCCTTTGATATGGTAGCGGTAACCGTCCTCCGTGAAGCATGGACAGTTGACTTGATCGCCGTTAAACGTAACGTGACCGCGCATCAGGGACCCGATAAGCCACGACCCCTTATTGTCTGGCCGCGAAACGGAGAACCTCACGTCACGCCCCGCGATGGTTGGGCACTCCTCAGAGTTGCCTGCCGCCGATAGTTGCTCCCCTGTGTATGGAGGCTCACAAACGGGCGTGGATAAATCGCACCCGCAGGACGTGGAAACTGGCTTGGAGTCTGGAACAATTACCGGCTTCATCACCTTGATCCTCAGCACGAAACAAATCAACTTCTCCCACCATTTCTGCTCTCTCATTTCTTCCCCTTTTTCTTTCCGACTTGCCGCAAGTCTCCGCCGTTTTGCTGATAGAAATAACTCAGTTTCTGCACAGTCATTTGCAAATGTAGCGCGTCAATCTTTTGTTCCGTGGTTGTGGCCGTCGCGTACATTTGATTCCCGATTGCGTCCAACTCAATCCAATCAATCGGGCGGTTTGTGTATCCGACTGAAGCGCAGACGGCGAGGAGGTTTGATTCTGCGATTGTTTGAATTGTGGCCTTGCTTTGGACCTCTTCAGCATCCGCGTTGTACGATGTCAGAACGTCAAACGGGGTAACGTCTGTCAGATCATTCGTCCTGATGGGATTTTCGGTTGCGTTTGAAAATGACGCCAGATCGTAAACAGCCCAATCAACTTTCTTTAAGACTTGCGCGCCTAAGATCCTGTTCCCGTCGTAGGTGGTCGCTATCGGCTGGAGCTTTTGAAACGCACATATATTGTTTGTGCATATCACGCCGTCTTCCTGATTTGTCACAACCTGTTGAACGTATCGCTCTTGCATGATGCCAGTTGATTTCTCGAACAGGACAACGCCGTCAGCAAGAAGCAGTGAAGGGATTAGGATAATTGCGAATAGTGTTTTCATGGTGCTAACGTGAATGCCTTCCATACTGTTGACGTGCATCCGTAGTATTTGTTGTCGTCGGAATCGTAGTAGAGACCGCCATTCACTGCGGTTGGGGAGACAGAGGCTGGTATTAGCTGAATCGCTCCAGATGATGTAATCTTGAGTCTTGCTGTGCGAGTTGAAGACCCAACCGGAGTTGTCTGCAACTCACAGTGCATGCCCCTATTAGTAGTTCCCCAGGTCTCGTCCAGAATGAAAAGAACATAGCCCTGCTGAAACCATCCAGCACCGTCAAATGCACCCCCGCCGAATCCAGATGATTGTCCCTCCGTTCCAGCCGTCATTGATGTGAGCGACCCAGAGAAGGAATTTCCGTAAAAAAATCCCCCCTGAGCTCCTCTACAGGCTAATCTCTCTTTGTTCGATGTGCCCTGCACAATGATAGATGGGTATCCGACGGCGTTTGTATTACTGGAAGAATCTATTACCATCGTGGTCTGCGGATTAGTTACCCCCACACCAACCGGACCGGTGTTAATAATCATGTTGGTCTGCATGTCCAGCGGGCCGGTGGCTTTGCCGACCCATTTGCCGGGAGCATCATTTGTGGCCCTCACGTAAAGCCCATTGGTCGCCCCTTCAAGGAGTCCCACCCGTGTCTGTGCATTCGTAGCGGCTATGCCTTGGGCTGCTGTAGCGTAGAGTGTTCCGTCGCTCAAGAATCCGGCATGACTCGATACCGTCCAACCATTCGTGTCCACCTTGGCAACAACGTCGTTGGTAATGGATGCAGTTACGAGGTGTTGCGTACTTGGTGGAAGTAGATAGCCCACACCTGCGACACGATTCGTGATGTCAGTTGCCAAGGCATTCGTGCCCCCAGAAATTCTATATGCCTCATTGCTGCCTGCTGTTGCCTCTGCACTTGGCCTGCCACCCGCAACTAAGGCGTATTGAGGATGATCGTCAAGGCTCAATCCTGAGAGGCTTCCGTGCGCTGTTGGGATAAAGGTAGTGGAAGGCACCAACGATACGCTGCGAAGGTCCTGCGTCTCGTCGTAGATTAGCGTTCCAGTCCCAGATGCACGGTGGAAAATAACACGATACAAAATCTTCATCTCCTGCGACGGAAGATCGCTCAACGAGAGAGAATCAATCGTGTTGTTGGCCCGAGCATTGGCGAGCGTTGAATCAACCCGCTGCCCGACTACAGACAAGATCGGATTTGATGGAGAGTTCCCGACAAATATCCACGATGCAACATACTGTCCCGCAGCAACCGCATTGGTGGTCGTGAGGTTGTCGTAGACGATGATTCCACCCGACGTGAGATACGGAACGTTAGATAATTCAGACAGTTTCAGCGTGCTAGCAACATGGTAAAGCAAGGTGCAATTCGTAGTCGGCGGAATGGTTAAAACCAAGTCCTCATCATGCGCCACTCCGGCTGTGGTCGTCATGGCGTTGACTCCGTACGACCCACTCAATCCGCTTTCGTAGCGAGTTCTGATCGTGTCGTGCAGGTATTCATGAGAAGCCCAATCCATCGTCATTCCGTGGGGTTCTGCGCCAACCAGACCACGCGAGCCATCCCAGTAAACCGTTGCGAATTGCACGACATTTGAAAAGTTCCAAGGCGTCATGGATTCGCGCAATTCCCCATCGGCAGCGTCGAAATACAGATAGTGTGTTCCGACCTGATCAATAAGTTGGGTTGTTATATTGCCCATGGCAGGCGACACATAGCCCTTGTGCCAGTATGTCCAAGGCGCAGCTGCCGTCGCCGTCAAGGTTGTAGTGGAATTGTCGAAGTCCCATTGGAAGGTTGCGCCGAATGACACGCCCATGGCTTCGCGGGATGCTTCGGCTATATTGATTAGCCTGTTACTTGCCCAAGTTCCAGCAATCTCTCCACCGTGCGCTCCTACCGAAAGCGAAAGGTTTGTATGTGCACTGAAATCACCCTTGCTTGTCCAGATTCCAGACGCGGAGGGCCAAGTGAAATGAGGCAAGAAAGACGGGCCAAAGTATGAAGCAAAATCTTTAGAGTAACCGTCAGCCTCTTCAACATGAGTTTCGAGCGTCCAAGTGTAGGAGTTCTTAATCACTCGATTCGTGACAAGGCATTCCATCTGAAAAATAGAGTTTGTGTCTTTTGGTATATCCGCAGGCGTTCCATGGAAAACCTGAACCACTGACCCATCAGAAACTTCACGCACAACTAGATCGCCGTGGATTTTTACATCCTTTGTTCCTGGTCCAATTTGACCACCGAAGAAAGTAGCTATGTAGATTCCCTCCTCCATAACATCGGGCATATCGTTCGAAGCAATCAAGTATGTCCCGAAAGGCTGACCATTCGTCACGGGGCCGGGATAGGTGATCATTCCATCCTCTAAGGGAAGGCTCAACGTCGTCTCTCGCCCTGTCACGGCACCATGCGAAATTATGTTTGTGGAAAAGTAGAACACGCTGCCTTTCGCGGCAAGCTCTGATGCCGTATAACCGCCCAAGAAACCCACGTTCGCATTGGTCATTTCGATTCGGCGCGTATCGTTGGTCACAACGTAATCAATAATGTTCGTCGATACCGGATTGCCGCCACTGAAAAGATAGCCGTTGCTGGAAATTATGGATGAATCATGTTTGATATATGTGCCGTAAAATGTAGACATTCCAGTTGCTTCCATAAGCAATCCAGATAAAATCTCTTCATCGCTGCGACTCACTCCGAGAGATAGAGTATCAGGCCGTAAATAAAGCATTGTGTTTGTTGCATCCAAATCGCCAGCGTAAACTTTGAAGTAAGATTTACCCGGACCTTCAGAACCTTGCACCTGAAGGAAATTAGATAGCGTATTCGTTAAATCATTCGTCGTAGCGTAATTGGATATCGTAAAAAGATTGTTCGTCGATCCGCCCGAATTGGTCACGGTGTAGAAGCTCGACCCATCGGAAAACACGGGCCGCAATTGAGCGTGAGATTCAACGGAAGCGACCAAGCATAGAAGCAAAACGGCAATCAATTTTTTCATACTCTCACCAAGAGTTTATCGGTTGGGGCAAGATCGCCTGCCGCTTTTTCAACCAGCGTTCCGGTAACAATTCCGCCGCCTGTCCAATTTGCAACAGTCACGCCCGAATTGCCAGCGTGTTTATAGACATGACCCGTCAAAACGTCGAAATCCCCATCGCATGACCAATTGCCCATCAATGATAGCCCAGTCAAATCAACCACGGTGACGGTCGTGGCATTGCCGATACTCGTACCGTAGCAAGTTGCGCTTGAGTCGCCCTGCTTCCAATACCGCCCATCGTTGTGTCCGTCGTGAGCCGCGCTTGCCGCCGTGTCTGACAGGCCGTCATGCGTTATATCTGCGGTCACAGCCGCCACGATTTCATCAAACAGCAAATCGCTTATGTCATGCGAATGATCATCCCGCGACCAACTTGTGCCCGTGCCCGCCGATGAGGATCCGATATCAGCCGGGCTTGCATCACTCGGGACATACTCTTCGTGGATGTCAGAAAATGCGAGTTGCGTCACCCCTGTTATTTTGTCAGCCGTGACATGCACAATGGCGATGCGATGCGCAACATGCTTGTTCGCGTCAGGGTCGGGCGACAACGGCCACGAGGTATGCAGCACTTTATCAACCGTCGTAGCGCTACCTGCTATCACGGCATAGATGATCCAATCGACCGAGCCTGTCAGCCCTGAAATAGTAGCCGATGCCCACGAGTAATCGACGCCCATTCTATGAATAGTGCCGTCTCCAACCGTGGCCGTGGTGTCGGATGCCTTGGCGGCTTTCCATCGGTGAGTTATCCCGGTTGCGTCTTCATCGATGTCTGAAAATTGGTTTTGAACTACCGCAGTAATCACGTCGCCGGTAGTCGTGATGGTGCCTATCCGGTGATATGCATAACCTGATAGGTTAGGGTCAGGAGCAATTGGCCATGATGCGGCGGCGATCTTGTCGACGGTTGCCACGGCGCCATTGATCACCGCGTAGATGATCCAGTCTTGAGCGCCATTGATCCCGGTTATGTCTGCCGTTGACCCGCCTGCCGTGGCCCAAGGATAGTCAACACCCATCCGGTGGATTATGCCGTCAGACACCTGGATTGAGGTTGTTGAGATTTTGGCGATTTTCCAGCGGTGAAGTATTTTTGCCGCGTCGGGACTGGGAATGACGATATTCCAGTTTTTCCCGTTTGTATTTGGGCGCTCAATCCTGATCAATTCGGTTGAGCTTCCGAACCTGATTCCCATTGTTGTGAGCGCATTTGTAACAGCGTTGAACCACTCCGACCCCGGTTTATTTACGGGGGAGTTTCTCTGCAACAATCGCCATGGAATCAGTCCAAGCATTAAACAGCCGTCCAAGAGCCTTCGGTTTTTTTCTCTTCAATCACTTTGTACTGATTCGATTCGTCTGACCTATCGCGCGAAGTTATGGTCCATCCGCTTGTGGCCGTTTTTGATGTCGCCCCGGCCGATGTCAACCCGCGATATTCTGCACGCTCAACGGTAATCAGGCGTTTTTTCGGGGTCACGGAGATTACGATTTCTCCCGCATAAACTATTTCATTCCCGTACTCGTAGCTTTCAGATGTGCCTAGATATACGCGAAATCCTGTTGCATCCCAGCCGCCCATATTAGCCCCTTTCCAAAAGGTTCTTTAAGTCGCCGTGTACTTTTTCAAGCTCAATTCGGATGTCCGTCAGCTTCTTTCCTTGATCATTCAAAGCCGCAATTTGCTGTTGAGCCGCCGCTACGTTTCCCGCTCCTGCGGCAAGTCCGCCTTTGGCTTCGTTGATTCGATTGAACGCCTCAAGCCATTTAGCATCTTTCTTGGATAGCTTCGCGCCTCTCGACATTCTCTTTTCCAACCGTTCCGCTTTGCGCTGATTCCGTTCGTCCTGTTTGTTTTTCTCTTCTTCGGCTTTCTGCTCTTCAAGGATTGCGTCTATGGTTTTGTTCGCCAACTCCTCACGAGCCGCCTGCTGTTTTTGGAATGCGTCAAGGTTGCCGTCTAGCCGTTTTTGCATCGCGTCCTTTTCGGCGTTGGCTAAATCCGCATTGAGTTTCTCTTCCTCTTTTTTTAGCTTTTCGATCTCGTCAGCATTGTTTGCTTTAGCAACATTCAATTCATCTTGAGCCTTGGTTTCGGCTTCAACTTTTTTCTCTGAATCAGATTTATACTTTGCGAGTTGTTCGGCGGAAATCGCGCTTTCTTTTGCTGCGTGCCTTTGACTTTCCGCAAGCAATTTCTCATTCATCCGCTGAAACGCATTTGGAACCTTGTCAACAAACTCACCCGTAAACGACTTCGCGAAATCAACAAGCGATTCTTTCCACGCGGATAAGTCGGGAGGGGTAAACTTGCTTGTCGGGCTTTTGATCTTTTCCCACATTGCCTCAGCAAATCCGCCGACATACTGAAACGCGGCCACGACTCCAAGCATCCATGTTCCGATGATCGTTGTGACATATTGAAAGGCAGCCTTGGCAGGATTGTAAATCCCGCCCATGAAAAACCCTTCAGCATAGATGATGGAAGTTGTGAAAGTCGTTCTGACATTCTCGCCGAAAAGCTGAAGAGTATTTATCAGGATTTGCAGGCCACCACTCGCAACCCAAGCGCTGATTTTATCGCCCAACCCTTTCACAGCTTCACCCGCTCGGTCAATCACGCCAGTCAATACGCCATTCTGAGCAATCGCCGCGCCGACCTCTTCAATGGCGTTACCGATGTGGTTTTTAAGCTGACCCCATTTGCCGCCTATGGTGTTGAGAGCGTCTTTTTGTTGGGCGTATCCACGAGTTAGGAAGTCGTTGACGATCTGTGCTTTTTCGGTTGCGCTCGATGTCTCTTTTAATGCTGGTAGGAACTTACCAAGCGCGGCAAAGTTGCCATTCATCGCGCCGACAACTGCCTTCATGGCCTGCTCTTCACCCATCCCCGCCGCCGCAAGGGCGATAGTCGCTTTCGTAGCTGCCTCAAGCTGACCCGGGGCAACTCCAAGCATCCGTAGTTGAGCGGCCCGAGCAACTAGGTTGTCGTCCTCAACGCCAGTCTCGTTCATGATCGCAGCAGCAAACCGTTTGACGTTTGCCACGTTTGCGTCAACCTCGTCTCCGTATGCGCGGAAAGCTGCCGCCGCTGAGTTCTCGGCTTTTTCCGCATCAGCGAAAGATGAAACGGCTTTAACGCCCAATGCCATGATTGCCGCGCCTGCGCCGATGAAAGCCTTGGTGAAAAACGATCCGATAGTGAGCGCGGACTGACCAAAAGATCTCAACGACGCGCCCGCAGATGCAAGGCCAGCCGCCATCGCGTTCTTTGCGCGAATGATAATGCTGATTTCTTTTTTAGACATTGGCCGTTATCCCGCTGAAATGACGTTTGCGAATCTGCGCGACTGCCAAACCGAGCGCCCGTTCTGCTTTGATGCGCGGGTCAAACTTGGTCGAGTTTCCCTCTGCTGCGTTTTGCGCGATACAGGCGTCAAGCATTGCCAGAGCGTAAGTTATTGAGCATTGATATTCCCAAACATTCGGCGGGGTATGCGTCATCGCGGAAAGCATTACACTTATTTCTCCCGCCGATGCACCGCGCCC
>Ga0209668_10000250_pt1 | contig 22604 bp, 46 predicted proteins | sample FrelakmetPLP11PL_FD_187150 | JGI IMG/M metagenome (GOLD analysis project Ga0209668, IMG submission 187150) | Freshwater lake sediment microbial communities from the University of Notre Dame, USA, for methane emissions studies - PLP11 PL (SPAdes)... | ecosystem: Environmental > Aquatic >...
TATACAAAAACTTAAAAATATGGAGACATTATGAAAATCAGTAAAGAAACAATTAATATCCTTAAGAACTATGCATCAATCAATAGCAACTTGTTGTTAACACCTGGTAATAGATTAAAGACTACTTCGGTAAACAAAACAGTGGCCTCCAGTATAACCGTATCAGAACAATTTCCAATTGAATTTGGTATATACGATCTTAATTCCTTTTTGGGTGCTCTTTCTTTATTCACTGATCCTGAATTAGAATTTGAAGAAAAGTTTGTTAACATTAAAGAGAAAAATAACAAAATTAAATTCTTTGCCGCAGAAGCATCAATTTTAAATACTCCAAATAAAGATATCACATTTCCTGCCGCTGATATTAATTTTGACTTATCTGAATCAATATTCAATACTATTCAAAAAACTTCGGGTGTATTGAAAGCGTCTGATCTTTCAATCATTGGCGATGGTACTAGTATTCTTTTGACTATTGGTGATAAGAAGAATGCAACAAGTAATAGTTATGAAACTGTTGTAGGTTTAACTGATAAAACATTTAAAGCTAATATTAAAATTGAAAACTTGAAAATGTTGCAGTCAAGTTATAAAGTAACCATTCATTCTAGGATTGCTAGATTTGAATCTACAATTGGTGATTTGGTTTATTATACTGCGATTGAAGCCGATAGTTCGTTCTAAAATACATTTACTTTTTGATATAGTCATGATATAATGTATCATGACTTATTTACTATGGAGACATTATGACTATCGAATCTAAAGACAATCAATTTTTATGGGTAGAAAGGTATCGTCCCCAGACTATCAATGAATGTATTCTCCCTGAATCCATCAAAACTACTTTTAATAACTATATTAAGCAAGGTGAATTACCTACTCTCTTATTAACTGGTTCTGCCGGTGTAGGTAAAACTACTATAGCAAAAGCACTTTGTAATGAAGTAGGTGCTGACTATATAATGATTAATGGTTCTGATGAAGGTCGTAAAATTGATACTCTTAGAACTACAGTAAAAGAGTTTGCCTCGTCTGTATCCTTGACTGATGCAAAGAAAGTCATTATTATCGATGAAGCAGATTATATGAACGCTGATTCGGTTCAACCTGCATTAAGATCATTCATTGAAGAGTTTAGTAATAACTGTCGATTCATATTTACATGTAACTTTAAGAATCGTATTATAGATCCATTGCATTCACGATGTGCTATTATAGATTTTAAGATAGATTCTAAAGACAAACAAGAAATGGCTGCATTGTTTTTCAAACGTGCAACACGTATCTTGAAGCAAGAAAATATTGAGTTTGATCCAAAGGTTGTTGCTGAGTTAATAACAAAGCATTTTCCAGATTATAGGAGAGTATTAAATGAGTTGCAAAGGTATTCTGTTGCGGGTAAGATTGACTCTGGAATTTTTGTTAATGTATCTGCGGACTCTTATAAAGAGTTAATAAAAGGTCTTAAAGAAAAAGATTTTACTTCTGTACGTAAGTGGATAGCTAGTGCTGATGCAGATGCTCCTTCATTGTTCCGTCATTTATATGATAATGCATTAAATGTTTTAGATCCATCTAGTATTCCACAGTTAATTATTATAATTGCCGATTACCAATTTAAGAGTGCATTCGTAGCTGACCAAGAGATAAATACTATGTCAGCTATGGTAGAAATAATGTCCTCTTGCAAATTTAAATAGGTACTAGTATGGAAATGGATTATCTAACTTTAATATTAGTATTATTAAATGGAGGAATAGGATATTGGTATGGTGTTCGTCGAACTATAAATAAATTCCAAACTGGACAATTATATATAGAATATGACGAAAATGATGAATATATAGATGAAGATGATCAACCAATTGCTAATGATATTTTGGCTTATTTGGAAATACATGATGATATTATTTTCATGTATAAATTACAAGATCATGCGTATCTTTCACATGGAACTACTATTGATGCTTTACAAGATAGATTAGAAGATAGATTTCCAGATAAACGATTTGCAATCACATCAGATACTTTAGATGAGACAGGAATTTTATAATGAATCCATTTGACTTTATTAATGCTATTACACAGACTAAAGAGAATCTATTTGTAGATCCACAGGCTTCTAAAGATTATAATTCATTTATGGTAAATAGAGGATTATCTCAACATTCAGATACTATTTTATATGCCAATGAAATGAATAAATTTTATAATCTTGATTCTGATATGCAATTTCAATATTTAATAAATACAATAACTAAGAAGAAAAGATTTGGTAAATGGGCAAAGAAAGACAAAGACTCTAAATCATTTTTATTAGTTAAGGAATACTTTAGATATTCCGATGAAAAGGCAAGACAAGTATTGGACATCCTAACCAATGATCAACTTGCTATTATTGAACAAAAATTGTATAAAGGTGGGTATTAAAATGGATATTTTTTATGACTGGGATTATGATAGTATGCTTGAGGTGACGTTACCTGACCCTGATGCATTTTTGAAAGTCTGTGAAACTTTAACTAGAATTGGTATTGCGTCTAAAAAAGACAATACATTATATCAATCATGCCATATATTGCATAAGCAAGGCAAATATTTTATCGTCCATTTCAAAGAACTATTTGCTTTGGATGGTAAAGAGTCCAATATCACTAATAATGATATTGAGAGAAGAAATGCTATAGCTAGTCTGCTGGGCGACTGGGGACTTTTAACTATAGTAAATTCTGCGCAAGCAGAAAATAAAGCGTCATTGTCCCAGATTAAGATTGTCTCTTATAAAGACAAAAAGAACTGGACTTTAACATCGAAATATACTATTGGAAACAAGAGAAAATAACTATGAACGAAGAACAGAAATTGAAAATTGAAGAAAGTTTGATTGATTTAAAACTATCTGTACGTGGTGTTAATACGGTTTTAGCATCATTAGCAAAACAATCTTATGAGGTTGTTGCAGAGTTGATCAATGAAATTAGAGCTCAAGGATCTGCCCAAGTTGCAGAAATTGAGAAAGCAGTTTTAGCAGAACCTTCTGCTGCTAACGACGAAGAATAAAAGAACACCCCTTCTCCCGAGGTAGGTAGTCTTTATCACTTTTGACTTTAAACAGAAAGTGCGTGAAGGACATAGATGTTCGCCGATCGATACTTACGTGAAAAGTATTCCAGATTCGTAACTGGAACCTAACCTTCTATGCCGTAAGGATAGAAAATTTTAATCTCGCAGAAATGGAGACGTAGTATGAACACAACCGCACAAATGGCATTTGGCTCGCATCTAAATCAATTCGTAGGCATTGAAAGACTACTTAAAGATATGGAAAGAGTATCAAGTGACTATCAATTATCAAATAAGTACCCTCCCCATAATATCATTAAATACAATGACAATGAATATGTTGTAGAATTAGCTGTCGCAGGATTTTGCAGAGAAGAACTGGAAATCACTGTTGAAGATTGCGTTCTTATTATGACTGGTACTAAAGGTGAATTTGATAATGAAGTTGAATACCTCCATAAAGGTATTAGTGCAAAACCATTCAGAAAAACTATAAAATTAGCCGAAACTGTAATTGTAAAAGATGCAGAATTTATTGATGGTATTTTATCTGTTTATCTTGTGAATGAAATTCCAGAACATAAGAAACCTAAAAAGATTCTTATTGGTGACGGAACATAAGTTGTTGAAATGTTATTGACTGAATAAATAATAACACCTCCCACGCCTCTCTACGCCCATAATAGAAGCATCTTAGGATGACAAGGGACGTGAAGCGCACCATGGGAGGTTCTTTTTAATATAGCGAGAAATATAATGAGTGATATAAAAGTTTTTAAGTCCCAAATTGGGGAAGATATGATTGGTGAAGTAGTATATACCAGTACTAATTCTTATGACATCAAAAATCCTGCAAATATTGTCCTGCAAGAAACAGAATCAGGTGTACGAGTTGCTATTGCTCCTGTTATGCCATTTGCTAAGGGTGATATCAAAGTATATTTTCATTCTATTGCCATTGAAGCAGAACCAGCCGAAGCTTTAGTAAATGAATATAAGCGTATGTTTAGTCCAATTGTAGTTCCAGATTCTAAAATAATTCTAAAATAATATGGAAATTAAAGCAACCAATCTATGGCCTACTAGAATATGGGAAATTGAGGATTTATTTGATGAACAATTTAACAAAGATTTTTTGGCAGAATTGTTACAATGGCGAGAAGAATATGGTTCATGGACAGGTTCAAGTCCTAATCACTGGAAATCAGATAAACCTTTAATATCTATAGTCAAAAATAAATTAATGGAAGTTATAAAAGATATAACTTTACCATTATTTGAAGAACATTATGATAATATTGTGCATGAATTTGGTAGAAGTTGGTTACATGTAACTAAACCTACTAAAAATACCCCTGTGCATCCACATGATGGTTCTGCTATGTCAATAGTATATTGGTTGCAAACACCGGAAAATTCGGGTGAATTAATTATGATTGATCCTAGAAGAGGCACTGATATTACAAATGCTAAAATAGGATGTGATAAATGGATTAAAATTACACCTAAAGTAGGAAAAATACTAATATTTCCAAGTTATGTGTTACATTTAGTAGAACAAAATAATTCTAATAAAGATAAAATGTCTTTTGTGTCTACAGTATTATTAACTAATCCAACTTTATATAAAGATTAAAAATGTCATATACTAAGATATTCTTGCCTAAACAAAATAAACATGTTTACCTGTGCAATCAGACTAATAAGGTATTTAATGAAGATACAAGTTTGGTTGAATTGTCATATCATTTTACTTATGATATTAATGAACATATCTCAGATGGAGAATGGGGCAGTAGAGAAAAAACAAATAAACCTGTTAGGTTAAGAATAATCTTAGGTCAAGCATGTAATTATGATTGTACCTATTGTACTCAAAAAGATATTGGTGACCCTAATGAAAGAGTCAAAAATGATAAACTTTTTGATTTTATTACAGGTTTTGATGAACACATTGATAGAAGTGAATTGAGAAGAGTTGAATTATGGGGAGGTGAACCATTTCTTTATTGGAATGATATGCAACCTTTGATGAGATTTTTTGATAATGAAAATATAGAATTTTATATATCTACTAATGGTAGTACTTTAATGGAAAAACACATAGAGTTTTTCAATACATTAAAAGGCAAGATTGATATGACCATTAGTCATGATGGTCCAAGACAAGAAGCATTGCGTGGTGATGAAATATTTGATAAACCTCGGGTTCAGAAAGTTGTAAAGATGATGGATGATTCATATCCTAAAATAGGATATGGATTTAATTCAGTTATCACTAATACAAATTATGATTTATTTGCAATTAATAATTTCTTCAGAAATATTAGAGATAGTTTAGAACTGAAACATCTTAGTATTGGGTATGAAATTGGGAGAACATATGAATCTGCAATTGAATCAGATAATCATTATAGTTTTAGTTATGAGAATGTCATACATGATGAAAATTTAGAAAAGTTTAAGGATATTTTGAGAGAGTATTTTAAACAACATACCGAACAATTAAAAACTTTTGGTGAAGGTGGATTGCATTCATTGATACCAAATCATAATTTTCAAAATACAAAAGGTTCAAGTTCTGTTTTAGGATATACCCGATATACAATGTTAGGTCAATTTCCAATACAAACAACTAATTGCGGAGTTGATTGGAAAAAAGCAATAGATTTAGATTTGAATGGAAATGTTAGAACTTGTCAAAATGTCGATACATCACACATTTCAGGTAATATAAATAACATTAAGAATATAAAAATCTTTGCAATAGATTTGGATAGAAAACATGAAGAACATTGTTCTACTTGTCATGTAAAAATGTTATGTAAAAGTAGTTGCCCAATTAAGTTACCGTCAAAAACATTTCAACGTAATTGTAATATAGAAAAAGTTTGGTATACAGAACACTTATTGGCTAGTTTGAATATTATATTTGATGATGAAGTATCTATTGCAGAAACAGGTATAAAAATTAAATAGGAATTAGAAATGACTTTACCAGTATCACCTAACGCAATAAGTTTTGGTGCCATTAGTACAGAATTGGGATTATCTGCAACAGCAACTAGAACTCTTAATGATGCTAATGGTAGAACTTTAGCTGGTGCAGGAGCTTCAGGTACAACTATTAGTATTTCTATGTTTCATGGTAAAGCAAATGCATTTAACTTTACTCAGACAATTTCTGCTAATACTACAAATTATAACTTGAAAGCAGCGGCTATTACTGCTGGTTGGAACCAAACTACTAAGTTGGCAGCAACAATTACTATCAATGCTGGAATATATGTATATTCTACTGCCACTGGTACATATGCATTTGATACAGGTTCTACATTTCCAGTAGGAACAACACTTGCACTAATTAATAATGGTATTATATTAGGTAAAGGCGGTAATGGAGGTGCGGGTGGCAGTTATAATGTTAACCCAGGTAATGCCGGAGCAGGTTCAGCAGCAGGTCCAGCATTTATAGCAAGACAGGCTATCTCTGTAACAAACAATGGTACTATTGCCGGCGGAGGTGGCGGCGGCGGTGGCGGAGCATCATCAGGATAAAGTTTGTAATTTAAGGTAGAATTAAATGTTTAATATAGTAAAATATAAATTAGAAGGCGCATGTGTATGTGCATGTACTTATGCCGGCGGCGGCGGAGGCGGCGGCGGACGAGGTAATGGTTCTGCTGGAGCAGGAGGAACATGGGATATTAATGGAGCCGCAGGCGCGGCAGGTTCATTAACGGCCGCTGGTGGCGGCGGTGCTGGCGCAACGGGTGATAACGCCTCGGCCGCTGGTGGCGCCGGCGGTGCAGGAGGTAGTGCAGGTGCTGGAGGTGGCACAAACGCGTACTATTATATTGGACCAGGTGCAGGCGGAGCAGCAGGTGCCGCTGTTGCAGGAAATTCATTTGTAACATGGGTAGCAACTGGAACTAGAAGTGGGGCGATAGCATAATGCATCTTAATATGGATTTAGATTATACAATAACAGAATTCAATGAAAGTGGCGGACAAATTATTGTTTTATGTAATAAGACAGGACAATCATTTGCAATAGATTTGCCTATTGATAATGGTAAGTTTCCCGAAGGTGCAGACTTAGACATTTATATACGCGGATTTTTACCTTCTTGGGTTACAGAACGGGCGGTTGAATTGCAAACTGGCGTAACTAATGGAGATAGTATCCGGAATTTAATTCCTGTCAAAACTCAATTACAACAAGATATTGATATTGGTAGAGTAGTTAGGATGGAAAGACACAGACTATTATCTCAAACTGATTGGACTCAATTACCAGATAGTCCGTTTTCTGACCAAGAAAAAGAAGATTTTAAAATATATCGCCAAGCATTAAGAGATATAACAAAAGACTTGGATAATGTTATTTGGCCAACTTTACCAATGAGTAATATATGAATAAAGAATATTCTATAATAGAACATAATAATGAAGAAAAATATCTTGTTATATCATCATTAGGGCATGAAATTAAAATTGATTATCCTGGTGATATTTTAGCATTTGAAGAATTATCAACAGAAGAATTGGATATTATAGTTTCTGGATTTATAGGTCATTTAGAACAATATGTGGCTCCTGTTATTCCTTCTATTCAACCTAGCCAAATATTAAATTTAGATATTTTTTAAAACTATGAAAATTATATTATGCATTTTATTATTAGTATCATCTGCAAGTAAAGCTGACCCAATAAAATTTTTGATGAGTGTTTCTCCTACAGTAAATCTTATAGTGAAACATTTGAATATTCCTGCTATACCTATAATGATGGAGAATAAAGATGGTAGTCCTTTAATTCGAGCTGGTATTCAAACACCTAATTCTATAGTATTTGTTGGTTCTACACAATTTGCAGAATATTCTATATTAAGTGAACCAGAAGAAGATATATTAAAGCACTTACAACCTATAGTTTATATAGGAAAAATATCTTTTGTATTAGTAACAAGTTCAAAGACCCATAATACTATTGAAGACATAGTTAATATTGCAAAAAAAGAAAATAGAGCAGTTAGATTAGGAGGAAATGGATTTAATAATATTTGTCATTTTAGTACAGTATTTCTAACTAAAAAGTATGGCATTGAATTTGAATTTATTGAATACAAAAAGACTCCTCAATTAGATGTTGATATATATAACCAATTGATAGATGTATCTTGTAAATTTAGCAATGGTATTGAGGATGAAACACGGAGAAAATATTATAATATAATAGCAAATTTTAGCAAGAATGATAGAACTGGTTCATTGAAAAATGTTCCTATATATGAAGAATTGCCTGATTTATCATCGGCGTACATGTTATTTGGTAATATAAATACAACAGATACTGAATTAATAGTAAATTCTATTAAAAATGTTAAAACTACTGAATGGTTTTCTAAAAATCATATATTTTTAGATATTAATACAAATCAAGATTTTATAAAAACTACTATAATGAGTAGAAGAATTGATATATACAATCTTATAAAATCAGATTCATATTTTAACAAAAAGATAAAAAGCATACCTGAGTATACCAAGGGAACTCCATGAAAATTTTTGTAGATTTAGAACAAGATAATAATACATATCATGGGCACGTAACTTCAGCACTACAAAAATTAGGCATGGAAGTTACACATAATATTGATGACGATTTTGATGATGCTATTATGACTAAAGCACAAGACAGTTATAAAATTGCATCTTCTTTGAAAAGTAAAGGATTATCATCTTTCAAATATGATATATGCGACAAATGGAATTTATACAATTTTCTTAAAGACAATAATATGTCTTATGTGCCTACATCATTACCTAATAATATTGATGATGTTATAAATTTCTTTAATGAGCATGGTGCATTTATCGTAAAACCAAGAATTGGCGGTGCAGGTTGTGGGGATTGGGGTATGCATTATAATACCTACAATTCAATAAATGAATTTATAGTAGATACTAATAGTGTTCCTAACTTTTGGAATGTTCAAACTACAGAAGAAGATACTATTAATACAATAACTAAAAAAATAATTCTTCAGAAATATATCACAGAAGATGATGATACAACAGTAGGATTTCGAATGAAGTGCGCTGTTAATGATAAATCAGAATTTGTTTATTCATTAACAACTCCTAAAAAAAGAACTATAGTAAATACTCCTTCTACTGTAGGTCCTAAAATATGGGTTAGAGGATTTAAATTATTACATGAAGATGCAAGAATTGTAAATAATTTAAATGCTAAAAATTTAGGGTATGAAAATATAATAAGAAATTTTATAGGATATTCTAAGTGGACATCCTGTTTTATGGATTTAGATGGTATATTATATAATGGAACATTTTATATAAATGACATCTCTATGAGTCCACAACCAATGCTTGCACTATATTCAGATATAGATAATATTGATTATTTAGAAAATCATTTCAATTGGATATATGGTTTTAGTAATAGTGAACCTAAGAAAATAAGTAATTTTATTGTTATGAATTCTTGGGAAGTTCCTGGTGGCGTAACCCGAGAAAAATTAAAAGATATAGAAACTAATGATATCAGAAGAATTGGTCCTACATATACTGGTGCTCCTACAATTTATTTAATGATTAGAGGCAATACTGAATCAGAAGTTATTGAAAATCGAGCTAACATGGAGTTTAAACTATATTTAAGTTAATTTGAATAAATAACTCATTATATTATGCAAATCATTTTTTTTATTATTGGAGTAATCGTAGTAATATTTAACGATTACTCCACATCGTGGTCATCTATGATATTTCCCCTAATGGTAGGTATCTTATTAATTGTAACATCCTTATATAGCATATTCCTAAATAAAAAAGAAAAAAAGAAAACACTTGATATAGACACTAGTGTTATTTTTTATCATTTATTAGTATTAGTCACAATATTAGTAGTACTATCTATTACTAATATTTATTTTTCAACTCTTTGTTACGTATTACTGTATAAACTAGTTGATAATACAATAACGTTTAAAAAACAAATATTAATAATCATTTCACTAATCACACTACAGGTAACACTTAAAACATTTTTGTACTTTAATATATAATGAGAATTTATAATGGATTTTTTTACTTTGCACAATATAGTTACCTGTATTTTAGGTATCTCAATAGGCACTTTAATTGGTGTTCTACCATCTATAACACCATCCACAGTAGTAGCATTATCTTTACCAATACTATCATTATATAATGATGCAGCAACATCATTTATATTCTTAACTGGTATAATTTATGGTTCACAATATGGAGGTTCAACGACTTCTATAATAATGAATATCCCAGGTGAGGGTACAAGTTTAATGACCACTATTGATGGTTATAAACTCACTCAAGAAGGAAATTCAAAACTCGCTTTATATTCTGCCGGTATATCTTCTTTTATAGGAGGAATATTATCTGTTGGAATAATGATAATCAGTATCACATTTATATCAAATTTAAATGATTATCTTTCAGCACCAGATTTTCTTGTAATTACATTGGTTAGTTGTTATTGTATAATGACTTTAAACAATGCAAATAAATTGCATAATTTCCAAAGTCTAATGGTTGGATTTATTCTAACTTATATTGGAGAGGATTCATTTGGAAATTACAGATATACAGTTCCAGGGTTAGAAGATGGATTAAGTATGATGGTACTTACTGTATGTATGTTTGGTATGGCAGAAAGTATAACAAATAAAAGTAATTACACAAATTCAGTAAATTATAATCCCAAAAAGTTTACTTATTCAGATCTTTATTGTATAATACCTATATCGATTAGAACATCAATCATAGGTAGTATTTTAGGAATTATACCTTTCTTTTCTCAATCTGTTATTAGTGTATTATGTTATAATTTCGAAAAAAAGTTTTTCAATAAAGATGGTAAAATTGGTAATGGAAGTGTTAAAGGTATAGCAGCGGCAGAATCAGCAAATAATGCATCTGCTCAAACATCTTTAATACCTTTATTATCTATGGGTATACCAAGTAATAATATTACTACTATGGTATATGTTTCATTATTATCCTGTGGTGTAACATTCAATCCCAATTTTAAAGTGGTATATCCAGAATTGTACGATACTTTTATCTATAGTATCATTTTTGGAAATATTATGTTATTATTAATGAATACGCTTGCAATTAATTTTTGGATTAAGATATTAAAGATACCAAGCAATATTATTAATCCTATAATCATTATGACTGGTGTAACTATTATCTACTCAATGAATAATAGTCCAGTTATGTTGATATCAGTGGCAGTATTGTGTATTTTAGGAATAGTATTCAAGTATACAAGATACAGTTATTTACCAATAATCATAGGATTTTTGTTAGGTAAACAAGTAGAAGAATACACATATAGAACTATTAAATTATTTAATCATGATTGGAGTAAATTGACAGAACAACCTCTAGTATTATCATTAATTGTGTATATTGCAATTTCTATGATTTACAAATTAACCACCATTTTTTTAATCAAAAATAGAGAAAAACCATGAGATACCTTATATTATTATCTTTGTTTTTTGCAATCCCTTCATTTGCAGAAAGCACTGAAAATACTAAACCCAAACCTAAGGAAACAAAGAAAATAATAGTAAAAAAAGAAGAAACTGCTATAGAACTTCCGGGTATGATTGTTGTTGGAGATAGAACTTATTCAGCATTAACTACTGACTCCCCTGAAAAGGAACAAGAAAGAACTCCAGGAGCAGTTAGTATTATTGATGCTAAAGTTCTCGATATTGCTCCTCGCCCAGGAGGTCTATCAGACATATTAAGATATACTCCAGGTGTATATACTGAAAGTAGATATGGTAATGGTGAATCTAAAATATCTATTCGTGGTTCTGGTATAATTAATAATTCAGGTGGAGGTATTACATATCTAAGAGATGGTATTCCTTTAATGTTAGGTGATAGTTTTATCACGACTACAGATGTTGTTGATTCTGCTATGGCAGAAAGTGTAGTTGTATATCGAGGCAGTGATGCTTTGAAATATGGCGGTGCTACATTAGGAGGCGCAGTCAATGTTATATCTAAGACAGGTAGAACATTTGATAAAAATAGAATTAGATATATGGGTGGATCAAATAACTATAATCAAGTTCAAATAGAATCTGGTGGAGTACTAAAATCTAATTCTGATGTAGATTATTATGGTAACTTTCAATATACTACTAATGACGGATATCGAAACTGGAGTGATGAACAATTATACAGAACTTTTGGTAGTGTAGGTTATAGATGGAATAGCGATGTTGAAACTAGATTTTATCTTACAGCATCAAGAAATGAATTGCAAATGCCTGGTTCTTTGCCAATGTATGATGTTAAGTCTTCAATGAAAACAGAAAATGGTATTATAAAGGCGCATATTAATAATGCAAAGGGTGAAGTAGTTAATACACCTACATACGATACTACAAATTATATACAGGCAGGTGCTATGAGCAGCACCAATCCTATGGCGGCAGAATACCAGTCTGAGGCACAACATACTGGTAGGACTATGGATTTGATTAGAGGAGATTTGAAACATACCATAATGCTTAGTGATAAACAAAAATTAGATGTTACTGGTTCTTACATGTATAGACATCTTAATCATCCAATTCCCGATACTTTTATTCAAGATCAAAATGTATTCAGTAGTTCTATAATATACACCGATGGTAGGTCACTATTTAACTACAACAATGAATTACTTGTTGGCGCACATACTGCTTACCATACAGTAAATGGTTCAGTAAAATGTAGAGAAGCAATATCTACATGTAGTGACCCTTCATTATTTGGTACTGAGGGTTCTACATATAAAGAACCTAACAGGTCAGACTCAGCATCTACATCAATAGCCTTTTTTCAAAACTCATTTGAATTCTATAGAAATATTAAATTAGTTGCTGGATTACAGGGTGGTCTTGCTACTAGAAATAGATTTAGTGATGTAACAGCAATGACAACTTCTGCTTTTCCATACGGAGCTCATGAAGAGAAATTTTCTGAAACATATCTAGGAATTAGTCCTAAGATAGGTTTGATATGGGATGCTTCAAGAACAATGCAATTCTATGGTAATGTTAGTAGAGGATGGGAACCTCCTAACAATGCTCAATTTGCAACCACAGTTGCTGGTGTAACACCAAAACTACCCGCAAATTGCAAAAGTACAAATACAAATTTATCTAAATCTTGTGTAGCACAAACACCATATGGAAATGCTAACTTAAAATCTCAAACTTCTACTACTTATGAAATAGGTACTCGAGGATCCCAGGAAACTGAATATTTTGGTGAATATAAATTTGATTTTGCAACATATAGAACAGATGTACAAAATGAAATATTATCCCAATCTAATAGTTTAAATCCTCTATTAACTGTTTCTTCTAATGCAGCGCATACTAGACATATTGGTATTGAGTTAATGATACAGAATGATAAACATTTAGGTATAACACAAGGCGATAATTTAAGAACTACTACCATATATAACTGGATAAACTTTCAATTTAATAATGATGCATTATGGGGTAATAATGTACTTCCTGGGATGCCATCTAATTTTGGCACAATTGAAACACTATATCAACATAGGTCAGGTATTTATGCAGGACCAACCGGCAAATTTGTTGATAGTTATTATTCAGATTTTGCAAATCAAAAAGATTGGAGAGTACCTGCTGTTGCTCTATTAGGAATGAAAGCAGGATATAATGCTAACAAATCTTTAAACTTATTCATTGAGGCTAGAAATATTCTCGGTACACAATGGATATCAAATGTGAAGGCTGCTGACAAAACAAATGCATCTTCATTAATATATAATCCTGGATATGGCGCTCAGGTTTATGGTGGCTTTTCTTACAACTTTTAACACAATAGGATAAATTATGAAAAAAATTATATTAGGTTTAGTATTAAGTATTATTTCAACAATTTCTGTGGCACATGTTAGTTTCTATCCAAAGTCATTGCCTGTAGGTACTACACATGCCCTATTAACCTTAAATGTACCTCATGGTTGTTATGGTTCTCCTGTAACAAGTATTAGTATTAAATCTCCTACCGTAGGTATGTATATGCATCCTGCTCAAAAAGCTGGATGGAGAGCAGATATTATTAGTAGACCATTACCAAAAGAATTGATTAAAATGCATGAATTTGGCGACCATTATAGCACAGAAACTGATACTGTAACCTATCAAGGAATATTACCAGAAGGATTATCAGATCAATTTATTGTTCATTTATCTTTACCTAAAGAACCGCAGGTAATTTTGTTTGAAGTTGTACAGAAATGTGAAAATGGCAGAATTGTAAAGTATACAAGTGAGAATGGTAAAACTACTAAAGAAATTGCATATGAAGAACCGGTAAAATTTGAAGTAAAATAATACACTAAACCTGCTTCGGCAGGTTTTTTAATGTTTACATTTTAGGAAAATATGATATAATAGTATTTTATAGAAGAGATTATGATAATGAAATATAGAAAAAAACCAGTAGTAATCGAAGCATTTCAAATCACAGTAGAAACAAGAAATTCTAATTGTGATTGGCCAGAATGGTTACATCGTGCTTGGCAAAAAGATACCAAAGAAGTTGGTTCATTATTTCCTTCGAGTATTAATGATGATGATTTAGCAGTATTCACTTTAGAAGGAATACAAAGAGTATCAATGAATGATTACATTATCCAAGGTGTTAAAGGTGAGATATATCCCTGTAAACCAGATATTTTTGAAATGACCTATGAGGCAGTAGAAGATGAGTGAAGAAACAGAATTAGTATTGGTAGAATGTATACAACAATATCGTATGAGATATGTAGTAGAAGTTCCTGTCGGTAAATCAGATTGGGCACTTGATACAGTTACAATGGAAGAAGCGGTAGAATTTTCTCAATTAAACCTTGGCGAAACTATTGTATCTCATAGAGTAGTATCAAAGGATGAAGTCCTAAAGTCAATTGATGAAGATAATTATTATTGTAGTCTTTGGGATACAGAAAAGAAATTTGAAGCATTCGTCACACCATTGGAGAAATAATATGTATAAAGTAACTTGGAATATTAATGAATCTGTAAACTTTTTTAAATGGTTTAAATCAATTGAAACTGCTACAGAATTTGCATCAACTAAACTAAATTCAATTATTAAGAAAATATAATGGAATATTAATGATAATCCTAAAATACCTAAGAACAAATCCAATAGATAACTTTAAAATATACGATAGTAGACATTGGAATAAAGAATTTAATAGTTGGAATGAATAAGATGCATAGAATTAAAAATAAAGATACTGTAAAAATGCTCGAAGATGTCTTAAATTATAGTGATGAAGAAATAAAAATAATAAAGGAAAACTTTGCTCCTTTATTACAATATTCTTCTAAAGAATATATTGAACGACAAATTACAGAATTAATTAAAGAAGGTAAGACATCTGGTATGGTATTTTATGCAAAGGTATTTAGTTCAACCCAAGTTGCAGTAGAAAGAATTGATGTAGAATTTGAAGAAGAATTAGTGGAGGAATAATGTCCTTTAATTTTGATTTAGAACGTATGAAAGAAGCAATTGAATCCCCAATATCAGATATTACCTTAGAAGATTTAAATCGCATGATAGATGAGGTAAAAATGTGGAAGGTAACTAATGGGTCTTGGATAGATGAGGTAGAAGAAGATGCAAAGATATAAGCAAAGATTTGTTGGTTCGCTTGCAGGATTAATTGAATCAGATACTGGAAAATGGGTTAAGTACGAAGATGCTAATAAAACTATGGATAATAATGCTAATGCATTATTTGATGTAATTAAAGAACGAAATGTAGAAATTAAGGATTTACAATCCGAATTACAGCATACTAGTGATGATTTAGAAGACTCAAGACGTAGAGGATTTAAACTGTTTACGTTATTAGTTATATCCACTGCCTTAAATTTAATCACTGTAGCAGTAGTTACTCTGACTATGATGGGTAAAATATGAAGAGATTTTATAATAATAGTTTTATGGGTAAGATGACGGAATCTGAATTAGGAGAATGGGTACCTTATGCAGATTATGAAGCAGAACGTGATCATGCTTTAGTATCAGAAGAACTTGCCGAATCTAGATTAAAATTCCTTGAAGAAATAAATCAAGAAAATATTAAATTAACAGAAGAACTTGATATCTTGAAAAAAGCATGTAAAGATTATGATGATAAGATTGATAAACTACTAAAGGAAAATAAACCTAACAATCTATACTTAGATTTATTTTCAACTTCTCTTACTTTCAATATACTCTTTTTAATGATAATTGTTTATTGTTTTGTGAAATAAACGTTTACATTTCCAGAAAACAGTATATAATAGACTCATAAATTAAATAAATGAGGAAATATATTATGAAACAAACAATTCAAATGATAGTAATGGCAATTACAACTGGCATATTATATATGGCTGCCAGTCTTGTTTTTAATGTTTGAGGATATGAAAATGAAAGGTGCTATTAGAATGATTTTTGGTGCAATTATGTTATTTGGTTCTGTTGGTGCTATTGAGTCTGATCCAAATATTAATATGGTTATCCCTTTAGTATGGATTGTTGTTGGTATAATCTTATTAGTTTTTGGAACTAAATCAATGTTGGAGAATAATTAATGTTCTTCTTATTAATCATATTATATACCGGTCAAGTAAAAGTGTATGAATATCCTAATGCTGCAGACTGTGAATCAGCATTAATCCAGAAAACCGACGTAGGTAACTACAAAAAGATTAAAACTGCAGTCTGTATTAACTCAGAGGAGACTAGACAATGAAGACCTTTATGGTGTATACCACCGATTTTATACTAGCGTTTTTAACGGTTAGTTTTTTATTTTTATCAATTGGGTCGGGTGAATTTGTTGTTTCATTCATAATGTTTTTTGTATTCGTTGTAGTTTTCAATAACTATATTTTTTACAGAAGAGTGTATTTAGGTAAATGTTAGGAGATATAATGCAAGATAAAGTAGAGTTTGTAAAGTGGTTGGTTAAGAATATTAATTATTGGTATGTAGCATTGTTTTTCCATTTAGTTATTTGTTTTTCTTTTGCCTTTGTTCCTAATCCATACGATAAAGTAATTGGAATTTATATTTTAATGTCTATTACAATATCAATGCTTTATATGTGTATATTATTACCTTTGAAAACCGCATATGAAAAGTTTACACGTGAAAAAAAGAAAGAATCTGAGTTAATAGATGTTCCATTGACTTATTCTATGAAGGATAGATATAAACTATGATTAAAACAATATATGTTGATATGGATGGAGTATTAGCAGATTTTAAAAAGAGATTTATAGAACGGTTCAAGGAAGAACCTGAAATAGATTATCCATCTAAAAAGAAAGAAAAAGATGCCTATAAAGGTAGATTTGCAACTATGGTAGAAGAAAGGCAATTTGCTACACTTGATCCTATGCCAGATTTAGATGAAGGTATTAGGTTTTTAGATATCCTTGCTTTTAAAAGTTATGATCTTAGCATAAAGATATTATCATCAACTGCTAGAATTGAACTAAAACACACCATATCTGAACAAAAAGATAAATGGTTGGCAGATTATGATATTACATATCCCGCTATATACGTTCCTGGCAAGATATTAAAAAAATATTATGCCAGACCTGATAGGTTACTAATTGATGATACAAGTGCAAACGTAGATGATTGGCGAGCATTAGGTGGTAAAGCAATATTGCATACATCTTGGAAAGAAACAATTGAGGAGTTTTATTACTATTATGAATGAAATGACAAAAGAAGAAAAGTTGGTATATAATGCTTTATTATTACAAATCTATGATAAAATAAACACCAATGGTACCAGTTACCATATAGCAAGATTAAAGGATTTTGTTGAAGTAGTTAATCTTAGAATTGAAGGTGAAAATTACAATTATGAATACGATTGTTAAATTCTTTTCAGAAAGAATCTTTTGTATATTATTTGGCTTTGGTATTATGATAACTGGTGTTGTTAGTCCAAGATATGCAATGATGAATTTATTAACTACATTCCAAAGGGTTGAACGTGACATTAGAAGAGGCAAATAAACGGTATGCAGAATTATCGATAAAATATCATGACTGCATACCTTTCCATCCAGACGAGGATATTGAATGGAAAGAGGTTTGTGAAATTATAATTGAAGATTTACGGATCAATAATCCAGATATGCTTATTGATATAAAGAAATCTAAAAGGAATTTAGGTGGTTAAAACATGTTTGGATTGCAATGTTCAATTCAATACTAATGCATCATGGAAGACTGTCTGTATTACCTGTTATAAAAAGTCAAAGGGTTATACCAAACCTACCAATAATATAGATGATGATATGTTAAAACGTATCATCTACCTATGCCATCCTGATAAGCATGACCAAAGCGAAGTTTCAATAATTGTGACAAAATATTTACAAAAATTGAAATAAAACGTTTACATTTCCAGAAAACATGATATAATAGATCCATAAATTAAATAAATGAGGAAATATATTATGAAAACTTTTAATTCTGGCGAAAAATCTTTAATGGCTCAACTAGGTATAACAAGCCCACAAGAAATGGAAATGATCCACGAAGGTTGGGAAGAATCTAGTTTCGAATGTCGTGCTAATGGTATTCGTACTATGTCATTTTACAAATACCTCGAAACAAAGTTGATTTGGAGAGAAGCCATTAAAAGTTTGGCTTAATTGGAGATTATATGATGATTGAACCATTAGATTTTAGCAAATACGAAGTTCCAGAATTCCCACATTTTTTCACAGAAAATAAAGAGGAAGCCATAGTAAAATGGCATCAGTTAAATGATTCTGTTACTAAGGAATTCAGAGCAGACCTTGAAGATTACTTGATGAATTACTTAGCAATAGAGTTGGGTGAAGAATCTATTCATCTCTTTAAGATTAGAAAATTGGTTGAGATAGCAATGGATTATGTGGAAGAATATGATGAGGTTGTAAATCTTGCTGTTAAGATGTTACCTTTATTACAGGCAGATAAATTATGAGAATTTATTTTGGAAGAGTACCTGAAGGTGATGATGTTGAATCAGTAGATGCAATATTTTTAGATTTTCTAATTAGAAATGATTATAATATCATCATAGCAAGTTCTTTATTAGTACATTATTTAATGAATAATTGGGACGAGAATGATTTTAAAGATGTTATTTTGCACACCATTAATCCATTGTCAATCAATTATTTTGATGATGATTTTGCTAAAGAATATTTATGGATAATTGATGAAGAAGGTAATCATATCAATATGGGCGCTGATAATTATATGTTAGAAAAATTAACAGTTCTTGGTCCAGGTGAAGTGGTATGTGATGATTATAGAACTTTTAAAGGATAAATTATGTTAAAAATAGATACAATGTGTCAGTTACGGTTGGATATGGGATATGATATTGCCTTAAAGGTAGCATCAATGGAAACCATACAATTATCGACAAAGATTAAGAAAAAGGATATGATAGCAGGTGCCTTTGGAGCTAAACTGATTAGGAAATTTAATCGGGCATATTGGACTATGACACCCGAAGAATGCGAGGAAATATTAAAGATTGTGGAGACATGCCAGCAATATGAACAAAGGCAGGATATGGATGGTCTTGGTGGTTGTGTTATGATGAGTTTATATGATACATTAAAACTTGAAGGTATAAAGGTAAACTAAATTATGAAAGTTTATATAGTAACTGCCTATCGGTGGGGAGATAGAGAAGAACATAGTTATGTTGTAGGTGTATTTGATAATGAAGAAAATTCAATCAAAGAAGCCAAACTTGAAACAGAATGGAGAGGTGGTAAATATACTTGTGAAGTTCGCTCAATGGAATTAAATGAATCATTGAAATATAAGAACTATGATGTTGTGTTAGCACTACCAAAAACACGTTTTGGAGTTGAAGAATGACAATACAAGCAATTAAACCATTCTTTCAAAAAACATATTCTGCTTTTGATTTAGACGACATTATGGAAGATTTCTATGGCAAACTTAATGCAGATACCACCATCCCTAAAGATGAATATGGTTTTAATGAAGGTGCATTTGAAGTGCTAATTAACTGGAGAAAAGAATGATAATTACAGAAGGTAAATATTATAAAAGAAGGGATGGAAAAATAGTTGGTCCAGTTCAACACACCAAAGTTTCTTTTAGTGATGGAGCATATTGGTATATACAAAAAGAGGCAATGGCTTCTTATGCTAAAAATGGAATGAAATCAATTACTGGTTATGATAAACATGACCATGATTTAGTTGAAGAAATTACTGATGTCACACTTATAGCAGAAGTAGATAGTAGACCAAAATTTACCTTTGATTGCGGAGAAAGAAAATGAAAATAATAATTGGTAACTACAGGAACCACTGGATTTCTCCCTATACAATCCTAGAGAAGTTTTTCTATTGGCGTAAAGACTATGATGCCTATAAAAAGCAACCACCAAAATGGTTGCGAACTTTGTGTGAATGGAATCAAAAGTTTTTGGATACAGTTCATCCAAGAATAAATTATATAAAGATAGATCGTTGGGACACATGGAGTATGGACCATACTTTGGCTCCAATCATTCTGCCAATGTTGAAAGAATTGAAAGATTCTAAACAGGGTGCTCCATATGTTGATGATGGGGACGTTCCAGATGAACTAAAATCTATGAATGCACCAAGATGTGAGAATGAATGGGATACTGATGATAACTGGTTCAAGAGATGGGATTGGTGTTTGGGAGAAATGGTTTTTGCATTTGAATCTAAACTTGATGTTGCAGATAATTGGATGGACAAGTTTAAGACTGGTGTATCAGATATAACTTGGGTTGAATCAGATGAAGTATATGAAGGTGATACTTGTTGGGAAATGAAACACGGAGCAAAGCATACGCAAAAATATGATTGGGAAGGAATTGCAGAATACGAAGCTAGAATCCAAAATGGATTCAGATTGTTCGGTGTCTATTACAGAAATCTTTGGAGTTGATATGAAATTTGCGGCATTGATGTTGTTAAGTATTATTATAGGTGTTGCCTTATGGTGTATTTTGGGCATTACATTAGAACAATATGGTGTATCTAATCTATGGTTTATGGTGGCAGGATATTGGTTTTATCCAGCATTTAGTTTTCTCAATGAAAAAATTATGGGCAATTTATGAGTGCAAAATCAGTTACAATTTCTAAAAAAGAATTACAAAATATCAGTAATATTCTTACTAGAAGTATTTTTAAAGATGTAGAGAATATTACTATTGAGGATTCAGGATCTATTGCTGGATTAGGTAGTATCTTAACATTATCATTTGATCACACTATTGGTGGTATAAAAGGTAGATTTAGCACTGAAATTTCTGGCGTGGAAACTTGGTAAAATGAAAAAATTAAACTTATTCATCTTAAAAGTTGCAACATGGATTGCAACAGTTGCCTTATTTGTTATTATAATAAGAGTTATTGAGGATATGCAATAATGTGGATTCTATTACTAGTGGTTGTAAGAGCATCAACTGTTAAATTTGGATTGAATTGGTATCCACATTCTCATCTTAGGGTAATGACAGATTATGTACACATTCTTGATATAAATACTGCAAGCGTTTCTAATTCCACATCTAAGGCATGGAATGATGCTTCGTTAGATATGGTAGAAACTAGATTTCAAGTAGACTGGTAGGAAAAATAAATGATAACCCTCGACCAACTGAAAAAGATTTGCCCAAATAATAAGCAACCTGAAGAATTATTGGTAGTTCTTAATAAGGTTCTTCCAAAGTATGAAATTAATACTAAAGAAAGAATTGCGTGCTTTCTTTCTCAGTGTGGTCATGAGTCTGCTCAGTTTAATACATTAAAAGAAAACTTGAATTATTCTGCTCAAGGTCTACGTAATACTTGGCCAAAAAGATTTCCTTCAATGGATATAGCAAACATATATGCTAGAAATCCTGTAAAGATTGCCAATAAAGTTTATTGTGATAGAATGGGTAATGGTTCTGAAGAATCAGGTGATGGATACAAATTTCGAGGAAGAGGTTGTATTCAATTGACAGGTAAAGATAACTATACAAAGTTTGCACATTCTGTAGGCAAATCAGTTGATGAATCTGTTAATTATTGCGAGACCTTAGAAGGAGCATTAGAATCAGGGTGTTTCTTTTGGAAGACAAATAATCTTAATAGATTTGCCGATGCTAAAGATTTTACAGGATTAACAAAAGCAATAAATGGAGGTCTTAATGGTCTTGAAGATAGAAAACACCATTATGATATTGCTATTCAGGTATTAGGAAACTTTTATGTATAAAGTATCACTTGCAATGTGCTTATCTTTATTTGTCACATTTACAATCTGTTATGTAGTTTTGTTTGCTCTTTACTCGTTAATAAATTATCTATATAATAAAATTG
>Ga0209668_10000252_pt1 | contig 22416 bp, 17 predicted proteins | sample FrelakmetPLP11PL_FD_187150 | JGI IMG/M metagenome (GOLD analysis project Ga0209668, IMG submission 187150) | Freshwater lake sediment microbial communities from the University of Notre Dame, USA, for methane emissions studies - PLP11 PL (SPAdes)... | ecosystem: Environmental > Aquatic >...
CTACGAGCTGCTCACGCTGCAGCGCCCTTTTGAGGGTGAGAGCAGCCAGGAGATCCTCGAAAAGGTGCGCACGCTGGATCCGATCGATCCGCGCAAGCTGCGCGGCAACTGTCCGCAGGATCTATCGACGATCTGTCTCAAGGCGCTCGAAAAGCGTCCGGGCGCGCGCTACGCGACGATGCGGGCGCTGGCGGAGGATCTGGATCGGTTTCGCAAGCACGAGCCGATCCTGGCGCGGCCTTCGACGCAACTGGAGCTGGCGCGCAAGTGGGTGCGGCGCAACCCGGCGGCGAGCGTAGGCATCGGGGTGGGCGCGGTGGCGCTGGTGGTGATCAGCGGGGTGGCGCTCGTTGCATTGGATCAGGCGGATCGAGCAGAGCAGGGCGAAACCGCCGCGCGGCGCAATGCGGATGAAGCCCGTCAGAACGCGCAAACTGCCGAGCAAAAGGCCAACGACGTGCTGTCGCTCTCCGCGCAGAAGGAATACGACGATCTCGTTGCGCAGGCTGAGCAGCTTTGGCCCGCGAGCACGGAGATGATCCCGCGCTATGAAGAATGGCTGAGCAAGGCACGAGCTCTGGTCGATGGCCGGCCTGCCGATGAATCGAAGGGTCTGAAGAAGCGTCCGAGCCTTGCGGAGCACAAAGCGAAGCTTGCGGAGCTCCGCGAGGATGCCCTGCCGCTCACCGAGGAGCAGATCCGGGCCGATCGGGAGACACACCCCCAGTTCGCGGAATGGCAGACGAAGTCGGCAGATCTGCTGTGGCACTCGCGGATGCTGGGGATGGTGCCCTGGCCGGACTCGGATGCCGCAGAGGCAGAACCGACCTCGGAGCAGCTGCCCGGTGATGCCAATGGTCTGAATGAAATGGCTTGGAAGCTGGTCGACCCCAAGCAACCGGTCTTCGGGCAGGAAGTGCGAGCGCTGTTGCTCGCGCAACGCGCCGTTGCGTTGGCTGCCGATGAAAAGAGTGCTGCCATCCGCGACACCCTCGCTTGGGCTCTTTATCGCAATGGAAAGCTCGATGCGGCGTTGGCAGAGATTAAGATCGCGCTTTCTGACCCCGGCGGTGAGGAACTCGAGCAGTCTGCGATCGAACTCGAAAAGTCCGTCATGCAGTGGAAGGGTGAGGAAGTCGCCAAGCGCCGTCAGGATCGCGAAACGTTGGTAACCGAAGTCGCCGCGCTGAGCACGCGGGTCAATGAGCGGCGCACCTATGGATACGCCAGCGATGAGAAAGCCTGGTGGGATCGCCAGTTGCGCGTGCTGGTGGGCAACATCGAGAGCTTCGCGGATCCCAAGTCCGGATTGCTCGGCAGTGGTGTCAACCCCGAGATCGTCTGGGGTGTTCAGAAGCGATACGACTTCGCGAAGACGGTGCGAGAACGCACAATCACCGGCGCGGAAGCCAAGCGTCGCTGGGATGAGGCAATCCTCGCGATCGCGAAGAGCGAGCAATACCGCCATACCGTCTTCCCCGGCGGAGGTCTGCTCACTCCGCAGGAGGGACTCCTGCCGCTGGGCGCGGACCCTCAGTCCGGACTGTGGGAGTTCTGGCATGTGCAGTCGGGTGATGAACCCGAGCGCGACAAAGATGGGGACTTCAAACGGCAGAAGTCGGGGGCACACAAGCTCGTCGAAAAGGGCGAGAACGGCACGGGCATTGTGCTGGTGCTGATCCCGGGCGGGACATTCTGGATGGGTGCGCAGAAGACGGATCCCAACGGGCAGAACTACGATCCGAATGCGCTGAAGGATGAAACTGTCCACAAGGTCATTCTGAGTCCGTACTTCCTTTCGAAGTACGAGATGACGCAGGGTCAATGGTCTCGTTTCACGGGCCTGAACCCGAGCCTCTACAAAGCCGGTTTCAACGGAACCGTTGGCATCACGAATCCCGTCGAACAGGTGGACTGGCTAGCCTGCGAGAAGGTGACGCGGCTGCTTGGCCTTGAGATTCCCAGTGAGGCGCAGTGGGAGTTCGCCTGTCGCGCAGGTACAAGCAGCGTGTGGTGGACGGGCAATGCGAAGGAATCGCTTGCCGACAAGGTCAATCTGGCCGACCAGAGCTATGCTGATGCTGAGGGTTCGGTTGAGAACACTGTTTGGTGGGCGGAATTCAAGGATGGATTCGCCGTGCACGCGCCTGCCGGCCGCTTCGCCGCAAATGCTTTTGGCCTGCATGAAGTATGCGGAAACGTTTTTGAATGGTGTTTTGATGCCGACACGAAGTACCCGACTGAAGCAACTAGCGATCCGCGAACGAATGGGGATGGTCTCGCACCGCGCGTTTTTCGCGGGGGCTGTTTCAGCGACAATGCCATGGTTGCTCGTTCTGCATTCCGCATCCACTACGTTCCAACGTTTCAGATCGTTAAGCTCGGCGTCCGCCCCTCTAGGGCTCTGCGACTTTCTACTTCACCACTTCACAACGGGCGATAATCCGCACTCATCGCCGTGAGCATTTTTGCGCAGCGCGAGCGACTCCGTCGCCAGCGCAAGCGCTCGCGCCTCGGCCCAGTCCGCGGACTTTGTTTATCGCAGCGTTTGGGCGCTGCGGCGTTGCCGGGAGCGTGCCGTCACACCGCGCGGCCATGCATCACGTACCTGACACCGTACTGTATCCGCCGTTCGAATCACCCCTCGTGCGGCTCCAGCAAGCCCCGCTCTTCGCGCGCATAGCGCGACAATCGCAAGTAATTCCGCGCGCTTGCCTCGATCAGAAGATCATCCACATCGCCGAACTCCGCATTGCCGGCCGCGTGCCTGCGGCGCGCTTCACGCAACGCCTCCGCGCAGTCGTGCGCTCCGATCGCCTCGAATGCGCGCTCGAGATCGCCCTCGGGCGCCGGTGGATCGAAGGGCAGGGAGAGGAGGTAGGCGCAGCCGCCGTTGTCGACGATGCCCTGGACGCTGACCACGAAGACGACCACGCGGTCGGGCCAGGGGGAGCGGGCCGGGTCGAAGCCCCGCTCCATGATGGCGTCGAAGACCGCGTCGAGTTGTTCGTCCATTGGGGGGGAAGGTGGTGGGGTCTGGAGCGGGCGCGGAAGGGGTCTTGGACCCAAGTGCAGGGTGCGGAGGAGATGGCCGTAGGCATGGGGAGCTCGGCCGGTTCGATTGTAGCGGCGAGTGCGGCGGGCGCTTCCCTGCTGAGGAGCGGGCATACCGGCCGTGAGGGGGGCGGCCGCTCCAGATCGGGCTCGAGTGTGCAGGCTGGCATGTGTGCAGGCTGGCTTGGGCTTGTTGCCGCGGTTCGAGTGCAGCCGCTTGCCTGCGGCGGAGGTTTCCGGGCTCGCGTCGAGGGGTGGGCGGGCCGGGCGCTCCCTGCGGGCTCCGGCCGCCGCTGCGGGGGAATTCGGGGGCGGTTGCCGGGGCGTTTTTGCTATTCTCGTCGGCCAAATTCACCCCCTCCGGACACCCTGATGACCTCAACCGCCCCCCGTACCGTGATCCAGCCCGACGGGGCCGCCAAGCCCCGCGATGTGGGCCTGAGCGACAAGGAACTGATCCACGCCTACCGGACGATGCTCCGGGTGCGGGCCTTCGACGAGACCTGCCTCAAGCTGCAGCGCTCGGGTCGGATCGGGTTCTCGATCCCCAACCGGGGGGTCGAGGCGACGCAGGTGGGGGCGGCGGCGGCCCTGAAGAAGACGGACTGGCTGTTCCCGAGCTACCGGGACTTCGGAATGGCGCTGTACCACGGGATCAGCGCCGAGGCGATGATGCACAACATGTATGGCGACGCGCTGGACAGCGCCAAGGGTCGCCAGATGCCGGTGCACTTCTCGTTCACCGACCCGATTCGTTTCTTCTCGATCAGCTCGCCGATCGGGACGCACATCGTGCAGGCGGTCGGGGCCGCGTACGCGATGCAGTACCGCAAGGAGAAGCATGTGGTGCTCGCGAGCTTCGGCGACGGGGGCACCTCCTCGCTGGGCTTCCACTCCGGCCTCAACTTCGCCGGAGTGTGGAAGGCGCCGGTGATCTTCTTGTGCCAGAACAACCAGTGGGCGATCTCCTGCCCCAGCGAGAAGCAGACGGCCAGCGACGGCTATGCCGTCAAGGCGGAGGCGTACGGCATGCCGGGCGTGCTGGTGGACGGCAACGATCTGCTGGCGGTGCATCAGGCGGTGTCGGAAGCGGCGGAGCGCGCACGCAAGGGCGGCGGTCCGACGCTGATCGAGGCGCGCACGTTCCGCATGGGCGGGCACTCGACCTCGGATGACCCGACCAAGTATGTGCCCAAGGCGATGGTCGCCGAATGGGAGAAGAAGGACCCGGTGGCGCGCTTCGAGAAGTTCCTGAAGAAGCGCAAGCTGTGGACCGAGAAGCAGCGCGAGCAGTGGTACGCCGAGGCCATGGCGGAGGTCGACGCGGCCTCCAAGGCGGCTCAGGCCACGCCGCGTCCGGCGCTGGAGACGATCTTCAGCGATGTGTACGCCACGCTGCCGGCGCACCTGCGCCGCCAGGGTCAGCAGGCGTTCGACATCGCCAAGCGCCACGGCGAGGCCGAAGCCGGCGATGGCGCCTTCCCGCTCTGATTCACCGTTCACCGCAAGAAGACAACGATGGCAACCCTCACTCTGATCCAGGCCGTGAACGACGCGCTGCGCACGGCGATGAAGAACGACCCCAATGTGCTCGTGTTCGGCGAGGACGTCGGCCCCAAGGGCGGCGTGTTCCTCGCGACCGAGGGCCTCACGAAGGAATTCGGGGAGAAGCGCTGCTTCGACACGCCGCTGTCCGAGGACGGCATCGTCGGCGCGGCGATCGGCATGGCGGTCAACGGCCTCAAGCCGGTGGCGGAGATCCAGTTCCAGGACTTCATCTTCCCCGCCTTCGACCAGATCGTCAGCGAGGCGGCCAAGCTGCGCTACCGTTCGGGCGGTCAGTACACCTGCCCGCTGGTGATCCGCACGCCTTACGGCGGCGGCATCCGCGGCGGCCTGTACCACTCGCAGTCGGGTGAGGCCTACTTCTGCCACACGCCGGGCCTCAAGGTGGTCGTGCCCTCGACGCCGCACGATGCCAAGGGCCTGCTGCTTGCTTCGATCCAGGACCCTGACCCGGTGCTGTTCCTCGAGCCCAAGGCGCTGTACCGCTCGGTCAAGGGCGAGGTGCCGGAGGGCAACTACACGGTCGATCTCTCGACGCTGCGCACGGTGCGCGAGGGCAAGGACGTCACGGTGATCTGCTACGGCGCGATGGTGCCTGTGTGCGAGCGCGCGGCGGCGCGCGCGGCCGAGCGCGGCATCGAGTGCCACATCGTCGATCTGCGCACGCTCTATCCGCTGGATGAGGACGGCGTGCTCGAGGCCGCCAAGCGCACCGGCCGCGTGGTCGTCGTGCACGAGGCGCCGCGCTTCTGCGGCTACGGCGGCGAGATCAGCGCGCTGATCGCCGAGAACATCATCGAGTACATCGAGGCCCCGATCGCACGCGTGACCGGCTTCGACACGCCCTTCCCCAACACGCTGGAACACCACTACATGCCGGATGAGCGCCGCGTGCTCGATGCGATCGAGCATGTCGCGGCCTACTGAGGCGCGCTGACACGGCGGTAACCACCGACAGGGATCAGAGACAGGAAACAAGATGGCGCTCGAAGTGAGGCTTCCTGAGTTGGCGGACGGCGTCGATACCGGCGAGATCGTCCGTTGGCTGGTCGCGGTGGGGGACACCGTCGCGGCCGGGCAAGCCGTCGTCGAGATCGAGCACGAGGAAGGCACCACGACCATCGCGGCCCCGCGCGCGGGCCGCATCCACTGCCTGCACGCCGAACCGGGCCAATGCATGCGCAAGGACATCCTGCTGTTCGAGATCGAATAGCGCGCGACGCACAGACCACCTGCAACTCAAGGACAAGACTCAAATGGCACTCGAATTCAAACTGCCGGACATCGGTGAAGGCATCGCCGAGGGCGAGATCGTCAAGTGGCTCGTCAAGGTCGGTGACACGGTCAAGGAACACCAGTCGGTCGTCGAGGTGATGACCGACAAGGCCACCGTCGAGGTGCCCTCGCCCGCCAACGGCCGGATCACGGAGATCCGCGCCAAGGAAGGCGACACGGTGCCGGTGGGCAGCGTGATCTTCGTGCTGGATGCGGCGGGCGCGGCGGCTCCGGCTCCGGCCGCGAACAAGCCGGCGGCGGCTGCTGCTGCTGCGGCGGCGGCGGCCCCCGTGCATGCTGCGACTCATGCTGCGGCCCATGCTGCGGCTCATGCTCCCGCTGTTGCCGCGGGCGGCAAGCTCGAGTTCAAGCTGCCGGACATCGGCGAAGGCATCGCCGAGGGCGAGATCGTCAAGTGGCTCGTCAAGGAAGGTGATGTCGTCAAGGAACACCAGTCGGTCGTCGAAGTGATGACGGACAAGGCGACGGTGGAAGTGCCCTCGCCCGCCAACGGCACGATCACGAAGCTTCACGCCCAGGCCGGTCAGACCGTGCCGGTGGGCAGCGTGATCTTCACGCTCGCCACGAGCGGTGCAGTCAGCGCAGCTCCCGCTGTGCATGCTCCGGCGGCCGCGGCCAAGGCCGCGCCGGTGCCGGCGATGGCTGCCGCGGCTCCTGCGGCTGTTTCCATGGCCGCCGGCGGCGACGCCCATGTGCTCGCGGTCCCCAGCGCGCGCCGCGTGGCGCGCGAGCTGGGCATCGACCTCACGCGCGTTGCGGGCAGCGGCCGCAACGGCGTGGTGCGCCGCAGCGATGTCGAGGCCTTCGCGAAGAGCGGCGCGGCGAGTGCTCCCGCACCCAGCGCCGCACCCAGCACTGCACCGACGGCCGCCGCTCCCGCACGCCCCGCCTTCGCGCCGCTCGCGCTGGCCGCCGGCGATCGCGAGAAGCGCATTCCCTTCCGCGGCGTGCGCCGCAAGATCAGCGAAGCGATGGTGCGCTCCAAGTTCACCGCGCCGCACTTCACGGTCGTCGAGGAGATCGATGTGACCGAGCTGGTCTCCCTGCGTGAGACGGCCAAGAGCATCGGTCAGGAGCAGGGCATCAAGGTGACGTTCATGGCCTTCATCATGAAGGCGACGGCGCTGGCGCTGACGCGCCATCCGATGCTCAACGCGCACCTCGACGAGGCCACGCAGGAGATCGTCCAGTACGCCTACGTCAACCTGGGCATCGCCATGGACACCGATCAGGGCCTGATCGTCCCGGTGATCAAGGAAGTGCAGGCCAAGGGCGTGCTGCAGCTGGCGGCCGAGCTCTCGGAGCTCGCGGACCGCACGCGCGCGGGCAAGGTCAAGCCGGAAGAGCTCAAGGGCTCGACCTTCTCGATCACCAACGCGGGCAACATCGGCGGCATCATGGCCACGCCGATCATCAACTTCCCCGATGTGGCGATCCTCGGCGTGCACCGCCTGATGAAGAAGCCGGGCGTCGTCGAGACGCCGCAGGGCGACAAGATCGAAGTGCGCCAGTACATGAACTTCTCGTGCAGCGTCGACCACCGTCTCGCGGACGGCGCCGACGGTGCGCGCTTCCTCGCGTACATGCGCAAGCTGCTGGAAACCCCGGGCCTCCTGAGCCTGTGAGCCACTGAGCCGATGACGACCCGCACGAAGACAGGCAGGCGAGGCGAGCTGTCGCCCGAGCGTCAGGTGGATCTGCTGCGGCACATGCTGCGGATCCGCTGCCTCGACGATCGCATGCTCAAGCTGCAGCGTGCGGGCCGGATCGGCTTTGTCGGCACCGCCAAGGGCCTCGAAGCGGCCATCATCGGCTCGGCAGCGGGCCTGCGGCCCCAGGATTGGCTGTGGTCAGGCCTGCGCGAGGGCGGTGCGGCGCTGATGCGCGGCATGCCGCTCGCGGAGTACATCGCGCAGATGTACTGCAACTCCAACGACACGGCCAAGGGCCGCCAGATGTGCAACCACTTCCAGCACAAGGGCAGCCATTACCCGTCCTGGTCCTCGGTGATCGGCACGCAGATCGCGCACGGCGTCGGCGCCGCCTACGCCGCCAAGCAGCGCGGCCTCGACGAAGTGCACGGCATTTGGTTTGGCGACGGAGCGACCAGCTCCAACGGCTTCCACAGCGGCATGAACATGGCCGCGGTGTGGAAGGCGCCCTGTGTCTTCGTTTGCCTCGACAACGGCTGGGCCATCTCGGTCTGCTCCGCCAAGCAGACGGCGGCGAAGTCCTACGCCGACAAGGCGATCGCCTACGGCATGCCGGGCGAGGAAGTCGACGGCAACGACGTGCTCGCCTGCCAGTCGGCGGTCGCGCGCGCGGTCGAGCGCGCTGCGGCGGGCAAGGGACCGAGTCTTGTGGTGCTGAAGAGCTACCGCATGATGGGCCACTCCTCCTCGGATGACCCTTCCAAGTACCGCAGCGAGAAGGAAGTCGCGCAGTGGGCCAAGCGGGATCCCTTGGATCGCCATGAGAAGCATCTGATGGCTAATGGCTGGCTCAAGAAGGGTGGCCGGGCGAAGCTCGAGGCAGAGCTGTTCGCCGAGATCGACGCGGAGATCCACACGCAGGAGGCCGCGCCGAAGATGCCGCTGAAGACCTTGGTGGAGGATGTGTACGCGGAAGTTCCGCGGCACCTGCGCAAGCAGTACAACGCGTTTGTGAAGGTCGCCGAGCGGCTGGGCGATGCGACGCCCGGCGACGGCGCATTCCCGCTTTAGGTCAGCTTGCGGTAGCTGATCAGGTCCTCGCCGCGGGTGTAGGCGACGCCGACTTGTAGATTCACTGGGGTGGACGCCGAGTGCTTTGCTGCAATGCAAATCTGACTCGTCCTGTGGCCCTTATGGCTGTCGTGAAATCGAACGCGACGACGATCCGAAACATCATCGTGCGAATCGTAGACCATCGGTAGACGGCGATGGCGCGGACGAGGACTTACTTCACGGCGCTCCGCCATTGGCGTCGAACTCCGAAAGCAGCTCCCAAATGTCAGGAGGAGTCCGTCGCGCAGTTGTCGGGTGGATGGCATGCAGGGAAGCGTGGCTACCGGCGTAAGGCAACCCCTCCTAGGAGGTCCAGATATGCACGGTACGCATCCTTCATCCGCGCACATGTTCTTGGATTAACGACGAAACCTCCAACATTGCTCAACATGGAGTCGATCACCTCGCGACGGTGAAGGGCAGCAGACAGGGGTAAAGCAGCTTGGGTTTCAATCTCATGCTGACTCGCGTGGAGGAGTTGGGGGAAGCTCCTCGGGTGGATGCACAGATTTTGGATTCCTCACACTAGAGCGAGATCCAGGAGCCGAGGCTATTAATCAAAAATTAATCTGGCTTTACCGCCTCAGCCTTCCACATTTTTATATCGTTCGGGGGTCGGTCCTAATTCGTTCAACATCAAGGAGCTAAACATGACAGTCGTGCTGAACCTCACGCTACTCGGACTTGTCCTGGTTGGTCAGCCTGCGACCTCTGGCATGGAGGGGGACTGCGCGCTACATGTGCGCGCGATCCCGGAGAATGCGCTAGCATGGGAGTGCAAGGGGTCCTGTGAAGCGGAGTATTCGTGTACGGAGCGTCAACAGCTCATCTCCGGGACATACTACTATTACTGCAAGTGCTTGCGTGACGGCTTTCCGCCGGAGCCGGATTCCACGTTGTGCACTACGGTAGTTACATGGACCGAGAGCACTAACGACTTTTCAGTGTATTGCGTTCCCCAGTTTTGTGCGTACAGCTGCGATCAGCACCCAATTGATGAAGATCTAGTCGTTCCCTGTTTTTGTGACAACTAGGGTTCTAGTCGCCGCCCATGCTGCGTGACGCCGTGCGTTCCAAGCGTGTGTTGTTTGCATGCGCGGTCATCTTGGCGGCCAGCCTCACGCTTTGGTGGAGCACCAGAACGAGCGTCGAGCAACCATCGATTCAGAGCCAGCCATTCTCCTCGACAGCCACGCCATCGAATGCCGAACCTCTGGAGTCCAGCCAGCGCACGTTAGTGCGCGAAGACCGCGAGCAACACAAGAACTCCGCGCCGCTCGAGATCCGCGTCGTCTCCAGTCGAGGTGAGTGGATCGAGGGTGCGGAGGTCTACCACGCATCAAAACTCCCTCGGGTTCGAACACCTCAGACCTGCACCTACCTTGGGAGCACCGACCCTTCGGGCGTACTGAATGTCCCTAATGCGGCCTTGCTCGGCCACATTTGGGCAGTGCGGGGCGAGACGAGCACTTCGGTTGTTCAGCATGCGGACCCGGCCGTGCTCCGTGTGGACCTCGTGCTTTCGCCCGCTCACACCGTCTCCGTCCTTTGTGAGGATTTGGACGGGGAGCCACTTCCGGAAGTCTGCGTGACGCTCTCGCGCCTGCCTGTGCCACAAAATCTAAGATCCGAATTGCTGCTGACAGAGGCGCTCGCAGGCCCAGACCCGATCTCCGCAGTGCGCGCGCTCCGCACGGATCGTAGCGGTCGTGCCGTTTTCTCCGGAGTGGTGGCGGGTGACTATGCGATCTCGATTGCCAGTCCTTATTTTGAGCTCCTCGAACGTGAGCAGCCGCGGATTGCAGTGCCAAGTGGTGAAGTGCGTTTGCGACTTGCGCCATTGTTGGGGGCTGTGATCCTTGCTCGCGGGGATGTGATCCTCTCTCACAGTGCCATGCTGCCCGATGGTTGTCTGGGTGGCCGTCCCAGTCGTCTGAATCTGCCAGAGGCTGCTCGGAATCTGCGGGCGGAATATCCAGGGGCTGTAGTCATCGTGTCCGGGCACGAAAAGTCGACGGCGCCTTGTTCCCAGTTCGTGCTCCATGTGCTGCTGGAGCGTGGAGGGCCTGTCTCTGTGCCGGTACTCTTGCAGCCGCTCTACGCCGGAATCGTGCCTACCTGGATCGAACCGGTGCCCGGACCCGTGGATTACCCAACCGCTTCCTTTGAGGTGAGCATTCAGGGACCAGCTGGCACAACTCTTGAATCAGGTCTGTTCACGGCTCGCCGCGTGATCGCGGGTCAGCCTCAGCATGTGAGCATCCCAGCCCAAGGATGGATGCGACTGCCGCTTGGCCGCTGGGAGATTGGCACGAACTCGGAGCTCTTGAAAGGGCAGTTTGAACCCACAGAGTTTGAAGTGGTGGAAGGGCGCGCCCCGCTTGTCATCCGACTTCCCCGAGAACTCGTCCCTGTGCGCATCGTTGCGCGCGGTTATGGGGGCGAGTTGGTCACGAGCGCCCTGCTGCGCATCTTCGCCCATGGCAAGTACCTCACGATGCAACGAGGAGATCTGACGCGCTCCGAAATCTGGCTACCTAGTGGAAGCGTGCGTATCTCCATCAGCGCTCCTGGGCACAAAGAGCAATCGATCACCATCGAAGCCATGGCCCAGCCAGGAGGTGCAGCCATGGAAGTGCCCATCGAGTTGGAATGGGCAGCCCCGGCAGGCGAGCAGCGCTAAGTCAGCTTGCGATAGCTGATCAGGTCCTCGCCGCGGGTGTAAGCGACGCCGACCTGACCGTTGACCATCGGCTCGTTCGCCATGCCCTGACCGGGCCAGCGGAACTCGCCTTCGCTGCCGTCATCGAAGCGCAGAGTGAAGTAGTACAGCGTCTGCGCGGAGTAGATGCCGTGCTCGCTGGTCTCGCTGCGCCGCTCCACCACGATGGCCGGACGCACGAGCAGCGGGCGCTGATCTCCTGAACCTGCCAGCAGCTTCGCGGATGCGACGACCAGCGCAGCGCCTGCGAGGATCGCGGGGCCGATCCAGGTGAGGGGCGAGGCAGTGTCGATGCCGTCGCCGACGAACTGTGCCCCGAGGATCACCAGCGTCAGCAGGAGACCCGTCAGCGCCGTGACGCCGGCGCGGTTGCGGATGTTCGCGATGCGTGCTTCGAGGCGCGGATCGATCGGCCGGTAGGCCTGCGCTGCAGGGAAGTTCGCATGCTCGCGCATGCGCTGCAGGCGCTGCAGCGTCTCGTCGCGCGGCGCATCGGTCTTGCCGCCCATGTTGAGCGGCATGGCGCAGTAGGCGCACAGCGAGAGGTCCGGGCGCTTGAGCTTGGCGCCGCAGTTGGGGCAGTGGGTGCGTGTGGGGGCCTCGGTGGCCATGGTCTGCGAAGCGTACCCGTTGGAAGGGGGGCAGGTCGACAGTGGAAAAAAGTGCCGGACTCGCCGCCGCGGGGATCGGGCTTCTACAATCTTCGGCCCCTATGAGTTCCCCCCGCAAGGTTGTCGTCATCGGTGCCGGCCCGGCCGGCTATGTCTGCGCGATCCGTCTGGCCCAGCTGGGGCAGCAGGTCACGGTCGTCGAGAAAGAGTATCTGGGCGGCACCTGCCTCAATGTGGGCTGCATTCCCAGCAAGGCGCTGATCGCCGCGGGCTCGCTGATGCACAAGATCTCGGATGCCAGCGCGATGGGCATCACCGTCAGCGGGGTCAAGCTGGACATCAAGAAGCTCGTCGACTGGAAGGCGGGCATCGTCGCCAAGCTGACCGGCGGCGTGGGCGGCCTGCTGAAGAACCACAAGGTCGAGGTCGTGATGGGCACGGCGAGCTTCGTCGACCGCAACACGGTCGCCGTGCGCGGCAAGGACGGCAGCACGAAGACGCTCAAGGCCGATGACATCGTGATTGCGACGGGTTCGATCCCGATCGAGATCCCGGGTTTCGCCTTCGATGAGGACAAGGTCTGGTCCTCGACCGGTGCCCTGGCTCCCAAGCGGATCCCCGAGCATCTGGTGGTGATCGGCGGCGGCTACATCGGTCTGGAGCTGGGCATGATGTACGCCAAGCTCGGCTCGAAGATCACGGTGCTCGAAGCCACCGCCGGTGCGCTGCCGGGCCAGGAGCGCGACTGCGTCAAGGTGATCGAGCGCTCGTGCAAGAAGATGGGCATCGAGCTCATGACCGAGACGCTGGCGCAGGGCTTCGACCACAAGGGCGGCAAGAGCACGGTGCGCGTCAAGACCAAGACGGGCGAGAAGAGCATCGTCTGTGATCAGGTGCTCTCCACGGTCGGTCGCCGCCCGTACAGCGCGGGGCTGGCGCTGGAAAAGGCCGGTCTGGCGGTCGACGCGAAGGGTTTCCTCGCGGTTGACAAGCAGATGCGCACCAAGGTCGCGAACATCTACGCGATCGGTGACATCGCCGGACAGCCGATGCTGGCGCACAAGGGCTCGAAGGAAGGCCTTGTGGCGGCGGGCGTGATCGCCGGCCACAAGGAAGAATACGACGCGCGCTGCGTGCCGGCGGTGATCTTCACGGCGCCCGAGATGGCCTCGGTGGGGTTCACCGAGGATCAGTGCAAGGAAAAGGGCCTCTCGTACAAGACGGGCAGCTTCCCCTTCGCGGCCTCGGGCCGCGCGATGAGCCTGATGGACACCGAGGGCTTCGTGAAGGTGATCGCGGACGCGAAGACGGATCAGCTGCTCGGCGTGCACATGGTCGGGCCGGAGGTCACCGAGCTGATCGCCGAGGCCGCGCTGGCGATCGAGATGGGCGCGACGGCGGAGGACATTGCGCGCACGATCCATGCGCACCCCACGCTGCCCGAGGCGATGATGGAAGCCGCCGAGTCGGTGCACGGCATGGCGGTGCACATCTTCCAGAAGAAGTAGCGGAGCCTGCGCGCGATGGGCGACCTCGAAGTGCGGGATCTGGGGCGCAGACCCTATCTCGAGGTCCATCAGCTGCAGCAGGAACTGCTGCAGCAGCGCGTGGAGGATCGCATTCCCGACACGCTGCTGCTGGTCGAGCACGAGGAGGTCGTCACGCTGGGGCGCAGCTCGCCCGAAGGCGATGCGTCCGACACCGGGCTGCCGGTGGTGAGCATCGAGCGCGGCGGAGAAGCGACCTGGCACGGTCCGGGGCAGCTGGTCGCCTACCCGATTCTCAAGCTGCCCGAGCAGCGCCGCGATCTGCACCGCTACCTGCGCGATCTGGAGGAGGTCGTGATCCGGGTGCTGGCCGACCATGGGATCGAGGGTTCACGCGTGGAGGGACTCACCGGCGTGTGGATCGGAAAGAAGAAGGTCTGCTCGCTGGGCGTCGCCGTGCGACGCTGGGTCACTTGGCATGGACTGGCGCTCAATGTGGACGCGGATCTGGCAGCGTTTCGCCGCTTCCGGCCCTGCGGCCTTGATCCGGACGTGATGACAAATCTCAAGGCGCATGCAGGGAGGCCGGTCACGCCGGCTGGCGTGCGCGAATCGCTGGAAAGGCACTTTCGAGCCATTTTTCGCTCTGGTATCTAGGGTGCATGCTGCACCGCAATACCGTCGCTCTTGCCGCCGGCCTGATTCTGCCCCTGTTGATGACTGCCTGCGGCGGCGGAGGCAGCGGTGGCGATCCGGTTCCGGCGCAGATCGGCGGAACGATCCTGTTCGAGGGCAGCGACAGCGGCTTTCCGGGGCTGCTCGGCGGCTCGAACTTCGACAACTCCCGCGATCTGGGCACGATCGGTGGAGCGCATCGCTCGAAGCACGCCTGCGCGCGCGGATTGGGTTCCTTGTCCTTCGTGCTGGAGCAGGATGCCTGGGTCGAAGTGCAGGCGACGGGATCCGGTGCGCTGATCGCATGGGATCCGGTCACGGGCACGATCGCTGCCGCGGCGCAGGGTGACAGACCCTGCCTGCGTGTCCGCGCACGCGGTGCCGTGCAGCTGGCGCATGACTGTGAATCCGAGTCGGCCGAGCTGCAGCTGCAGGTGCAACCCGCGGACGGCACACGGGCCGCGCGCGGAGTCGAGGTGCAGCGTGGCATGCAGGGTGGCATTCCGGAAGCGATCGTCGAGCGCTTCCGCGCCTGGCTGGAGCCCAACGCGCGCATCCTCGCCGGTGAGCTGATTGTGCGTGCCAAGGAGGGGGTGAGCGCGGACGCGCTGGCACAAGCGCATGACTGCCAGCGCGTCTTGAGCATCCCGGGTGATGCGGCGCTGCTGCGTTTTGCAGTGCCGCTCATCGCGGATGCCGGCGAGCAGGCGCGTCGCACCTGGGGCAAGGTGCGGGAGCTCGCCGAAGACGAGCGAGTCGCCTACGCGGAGCTGAACACGCTGCACCGCGCGATGGGCGGGCCCGTCACGCCCAATGACACGCACTTCGGTCTGCAGTGGCACTACCCGCTGATCCAGGTGCCGGAGGCCTGGTCGATCACGCAGGGTTCCGCGAACACGATCGTGGCGGTGATCGACACCGGCGAGACTGCGCATCCCGAGCTCGATTCACGGCAGATTCCGGGCTTCGACTTCATCTCGAATGCGACGATCGCAGCCGACGGCGACGGTCTGGATGCGGATCCGACGGATGTCGGCGACGGTGTCGGCTTGCAGCCGAGCTCTTTTCACGGAACGCACGTCGCGGGCACGATCGGAGCCGAAACCAACAACGGTCAGGGTGTCGCCGGTGTGACCTGGTCGACGCGCCTGATGCACCTGCGCGTGCTCGGACAGGGCGGTGGCACGGACTTCGACATCGCCAACGCCGTGCGCTATGCGGCGCGCCTCTCGAACAGCTCCGGCACGCTGCCGGCCGAGCGCGCCCATGTCATCAACATGAGCCTGGGCGGCGGCGCGAGCAACACGACCTTCCAGAACGCGGTGACCGCAGCCCGCAATGCGGGTGTGGTGATCTTCGCCGCGGCCGGCAACGAGAACACTTCCGCGCCGAGCTTCCCGGCGGCCTACAACGGCGTCATTTCGGTGTCGGCCGTCGACCTCAATGCCGAGCGTGCGCCGTATTCGAACTTCGGGCCGACGGTGGACCTTGCCGCACCCGGCGGCAACACGGCCGTCAATCTCAACGGTGACGGCTTCGTGGACGGCGTGCTCTCGACGATGTTCGATGACACGGTGGCGCCTGCGCAGCCCGTGTTCGTGTTCAATCAGGGCACCTCGATGGCCTGCCCGCATGCGGCCGGCGTCGCGGCGCTGATGCTGGCCGTCAACCCGGCGCTGACTCCGGCGCAGATCGAAACGATCCTGACGGGCACGGCGACCGACATCGGGGCACCGGGACGAGACGATCTGTTCGGCCACGGACTGGTCAATGCCCTGCAGGCGGTGCAACAGGCGCAGGGATCGACCTCGCCGCAGGTTCCGGCGCTGGCGCTCTCGCCGACCAGCATGACCTTCGGGTCGCAGCTGACGCAGCTCACCTCGCACGCGACGAACATCGGAACCGGCCAGTTGGTCTTCGAGGGCGTGCAGATCTCCTCCTTCGGTCCGGCTGCCTGGCTGACGGCGACGCCCGTGCTCTCGTCGGGCGCGGCGAGCAACTTCTCCGCAGTCAATGTGCATGTCAACCGCAACGGCTTGCCGGATGGCAACTACACCGGAACGGTGACGGTGCTGTCGAACGGCGGGGATATTCCGATTCAGGTGTCCATCAGCGTCGTGTCCAACCCCCCGGTGACGGATGTCAACCTGTTCGTGCTGCTCGTCGATGCCGTCACGTTCGAAACCGTCGCGGGTGCACAGGTCAATCCGTCCACGAGCCTCGACTACGAGCTGCTCGATCTTCCGGCCGGCGAGTATTACCTCGTCTGCGGTTCGGATGACGACGGCGATCAGTTCATCTTCGGCGAGGGTGACCTGTACACGGGCATCTATCCGACGATCAACGACCCGGAAACGATCCTGCTGCAGAACGGAGACAGCATCCAGAGCCTCGACTTCCCGGTGACCGGCGGGTCCGCGCCCGCGCCGCTGTGGCCGGGCTTCGCGCCGCGCCGACAGCCTACTGCCGCACGATGAGTTCGAGGTGAACCGGCTTGCCGGTGCAGGGGATGGTGACGAGTTCCCAGGGGCTCGTCAGCACCATCGTCACGATCGCATCGGGAGCGGGGCCGACCGCTTCCGCCGTGACGATCAGGGCCTCGGGCCCATCGGTGATGGAGCGGACCTGCAGGCTCCATCCGCCGCTGCTGCGTTGACCTGCGCTGACCAGCAGCGCGCAGTGCTTCCCGAAGTCGATCGCGGGCCATTCCTGCTCGGGGATCTGCCACTCTGGACGCGCTGCGGTCTGCTGCTGCCAATCCTGAGCGGTGCGGATCAGCACGGCTCCCGGTTGGCTGAAGCCCGAGTGCAGTCCCCGGCCGAGCGATTGGAAGGCAAGCATGTCGGGAGAGTCGGCGGGGGGCTGCTGGCAGGCGGTGAGCAAGGCCAGCGGGAGGGCGCGGAAGAGCTTCATCGTCAAAGCAGTGTAGGGCAGTTCGGGCCGGCCTGTCAGCCGCTAGAATCCGCGGCCTTATGAAGCAATTCCGACTCCTTCTGGCATCCCTCACCGGCCTGTCCCTGCTCGGCTTCGCAGTCGGCAGCGCGCGCGCCGAAGAGGGCATGTGGCTGTTCAACCGCGTTCCCAAGCAGGCTCTCAAGGAGAAGTACGGCTTCGATGCCACGGATGCGTGGCTCGAGCATGTGCAGAAGTCCGCGGTGCGCATTGGAACGGGTGGCTCGGGTTCACTGGTGTCTCCCAAGGGGCTGGTGATGACCAATCACCACGTCGGCCGCGACATGCTGGAGAAGCTCAGCACGGCGGAGCGCAACCTGATCGAGAACGGCTTCTACGCGCGCACTCAGGCCGAGGAACTGCGCTGCCCGGATCTGGAAGTCGACATCCTGTGGTCGATCGAGGATGTCACCGACCGCGTCATGGGCGCCGCCAAGGCTGCTCCGGACGCCGCGACTGCCGGTCGCGCCAAGCGCGAGACCATGTCGGCCATCGAAAAGGAGTCCAAGGAGGCGACGGGACTGAAGAGCCAGGTCGTCACGCTCTATCAGGGCGGGCGCTACCACCTTTACCGCTATCGCTCCTTCCAGGACGTCCGTCTGGTGATGGCGCCCGAGGCGCAGATCGCCTTCTTCGGCGGGGATCCGGACAACTTCGAGTTCCCGCGCTTCGATCTCGACATGTGCTTCTTCCGCATCTACGAGAACGACAAGCCGCTGGAGAACGAGCACTTCCTTGAGTGGAGCCGCAACGGCGTGCGTGACGGGGAGCTGACCTTCGTTGCCGGCCATCCCGGCACCACCCAGCGCCTGTTCACCGTGGCGCATCTCGAGTTTCTGCGCGATGTCGCCTATCCGGTCCAGATGGGCGGCATGTGGCGCCGCGAGGTGCAACTGCTGAACTTCGCCGGTCGCAGCGAGGAAAACCGCCGCATCAGCGAAGGCGACCTCTTCTCGGTGCAGAACAGCCGCAAGGCCCGCACCGGCATCTTTCAGGGTCTGATGGACGAGCGCCTCATGGCGGAAAAGCGCGCCAAGGAGACGGAACTGCGCGCCGCCGTGGATGCCAACCCGGAATACAAGGCGCAGTGGGGGGATGGCTGGGATCAGGTCGCCAAGGCGCAGGGCGCCTTCGAGAGCTTCTTCATCCGCTATTCGGCACCGGGGCTCGGTCGCGGCGGCCTGGGCCAGCTCTTCGGCAAGGCGCGCGATCTGGTGCGCCTGGCGGACGAAAAGCCCAAGGAAAACGCCAAGCGGCTGCGTGAGTACTCCGACTCCAACATGCCCTCGCTGGAGCAGCAGCTGTTCTCGCCCGCGCCGATCTATCCGGCGCTCGAGATCGACTCCGTGGCCAGCGCACTGGGGCGCATGGTGGAGCTGCTCGGTGGCGAGGATCCGCTCGTCAAGCAGGCGTTGGCGGGGCTGCCGCCCAAGCTGCGCGCCGAGCAACTGGTGCTGGGCTGCAAGCTTGGGGACATCGCCGAGCGCCGGCGCTACTACGAAGGCGGCAAGGCCGCCATCGATGCGTCGACGGATCCGATGATCCTGCTCGCAAAGGCGCTGGATGCGGAGAACCGCTCCCTGCGCAAGCGCTGGGAGGACGAGGTCGATGCTCAAGAGAAGGCCGGCTACAACAAGATCGCAGCTGCGCAGTTCGCGATCTACGGCGAGAAGGTCTATCCGGATGCCACCTTCACACTGCGCCTTACCTACGGCACGGTCAAGGGGTATCAGGAGAATGGCCAGGCCGTCGCGCCGTTCACGACCTTCGCCGGCCTGTACGAGCGCAGCAAGGATCGCAACAACGAAGGTCCGTTCCGACTGCCCAAGCGCTGGGAAGAAAAGCGCTCGGTGCTCAACCCCAACACTCCCTACAACTTCGTGACCACGCACGACATCATCGGAGGCAACTCCGGCTCGCCGGTGGTGAATCGGGACGGTCAGGTTGTGGGCCTGATCTTCGACGGCAACATCCAGAGCCTGATCTTCAACATCGCCTACGAGGAAGAGCAGGCGCGCTCCGTCAGCGTTGATTCGCGAGCCATCATCGAATCCATGCGCAAGGTCTACGACTGCGCGCCGCTGGCTGACGAGATCGAGAATTCCAAGCGCGCACGCTGAGCGAGCGGGCAACCGAATGGGCGGGGCCGGGCCTCCTGATGGGGGTTCGGCCCTGCGCCGTTGCGGGAGGAAGAATTTTCCACCCGGGTGTCGCGCGATCTGCTTGCGCAGGCGCAAGTCCTGCCACTTCGGACTCCGATGATGGAGTCGAGCATCCCCATGATCGACACCAGGACCCTGCAGGCCCTCCGCGAGCTGGGCGGCGAGCACGATCTCGTCCGCGAACTGATCGACCTGTTCCTCGAGGACGCGCCCGTGCGTCTTCAGTCCATGCAGGCGGCCGTCAGCGGGCCGGACTTCGCCACGCTGGAGCTTCAGGCTCACACGCTGAAATCCTCGAGCGCGAATCTCGGAGCAGAAGAGCTCTCGCGCCTCTGCGCTCGCCTGGAGCTGGCTGCACGCCATGCGGATGCGAACGCCTGCGAGCAGATCGTTCCGCGCGTGCGGGAGGTCTATGAGGAAAACGCACGCGAGCTGCGGGAGGTGCGCTGAGATGGCCGTCAAGCAGACCTTCGAGGAGCTCAAGCTGACTGCGCAACTACCCTCCCCTCCCGGTGTGGGTATGCGAGTACTCGAGATCACGCGCCGCGATGACTATGCCGCCCAGGACATCGCGGAAGCCATCATGGCCGACTCCGCTCTGACGGGGCGCCTGCTCAAGATCGCCAACAGCGCCCTGCACTCGACGACGCAGCCCGTCACCACGATCGTGGAGGCAACGATGCGGCTGGGGGTCAGTGCCGTCCGCAATGTGGCGCTGGGCTTGTCGCTGATCAGCTCGAACCGACAGGGAGGATGCGAGGCGTTCGACTACGAGCGCTACTGGGCGAAATCGCTGGCGCGTGCACTCGCTGCACAGGCCATCAGCCGGCATTGCCGTCGCGGCTCGCCTTCGGAGGCGTATGTCATGGGTCTCTTGTGTGAGATCGGCACGCTGGCGCTCGCCTCGGTCTATCCCGATCAGTACGGAACTCTGCTGAAGGAGACGGTGCTGACCGGAACCACCCGTCTGGCGCAGCGCGAGCGCGAACAGTTCGGCATCGATCACTGCGAGGTCGGGGCCTTCATGATCGAGGATTGGGGTCTCCCCCGTGCCAATGCCGAAGCCCTGCTGGCCTTCGAGTCCGATCAGACGGACGCCATCGCGCTCGATCAGGGTGCGGCGCAGCTGGCGCAGACGCTGCGCGATGCGGAAGTCGTCGCTGAAGTCCTGCTGGCGAACGAACACGGCGGCCCGGAAGGCCTGCAGACACTCCTGCGAAACCTGGAAGACCTGGCTCAGCGCATGGGAATGGGTGCCGCGGAACTCAACGCCTTCCATGAACGACTGACGCGCGAATTCAAGGAATGGCTGCGCCTGTTGAAGCTGCCCTTGCGCGAGGTCGCAGGGCTTGCGGCGCTGCAGGGCGCTTCCCAAGCGATTCCGCCCAGCCGGAAAGAGCCCGGCGAGCCTGAACTCAACGCCGTACAGGCGCTCCATCGCGCCACGAGCGTCGTGCAAGAGGCCGGAGTGTCCCGCGGCATTCGCATTCTCGTCGTCGACGACGATCCGGTGTCCGTGCGCATTCTGGAGCAGGCGCTCGCGCAGGAGGGCCATCAGGTCATCACGGCGCGCGACGGGCGCGAAGCCCTCCAACTGGCGCTCGAGCACAATCCGCAGGCGGTCATCGCCGACTGGATGATGCCGCGCATGGACGGTGTGGAGCTGTGCCGCACCCTGCGCTCCATCGAGCAGGGCCGCGAAATGTACTTCCTGCTGCTGACGAGCTGCGATGATGAGCAACGAACGGTGCAGGCCTTTGAGGCTGGCGTCGACGACTACATCACCAAGCCGATCAGCCCGCGCCTGCTGATGGCCCGTCTCAAGGGCAGCCAGCGCCTGATCGAGATCAAGGCTGCTCGCGAGCGGGACCGCATCAACATGAGCGAACAGGTTAAGGAGCTGGCCATCGCCAAGCGCCGGCTCAAGGCCACGGCCAACACGGATGTGCTGACCGGACTGCCCAACCGCCGGGCGATACTCGAGGCCATGGAGGCCGAGTGGAGCGTGTCAATCGGCTCAGGAGCACCGCTCTCGGTGATCATGATCGACGTGGATCACTTCAAGCAGGTCAACGACCGGCACGGCCATGATGTGGGCGACGAAGTGCTGCGCGAGATCGCACGGGTGCTGCGGGCCAACATCCGTCAGGGTGAAGATGTCGCCCGGCTGGGTGGTGAGGAGTTCCTCGTCATCTGTCCCAACACGCGCCATGACCAGGCTGTGATCGGGGCGGAGCGGATGCGCCAGGCCATCGAACGGCAGCTGATCCATGCCGGCTCCTTCACCGGTGCCGTGACCGCAAGCTTCGGCGTCGCGGAGCGCCTCGCGGCGATGCAGGATTGCGTCCAGCTGCTGAAGCGTGCCGATGAAGCCGTCTATCGAGCCAAGGCCTCCGGCCGCAATGCCGTCTGCGGCGACGCGGGTGCGGAGCGCGCCGCCAAGCGGGCCTGAGTCATACCATGCTGCTGCGCTTCGAGGAACTCAAACAGGCGGGCGGGCTGTGCTCATCCGTGTCGATCGGAATCGCCATTCTGCAGGCGTCCAAGTCGGCGGCTTGCGGACTCGACTCGCTGACGCAGATCGCGGAGCGCGATCCCGCCAGCGCACTTCGGATCATTCAGGCGGCCAACCAGGCCCGCAGTTACGGATCCGAGCGCATCGTCAGCGTGAGGTCGGCCGCTCTGGAGCTGGGCACGGCGCGCACGCGTGAAGAGCTGCTGCGCTTCAACCTCGCCTCGCCGAACCGTCCGGGGTACTGCTCGGCGTTTGACTACGACGCATACTGGTCCTGGTCCATCGCCTGCGCGCACGCCTCGCGCCAACTGGCCGAGCATGTGCCCGCTCTCGATCCCGAGGGTGCCTATGTGTTGGGTCTGGCTTCGCACTGCGGCGAGTTGGGACTCGCCACCGCCCATTCGGAGCGCTACCGCAGTCTGCTGCAGACGCAGCTGCATTCCGCTGGCAGCGAGCTGTGCCGGATCGAGCAGGAACAATTCCAGATTTCGCGCTGGGAAATCGGCGGGCTGCTGCTGGCGGAGGCGGGCCTCCCCGTCGCCTATCGGCATGCACTGCTGGAGCGTGTTCGTCCGGATCAATCGCCCGCCACGAGCGCGGAGCGCGCGCTC
>Ga0209668_10000255_pt1 | contig 22095 bp, 18 predicted proteins | sample FrelakmetPLP11PL_FD_187150 | JGI IMG/M metagenome (GOLD analysis project Ga0209668, IMG submission 187150) | Freshwater lake sediment microbial communities from the University of Notre Dame, USA, for methane emissions studies - PLP11 PL (SPAdes)... | ecosystem: Environmental > Aquatic >...
CGATCTACCACGATCAGGTCTGGCTCAAGGGCGCGCAGCTGCTCGACGACAGCTGGGTCCTTGCGAAACGAACGCGGTTGATAGACCGGCAGGCCGTGCGCCGCCGCCCATTGTTTGACAGGCACGGCGGTCAGCACTTTGCCGCGCCCGGCGGGCTTATCCGGTTGCGTATAAACCGCCGGCACGTTGTAATCACGCGCCAGCGCCTCAAGTGTTGGAACTGCGAATTGTGGCGAACCCATGAAGATGAGATTAGTCATGTAGTGCGATAGTGGCGTAGTGCAATAGTGGGGTAGTGAGATGATTGAGGCGTATTGCGTGATGCGTGTTGCGTGTTGCGTGAAAAGTGACGAGTGATGAGTGATGAGTGAATAGACCGGTTGGCCGATTACCAGTTGACCAATTAACCCATCCCTCCGTCCCCCCGTCTCTCCATCCCTCTGTCCCGTCTGCGTGTAAACACCAGGGCCAGCAGCGGCAGCGCCACGGCCAGCCAGATCAACAGCCACGGCCCCAGACCTTTGACCAGCGTCGTCGCGCCGCTGGCCGCGCCCTGCGCCGCGCGCCACTGCAAGTCGAGACCGGCGAGCGTCGTGTTAAGGCCGCGCTCGACGCCGCCCGCGCACGAGGCGCCATCGCGATACGCGGCCAACAGCGCTTGAATGCCCGTGCTGCCGTAGGCGTCGATGATCTGCTGCACGACGCCGCGACTTTGCGCGTAGGCCGCTAACACTGCGGTGGCATCGCTCGGCAGCCCGCCGCACAGGGCCTCTAGCGATGCGGTCTGCCCGGTATCAAGGCTCTTCTGCAACGCCACCGCTTGCGCCGGATTCGGCTCGGCTTCGTTCAACGTCGCCAGCCCTTCGTCCAGCCACGCCGGCGCCGCGTCGTAACGCGGATAGGCCGCCGCATACATCATCAGGTGCGTTAATTCGTGCGGCAGATCGCGCCGCAGTTGAGTCTCTGCATTGGGGCCGGGCGGCACAGCGATCAGGATCACGCCCAACTCCGGCCGGGCCTGGCCGCCCAGCCAATCGCGCCCGGCCAACTCGACCGCGCTGCGCAGCGCGTCGAGCGACGCATAGATGTACACGTCCAGCTTGTCGGGCGGCTCCACGCCGAGCTGCTGTTGCAGGCGCGGCAACGTGTCGGCCACCATCTTCGCCGCCGAGGCACCCAGCGTCGAATCGCCCTGATACCAATAGACGCGCGCGTGATCCTGTTCCAGGCTGCGCCACGTGAAGCGATTGTCGATGTACTTGAGCGTGCGTAATTCCGATCGCTGTTGGCTGCCAGCCTGATCGGTCACTTCCCACCAGTAGGTGATGATGCTGAACGCGGCGGGCTTCGCCGCGGTGAAGACGATCGTGGCGGAGAGATCGACCTGGGGGGCCGCCACAAACCGATCGGCGGGTTGACCGACCGGCAGCGCGCTGCCCGCTTGATAAAAGACCGTGGCCTGCGTGATCGACACGGCGCTGGAGGCGCGCGCCGTGAATGCGATCCAATCCGCGAATTGATACCGCGGCTCGGCAGGATCGATCGTGACGCCGTCGGCGTAGAGCCTCACCCCCCGGCCCCCTCTCCTGAAATCAATCCTTCGACTTCGCTCAGGATGCGATTTCAGGAGAGGGGGAGCGACCATCTCCCCTCTCCAGACGACAGCACGCGAAGCGTCGTCGTCAGGAGAGGGGTCGGGGGTGAGGCTGAGTAGTGGCGACGCCAGAACCATCAACAGGGAGAGCAAAAATCGGCGCATCATGGGTGTTGGAGCAGGGCGATCACAATCGTTAAAGTGATTGGGCTGAGCACGGTGGACAACACGACCGTGCCGGTGACGAGTTTCGGTTCGGCCTCAAATTCCGTCGCGATGAGCGTGTTGATGACGGCGGCGGGCATGCTGGCCTGCAAGATCGCGGCCTGGCGCGCCGCGCCGTTCAGTCCGATGAGCCCGGCCAGCCCGAAGGCCGCGACGGGCGCTGCGAGCAGACTCAAGCCGCTGCCCATCAAGGCCGGTCGCCGATATTGTCCAACGGATGTACCCGCTAGCTGAATGCCCAGCAATAACAGCATCATCGGGATGGCGGCCTGCGCCGGAAAATTGATGCCTTGCAAAATGGGCGCCGGAATCTGAAGGCCCGTCACGCGGACAAGCGCGACGATCAACAAGGCATAGATGTGCGGCAACCTGATCAACTGGTTGAGCGTGCCACGCCAGCCGCCCTTGAAACCCGTGGCGATGAGCACGCCTACCGTGTAAACCAAAACGCTGCTGACGACAAAATAGATCACGGCGCGCGCTTCGGCGGCCGCGCCAAAGGCCAAGCGATTGACGCCGATGCCGTAGTTGCCGGCGTTGACGAACGTGACCGCCAGGATGAAGCCGGCCGTCTGACGCGGATCAAACCGCAGCAGCCGCGCCGCGCCCAGGGCCAGCAGGCCCATCACCAAGACCAGGCCGACAACAAAGACGGCGATCTGGACGATCTCGCCGCCTTCGACGTTGGATTGAATGAGGGATGAAAAGACCAGGCTGGGGCTGAGTATGTAGAACGTCAGCCGGGATAAGGCCCGAATGTCCGGCTGTGTCTTGCGGGCAAACCCAAACCCCAGGCCGATCACGACGAAGATCGGCAAAATATCACGAACGAGAATTTCGAGCAGCGTACTCAAGCGTCGTCTTCGTCGTCTTCGTCAACGTCTTGATCGAGCACCCATTCTTCGTCGTCATCGTCCTCAAAGTCGAGCAGCGTGAAGTCGAGGTTGTTGCCCTTGAATTCCAGTTCGTCCAGGGCGGCTTCGGCGGTGTCATATAGATGCTCGGCGTCACTGTTCAGGACGGCTTGCAGCAGTTGGCGTGCTCTGTCGCCGCCGATCTGGCCCAGCGACCACACGGCGGCTTCCTGCACGTTCTCATCCACATCGTCGAGCAGTTCGGGCAGGCGGCGCACGGCGGGCGCGTATTCCAGTTCGCCGCACGCGCGGGCGGCCTCGAAGCGCATTTCGGGATCGCTGGAATCCAGTTCGCGGACGACGACTTCGCCCCAGTGTTCGTCGTCGGCCGAGCGGCCCATGGCAAACACGGCGCTGAGCCGCAGGCGTTGATCGGCGCTCTGATAACCCTGGCGGATCAAGCTGCCCGCTTCTTCATAGCCCAGGAAGCCCAGCGCTTCCAGCGCGCGGCGGCGCACTCCGATCGTTTCGGCCGCGTTGTGATAGGCGGCCTTCAATGCGGCGATCACGGGCGCAACCTTGTCGGCGGAAATGTCTTCGAGTTCACCGGCGTACACGAAGCGGCCCAACGCGGCGGCGGCGGCGGCCCGCACCGTCTCGGCCAGATCGGCCAATAACTTGAGCAGCGGCGGAATCAAGGCGGCGTTATCGTCTTCCCACAGTCCCTCGATGGCGGCCGCACGCACGCCGGGGTCCTGATCGTTCAGGCCCAGTCGATAGATGGCGCTGAAGTCCACTTCGAAGTTGTCTTCGGCAATCTCGACGAGGTGGCGCATGGTCGTCTGCCGCCGATCGGCCGGCATCGCCGCCCAGATCGATCGGACGCGGTCTACGTCCGGGCGATCGATATCGGACAGCGCGTAGAGTCCGGCCACCGAAACCGGCTCGGCGTCGTTCGTCAAGTTCTTCAGCGTCGCTTCCACGGGCTGCATGAGTGTCCTTTTAGTCCAGTAGTCTGGTAGTCTGGTAGTCAATTGGTCGATTAATCGACCAGACCACCAATTGCTCGATCCCTGATCCCCAATCCCTGATCCCTTAATTCGGAATAATCGGGTTACTGACATCCTGGATCGTGATCAAGACCATCAGGCCCAGCAACATCGCCATGCCGATCAAGTGCACGATGGCTTCGCGCTCGGGCGAGATGCGTTTGCCGCGCACGGCCTCAACCAACACGAAGATCAGGCGGCCGCCGTCGAGCGCGGGCAGGGGCAGCAAATTGGTGATCGCCAACGCCAGGCTGATCTGCGCGACGAGGCTGAGAATCCAGAACGACTCGCCGGTTTCAACCGTGCGCTGCACGGACAGGCCCGCTACCTGGCTGATGCCGACCGGCCCCATGACGCGCGCTTCGCTGGGGGCGATGAGGCCGCTGAGCAGCCGGGTGGGCAGCGTGACGATCTGCTGCACGATGTCACTCATATCGCCGATGGCAAACAACAGGGCTTGTCCAAATGGATAGGCCCGCACCTGGTAGTTGCCGTCACTGCCCAATTGCACCCCCATCGCGCCCTGGCCTTCCGGCGTCTGTTCAACGGTGCGCGGCGTCAAGGTCAGATCGAAGGTCTGATCGCCGCGCTTGATCGCCAGCGTGATGAGCTGGCCCCGATGCGCGCTCACGTACGATTGCACCTGATCGATGCGCCGGATCGGATCACCGCCCACGGCCGCGATGGCGTCGCCGGCTTGCAGGCCGGCTTGTTGAGCGGGCGATGCCGCGGCGAGGTCGAGCACCAGGATCGGGATTTCAGGATAGCCGATCATGTAGGTGGCGACAAACACCACGAGCGCGGCCAGCAAATTCATGCCCGGCCCGGCCAGCAGCGTCGCCGCGCGCCGGCGTTTGGACGCATCGCCAAAGCTGCCTTTGCCAGAGGCGCCTTCTTCGCCTAACATGCGCACGAAGCCGCCCAGCGGCAGCCAGTTGAACGTATATTCCGTGCCCGGATCGAGTTGGCTCACTTCGCCAAACAGCCGCGTCTCCGTCAGGCTAACGGGCGCGGGCTGCGCGGCTTGATCGGCCGTCAGCGCCTCGATCGATTTCAGCACCAACCGGTCTTTGACCTTCTCGACATCGGCGCGGACGGTCTGGCCGTCTGCCAATGTTTTAGGCAGCTTGAAGTTGCGCGGAATGATCACGCGCGCGCCGTTGATAACCAGCACGCCCTGGCCGCGCCATAAGCGCCGGGCGCGCGGCGGATAGAACATGCCAAATTCCAGCACCCGAATCCCGGTCCGCTTGGCTGCGATGAAGTGACCCAATTCGTGTAGAAATATCAGCGGCCCCAGTACCAGTAGAAACGCGAAGATCATCAATCCGATGGACATATCTGCCTGCCTTTTTGCAACCTCAATTTTCCTTGACTATGAATGATTATACCCTTGCGCCAGGGGTCTGACAATGAGCACCCGGTTGGAAGAGATTACAGCAATCTGGCCGGCCCGCCCGCGTGGGTCACGACGACTTCGCGCACGCCCGCGATCCGGCTTAAGCGCCGGGCGACTTCGGCCCCCGATTCAGCCGGGCACAACACGTGGACGTTCGGCCCCGCGTCGATGGTCATGCCCGCGGGCAGGCCCGCGCGCCGCCAATCGATCACGGCCTGCATCACGGCGATCGTCGCGGGCTGCCAGTACATGAGTGACGGCGACGAGGTGATCATCACGGCGTGCATCATCAACGAATCCAGTTCGACCACTTCGGCCAACGCGCTGAAATTTCGCTCGAGCACGGCCGCTCGGGCGCGCGCCAACCGCTCGGGCACGGTGGCGACCCGCGCCGCTTGCAAGGGGCTGGTATCGGCCACGGCATGGCCTTCGGTTGATCCGACCGGCTTGTGTTTCAGATCGATCAGCGCGACAACATCGCGCAAGTCCCAGTGCTCGGCCGGCGCGATGGAGTAGGCGTAACTCGATCGATCGTCGTCGCCCATCGACCACTCGACGAAGCCGCCCGGCACGCTGCGGCAGGCGCTGCCGGAGCCGAGCCGGGCCAGCCGCGAGAGATCAGCGCACTTGCTGTCTCCGCCGTCCGCCCCGGCGCAGCGCTTCCAAGTCCTGATTGACGGCCTCCAGATCAAACGCCTTGGGATCGAACTCGTCGCCGACCCATTCGAGGTATTGGTCGTGTTCGGGATGATCGGGCTGAGTGATGGCCTCGAGGAAACCGGCATAGCCCCACACGCCGCCCACATCTTCGGGCGGGCAGGCGTTCTTGCCGGTCACGCACACCGGATAGCGCACGCCCGGTTCCGGCGGCAGAATCTTTTCCAGCAGCACCTCGTGCATCCAATCGTCGCCAAAGTCATATTCGTAGCGAATTTTATCTTTCGGCGAACTCAGAAATTGATTGAGTTTGAAGCGGCGTTCATCCTTCACCGGCTCCCAGTCGTCGGGGCTGGGGATGCTGTAAGCTTGGTTGCCGATGATGAATTGGTGCAGGTGCGAATCCGTCCAGCCGAACGCCAGTTGGATGAGGTCGTGCAGCCACGCCAGCGTCACGTCGGCAGCGACCTGCACGCGCCGCCAGATCGGCGGGCTGGAATCTTTCAGCGTGATCTTGAGTTGAAACACGGCTTGTGGTACGGTTGATTTGGCGGGTGGCATGATCGGTCTCCTTTTACGAAGTGAGTTTAGCGACGGCAAGTGTACCACGGGCCGGATGGATTGGAAACGTCATCCCCGCCTCGGCTTGCAAACCTGCCCAACAGGGCGACCGCAAGGGTACGCCCCTACAAATTGCACAGCTGCCAGGCGCGGCGAGTGCGATCGATCTCTTGCGGCAAGTCCAGCTTGTCAAACAGGGCGATAGCTCGATCGAAAGCCGCCTGAGCCGGTTCGAGCTGCTCTTGCGCGAGGTGCAATCCCATCAAGGCGCGTTGACTATAGGCTTCGAGGTAATCATCTTCGGAAGCTTGAGCGGCCTGAAGAGCACGCTGAAGGAATTCTGCCGCATCAGAATAGTTGCGCTGCAGCAGCCGGATTTCGCCCAGCGTGCGCAAGCCGTCGGCTAACACGCTGGGCGCTTGCGACTCGATGACGCACCGGGCATAGTGTTCCGCTTCGTCGAGGTGGTTCAAATATAAATGCGCCTCGGCGAGGTTCTGCGCCGCAATGATTTGCCCCAACGTCTGCCCCAATTGCTCGAATAACTTCGACGCTTCTGAAGCCGCTTGAACGGCCTGCTCAAAAACGGGAAATAGCGACTCGTCTGCCGGCGGCGCGACGGCCTGTTGCTGCCCGACCAGGTTGTGATCGAAGGCCATGTTCAGTTTGGCCCCGGCCAAGTGTACCTGATTGCCCATTTGCTGAAACAGCACAATCGCTTGTTGGCGATGCTCACGCGCCTCGTCGAGGCGGCCTTGTTTAGCCAGTAACGTCGCCAGATGATTGTGCGTCTTGGCTTGCCCCTCGCTGTGCCGGAAGTCTTTCGCCAAGGCGAGCGCTTGCGTGTAATGCCGCTCGGCTTCCGCCAGATTGCCGCGCCGCGCTTGAATATCCCCTTGCAGCCGCTCGGCTTCGAAGCGCGCCAGACACGCTTTCTGCCACGCCAGATCGAGGCTGGCGCCGCCCTGACTCAGATAGGCCCACCCTAAATTCTTGTCGAACAGCGACTTTTCGGCCAACAGATTTTCAATCGTCGCCAGCCCCTCTTGATAGGCCGTAATGGCTTCCTCGGTCTGCCCTTTCAATTCAGCCACGTCGCCTTCCAGACGTTTAGCCTGCGCCTCCAGAACGGGCGATTGCCACGCGGTCTGTTTCAGATCGGCGCGGGGATCGCGTCCCGCCAGTTTGCGCAGTTCGGCCAGGATGAGCGCCAACGTGTCACGATCGGCTCCTGTCAACAACCGATCGTCGATCTGCTCGAACAAGGCGAGCGCGGCCAGCCCTTGCCCTTGATTGATCTCTTCCGTGCGATGCGCGTGCCACACCCAGATCGCCGGGCGCGGCTGATCGGCGCGCAGATAGTGATAGGCCGCCGCGGTGTAGTCCGCGCGGGCCGCGCGTATCCCGGCCGCCGCGAGATGCGACTGCTGCCGCGTTTCGGGCCGCAGTTTTTCATACAGCACTTGGCGCAGCGCCGGCAGCAGCGCGAGGCCCCCCTGCCTGTCGCGCGCGATGAGCCGCCGCTCCACCAATCGGGCGCTGAGGGTCATAGACCACGCATCGGCCGGCGCGGCCCGGCGAAAGACCGCCAACTGATCGAGCAGGGTTTGCTCCGCCGGATCGAGGTGCGGGCGGATGCGATTCAACAAGAACTCGATCGACGGCGAAGTCTACAAACGATTCAACACGTCAGTGATCGCTTCGCCGCTACGTTGGAGCGAGATGAACAGATCGAGCAGGCGCGGATTGCCGCCGGTTTGCGCGAGCAGGCGGCGCTGATCGTCGGGCGCGAGATCGATCCCCGCGGCGATCAACACCTGTTGACTGGCGGCCTCATCCAAACCGTCCAGCTCAAAGTGATCATCGACTTCGATGAGCGGGCGCTGGCCGATGAACAGGCACGCGCACGCGCCGCGCAGACTTCCCAGAAACGCCGTGATGTGCGCGTGTACCTCGACCTCGGCGGGCCGCAGCAGATCGACTTCGTCGAAGCACAGGACGGGCGGCGCTGCCTGCAAGGCGCTCAGATCGACGCGGAGCAATTCCAACAAGACGCCCGGATTGAGCCGCCCTTGATCGGCGATGAGCTGCCCCCACAGATTCGGCGCGCTCTGCTGCCACAGGAAGTAGCCCAGGGCGAACAGCACGCTGCCGAGTTGATCGTTGAGGCCGGGGATGAAGGTGAACCAGAACGCCCGGCGCGCGCCGAGTTGATCGATCACCGCCGCGCCGAGCGTGGTTTTGCCGATGCCGGCGGGGCCGCTCAAGCCGATCGTGCGGCCCCGTTGCAAGGCGTCCAGGCACGCGGCGCACACTTCATCGCGGCCGATCAGCCGCTCGATCCCCCGTGGCCGATCGAGCCGCAGCGCGGGGTTGATCTGCCGGGTGAGGGCCAGCGCCAGATGCTGGAGGGCTTGCTCGCGACGCCGGAAATACGTGGCGCGCGACATCTCCAATTGAGATGCGGCGCCATGGGCCGTGAGCGGGACGGGGCGAAAATACGTGACCCGGATCAAGCGGCTGCTGGCCTGCTGATCGGCGTCCTGCGTGTTGAGCCACTCATTGGCCTGGCGCAGGGCGCGCTGCAAGGCCTGTCCGCGTTGCAGGGCGCTCAACATCGCGCTTGCGCCGGGGCCGCCGCGTTGCGCGCTGAGGAAGTAGGGGGCCGACAACGGCGATTGCTCGCCGAGCCAGTCGGTCTGATGGAATTTTCCCAGCGCGGCTTGAAGGTGGTGTTGAAACGAGTCGGCGAGGTCGGGCGGGGCGGGGGCGGGTGAGGGTCGCTGGGTTTTGGCGGACATGGCAGTCCTCCGTGAGTGAGACCTGACAGGTGGGCGATGGGCGTTTATCAAGATAGGCATCCTGCCGCCCACCTGTCAGGTCTTGCATTGGGTCGCCGGATCGCGCCGGATCGCGGCCATCCTGGCCGCATTTCCGCGCGGTGAAATGCGGCCAGGATGGCCGCGATCCGGCGGGCAGTTTCTTTCCAGATTAGCCCGGCGCCATCGCCGGGGTGTCAACCGGGTCGGGTGCAGCGGCTGCCGCGCTCTTGCTGGGCGTGGCCCGGATCTTGAAGCCCCACGCCTCGAGCGCCGTCGTCACCCGCCGCTCGAAGCGCGTCACCACCAGCAGCCCGAACGCCAGTTGCAGCAAATCCAGCAACGGCCCCGCCGTCATCGAGCGGGTCTCCACGGCCAGCTTGCGCGCGCTCTGGGCCGAGGCGCGTTCCACCTGGTTGCTGCGCGCGACGGCGGCCAAGTCCTGCAAGGGCAGCAAGTTGCCAGCCATCACCCGCTCCGCCTCCGGCAGGCTCGCCTCCTTCGCCACAAACTCCTGCAAGAAGGCCGCCCATTCCTGCTCGGTTCGCGGCTTGGTCACCAGCACTTTGCCCTTGACGCCGGTCTTGGTCTTCAACCCCCACTGCTGCAAGCGCGACAGGTTATCGCGCTGCCGCCACTTCAACTGTTCGAAGGCCTCTACCAACAGCGGCGTCGCCTGCGCCTGCGCCCGATGAAACTCTGTGGCGGACTCGGCGCGGCGATTTTCCTCGCGGCGCGCAGTCTCCAGGCCGCCTTGCGCCGTCGTCAGCGCAGCCTGGACAGTACTCAGGGCGGGCGCCGCCAACTGGGCGGCAGCTTTCATCTTGGACTCCTGGGCGATGTACTGCTGGGCCAACTCGATGATTTCCGCATCGGTGGTGGGCGTTACCCACTGATACCCGCTCTCGATACCGATAACTAAAGTTGCCATGATCCCCTCCTAACGGGAAATGTAAGAACTGCGGCTTACAACGGGTCATCCGTGCCCGTTGTACTTGACAGATTGCGGAGTCAGCACGCCCACGTGCGGCTCGTGTACCCACCCGGCATCTGGGGATGCCTGACTCCTCGGAAGGGTGTCCTGCGAAATCGCAGGGTACCATCCGGTACTCGGAAGGGTGTCCTGCGAAATCGTAGGGTACCATCCGGTACTCGGAAGAGTGTCCTGCGAAATCGCAGGGTACCATCCGGTACTCGGAAGGGTGTCCTGCGAAATCGCAGGGTACGCTCCGGCGCTCGGAAGAATGTCCTGCGATTTCGCAGGGTACGCTCCGGCGCTCGGAAGAATGTCCTGCGATTTCGCAGGGTACGCTCCGGCACTCGGAAGGGTGTCCTGCGATTTCGCAGGGTATGCTCCGGCGCTCGGAGGGGAATCCTAAAACTTTGCATAATGCCTTCCAACACATTCTACGTCCGCTTCGGCGGGGACAACCTCACCGCGCGGTGCGGTGTCGTCAAGGCAATTTTAACACGGATTGGTGTAGGGGCGAAGTTTTGCGTATCAAGCCCCGGCGAACACATGCGGTGCAGTGCTCCCGTAGAATTCGCGCCTATAGAGCGTGACTGCTGATCGTCCACCGACGTGGACGGGGCTGACTTGCACCCGTCGGCGTAGGCCTAATGGCACTAACTTTTCCACTTTAACAACTCAAGTCGCGACGGGGCCGACTTGACTTTGGGGCAGAGGGGTGGCATCCTATGTAAAATATTCCCGCTTTTGGAGTCCAAAATGCCGACCACCGCTCCGGCTCAGTCCCTTGTCCCGTGCGAACCTGGTGAAGTGCTTCCGCTGTTTCAACGGCTCCTCACGACCGTCAGGGTGACGGAACTCGTCGCCGCCACGGGTCAATGCTTCTATCAGCGTTTGTTCATGCCCCTGGTCATCCTGTGGGGGTTCATCTTTCAGCGCCTCAACCCCGACCACACGTGCGATGCCGTCGTGAGTTATTTCGCCAGCGGGGCGGCAGATGAGTTGTGTCCCGGTCTATCGGAGCGGATGTCCGACAACACGGCGGGGTATTGCAAGGCCCGCGCCCGACTGCCGCTCAAGGTCATACAAGGCATCTGGCGGCACACCGTTCAAGTCATTCAAGCCGAAGCGGGATCGGCCGGGCTGTGGCATGGGCGGCGGGTGACCCTCTTGGATGGCAGTACGCTGCAACTCTCCGCCGAAGCCGAACTGGTCGAGCATTATGGTCGGCCTCATAACCAACGTGGTGAAACGCATTGGCCCCTCTTGCGACTGGTCGTTGGTTTTGATCTCTGGAGTGGGGTCGCCGTCGGGGTCGCCGAAGGTTCATACGCGGAGAGCGAACCCGGTCTGGCCGCCGCGATTCTCACCGAGGCCGAACCGGGGAGCCTCTGGGTCGGTGACCGCAACTTTGGCATGTATCGGCTGCTCCAGATCAGCCACGCCCGGTCCGTCGACCTGCTGGTGCGGCTGAACACCCAAATCGTCCAAGCGTTGGCTCGCCAAGCACACTTGCGGTTGCGCCCCGGTGACGATGTCTTGATCGAGTGGGCACCTTCGCCGAAGACCCGCGTCGAACCGGGGTTGCCCGTCGCCCCGATCGCCGGGCGGCTGATCTACGTCCGCTTGGAACGCCCCGGTTTCCGGCCGCGTGACCTGTACTTGTTCACGACGTTGACCGACGACTCGCTCTATCCGGTGCTGGAATTGGTTCAATTGTACACCCGGCGCTGGGACGTTGAACTGGACCTGCGCCACATCAAAACGACGCTCGACATGGACACTCTCACCGGTAAATCCGTGGACATGGTGCGCAAGGAACTGTGGGCCGGCTTGCTGGCCTACAATTTGGTTCGCGGTCTCATGGGACGGGCGGCGCAGCGAGCCGGTGTCTTGCCGTGGGCCTTGAGTGTTGCTCGCTGTTGGCGCCGGATCGTCGACACGCTGCGGGCGCTCCCGCCGCACCTCACGCGCGAGACAGTCGCGGCCATCTTGAATCGGTTGTTAAGGCGGCTGGGGCGCTGTCGCTTGCCCCAGCGTCCCAAGTTCCGCATTGAACCGCGCGCGGTATGGGGCCAACCTCAGCCCTACCCACGGATCAAAGGCTCACGGGCTGAGGCGCGACAAGCGGTTCTAGCCCAGATGAAAAGTTAGTGCCATTAGGCAAAACGCCGACGAAGCCCCGTCCACGGAGGTGGACGACCAGCCAACGGCTCCACAGGCGCGATTTCAATCGCCTGCCAGCCTATAAGAGCAACCACGAGGGTTGCCCCAACATCCTCACCGGAGACCGCCATGTCTCACAAGCACAAGGACAAAGACAAGCAGCACGGTAAGTCCAGCGACGCCGATCCCGCCGCCTCGTTGGAGGACATCGCCGTGGAAGCCGCCGACAGCACGGAGCCGCATGCCCATCCGCACACCGACACGCTCGATCGCAAGACGTATCTCAACGAGTTGGCACGTTTGCAGATCGAACTGGTGAAGCTGCAAGAATGGGTCAAGGCCAACGGGCTGAAGGTCGTCGTGATCTTTGAAGGCCGCGACGCCGCCGGGAAGGGCGGAGCGATCAAGACCATTACCGCCTGCCTCAATCCGCGCGTGTGCCGCGTGGTCGCCCTCGGCACGCCCACCGAGCGCGAGAAGACTCAGTGGTATTTTCAGCGCTATGTGCCGCATTTGCCCGCCGCCGGCGAGATCGTCCTGTTCGACCGCAGCTGGTACAATCGGGCCGGGGTCGAGCGCGTGATGGGCTTCTGCACCGAAGCGGAGTATCAGGAATTCCTGCGCGCCTGTCCCGAATTCGAGCGGATGCTGATCCGATCGGACGTCATCCTGATCAAATACTGGTTCAGCGTCAGTGACGAGGAGCAGGAGCGGCGGTTCCAGGCCCGCATCGACGATCCCACCAAGCGGTGGAAACTCAGCCCGATGGATTTGCAATCGCGCGCCAAATGGATGGAATACTCCAAGGCCAAAGACGCGATGTTTGCGTATACCGACACCAAGCAATCGCCGTGGTACGTCGTCAACGCCGACAGCAAGAAGCGGGCGCGCCTCAACGTGATTGCGCATCTGCTGAGCAGGATTCCGTATCAAGATTTAACGCCGGAAGAAATCAACCTGCCGCCGCGCCAGGATCACAGCGGCTACGTCCGCCCGCCGATCACCGATCAGACGTTTGTGCCGGAAGTGTATTGAGCGCCTCACCCCCCGGCCCCCTCTCCAGACGACAGCACTATCGTCGTCAGGAGAGGGGCCGGGGGTGAGGCGCAATTGACCAACCATCAATCCCCAAAGGAGACTAACCATGGCTGACCGCAAGAAAGTAACGCTGCCCGATCTGTTCAAGAAGATGCAGGACAAAACGCCGATCACGATGATCACGTGCTACGACTACTCGATGGCCTATCTCGTCGAGCAGGCCGGCATCGACATCGTGCTCGTCGGTGATTCGCTGGGCATGACGATGCTGGGCTTCGAGGGCACGCTGCCCGTCACGATGGACGACATGATGCGCCACACCGCCGCCGTGCGGCGCGGCTCGCCCAAGAGCTGGCTCATCGGCGACATGCCGTATATGTCGTACCAGCCGTCGGTCGAGACCGCCATCCGCAGCGCGGGCCGCTTCATGGCCGAGACCGGCTGCGACATGGTCAAGCTCGAAGGCGGCATCGAGATGGCCGACCGCGTCGAAGGTATCGCCAGGTCGGGCATCCCCATCATGGGCCACCTCGGATTGACGCCGCAGAGCGTGAGCGCGTTGGGCGGCTTCAAGGTGCAGGGCAAAGACGCCGCCCGCGCCAAGAAGATCGTCGACGATGCGAAAGTGCTGGAAAACGCGGGCGCGACGGCCATCCTGTTCGAGATGATCCCCGATCGTTTGCAGGCCATCATCACCGAGCGCGCCCACGTCCCGATCATCTCGCTCGGTTCCGGGCCGCACGCGCACGGCCAGCTGCTCATCTTCCACGATATGTTCGGCCTCTATCCGAGGTTCAAGCCTAAGATGTCCAAGGTCTTCGCCAATGCGGGCGAAGTGATCCTCAACGGTCTGAAGCAGTACGTGGCCGAAGTCACCTCGCTCCAATTCCCGCAGCCCGAAAACTGGTTCGGCATGAAGGATGAAGAGTACGAAGAGTTGAAGGCGATGCTGGGCTAATGCGTAATATGACCAACTTACACGACCGTCTACTCATCCCCGACGCCAATCTTGCCGCCATCAACGCGCTGCTGCTCGATCCCGATTCGCGCGTGGTGGAGGCGCTGTTGAAAGTCGTCGAGAAATACGGCACGCCCGAAGAGATCAACCGGCAGGCCGCCGAAGCGCGCCAGCTGCCCAACTTGATGAAGCGGCTCGAAGCGATCCACTCGCCGTACATCGCCGACCTTGCGTGGCTGACGGCCCATCGTGACGCGGGCGCGTTCATCAGCGAAGCCGACTACCGCCGCAAAGTGCTGGGAAACAAGTCCGATTCGATGACGTTTGCCGATGACTTCGCCGTGACGCTGGAAATCAGCGCGGCGCAATACTTCCCGTGGCTCATCAGCGAAGCGAAGCAGGCCATCGCCAATCAAGAATTGATGCCGGGCCGTTTCATCCGCGTGCGCGCGATGAAAGAGTCCGAAGCCGATCAGGGTGACATGCTGGCCTTCGCCACCGCCATGCAGATCATGGGTGCGAGCTACGTCGAGACGCTGGACACCAAAGGCACCGATGGCTCCAACATCCACCTCAACGGCCCGGCCACCATCACCGGCTATTTCACCGGCATCGGCTCGCCCAACGACTATCCGCTCAAGTGGGCGGATGAATTCCTGTACTACTATACCCGCTACGGCACGCGCCAGGTGCTCAACACCAATCCCGGCACGGTGCTCGTCGGCTACCTGCTCTACAAACTCGGCATCGACAACGAGTTCAAGATTTCGGTCTTCATGGGCAACGACAATCCTTACGCGGTGTTGTGGACGTTGATCGGCGCGAAGTTGTTCTCGCGGCCCGATGGGACTTCGCCGCTGATCGGCTTCAACTTCAGCAACTCGGTCAACAACGAAACGATCGAGTTGTGCGCCGAAGCGCGGCGCGAACTGGACTTCGAGCGTGTGGTGCGTTTCGAGCATCACATCACCGAGACGTGGAAATCGATCGTGCGGCAGCCGTATCTGCGGCGTGACGAGTTGATCGAACTGGCCGATCACGTCGCCAACATCTCCGCCAAGCACGAAGGCGGCGATCCCGACGTGGAACCTACGCTCGATCATCCGTCCGACATCCTCGACTACTTCCGCGCCAAAGACGAAGTGATCGAGAGCGGCTCAATGCCGCTGCTGGAGCGCAACTATCTGGAGAAGCACAACGCGCTCAATCGCACGGCGCGGGCGCTAACCGAACACGGCCTCAGCTTCATCGCCGCGAAGAACTTGCATCACACGCCCGCACCGTGTCATTCCGAGACTCCCATCCCGCAGGCGGGATGCGTGCGGGCAGAAACTTAGCAGAGGCGGCTCCCACGCCGCCGGGTACGCGGGCGTGGGAGCCCGCTCTGCTAAGTTTCTGAGCAGTCGCATGTTTGACGAGGAATACATGCGGTGCAGTGCTCCCGTCTCTAGCAGCCTGTCGGAGAGAAAGCAACGCTCCGCCTGGATTGCCAAATCCAGGCTCCGGTGAAGCAAATGACGGCTAAAATGGCGCGTCCTCTGCCGGTAAAGCCGCCGGATTTGGCACGCCGAAGGCAGCGGCGGGAGCATAGGGGCAGAAACGGCCCTCTCCGACAGGCTGCTAGGCCGGACTGGCGATGCAAGATGCAGGAGGCAAGATGCAAGAGAACGAGCTGGCAGGGAAAGTATGGCAGTTGATCGATCTGGCGGCGTATCAGGACGGCGCGGTGGTCAGCCGGACGCTGGTCAATCAACAGACGGGCACGGTAACGCTCTTCGCGTTTGACGCGGGGCAGGAGTTGAGCGAACACACCGCGCCCTACGATGCGCTGGTTGAAGTGCTGGATGGCGAGACCGCCATCACGATTGCGGGGCAGCCGTTTGATCTCAAGGCCGGCGATGTGATCATCATGCCCGCAAACCAACCGCACGCCGTGAAGGCTGTGACGAAGTTCAAGATGGTGTTGACGATGATTCGATCGTGAAAAGTGGCGAGTGACGAGTGCGGCGTCCAAAATCGCATATCCTGTTGATCTGCCTGTTGGCCCTCGCGCTGCGGCTCGGCCCGCTGTTCGACAATCGCTTCCATCCCGACGAAGCGTTGTTTAGCGCGTGGTCGCTGCAAATCGCGCAGGGCGAGAATCCCCTGCTGACCGGCGCGCCGATCGACAAGCCGCCGCTGTTGATCTATCTCAGCGCGCTCAGCTTCTTCGTCTTCGGCCAAGCCGAACTTGCGGCGCGCGTGCCCAACCTCATCGCCAGCGTGATCAGTGTGGTGTTGGTGTGGAGGTTGGGGGGCTTGCTACCGCCGCTACTGCTGGCCCTGTCACCCTTCACGATCTCCTTTGCCCCGACGGCCTTTCTCGATCCGATGATGGTCATGTTGGGCCTGGCCGCGCTGGTCGCCGCATCCCGCGGACGATTGGGCTGGGCCGGCATTCTCTTAGGGCTTTCGTTTGCCGCCAAAGTGCAAGGCTTCTTCTTTGCGCCCCTGGTTCTGGTGTTTTGGTCCCCCCGTCCCCCCGTCCCCCCGTCCCTCTATCGCTCCATCCCCCCGTCCCCCCGTCCCTCTATCGCTCCATCTCTCCGTCTCGCCTTCGGCTTCGCCCTCATCGCGCTGCTCGTCCTGCTATGGGATCGCGCCCGTGGCGGTTTGCCTTTCTGGACGCAGCAGACGATCAACTATGGCGACATCCGATTGATTTATCCGGGCGAACTCGGCCCGCGCTTGATCGGCTGGGCTTCGTTCCTGCCGTATTTTTTCGGGCCAATCGTCGGCGTCCTGGGACTGATCGGCCTGCCGCCCTTGCTGCGTACCTCGCCGCCCGATCGGTGGTTGCTGACGTGGTTACTGGGCCTATTGGCCTTGCACTGGCTGTTCAACTTCCCGATCTGGGATCGATACTTCCTGCTGCTCGTCCCCATCGCGGCATTGCTGCTCGGAAGCGCCATCCATCACCTTGTCCCCATGTCCCTCTGTCCCCCTGTCCCTCGCTCCCTCTGTCGCCTTGTCACACGAACCGCCCCAGTTGCGATCATCGCGTTCGCGCTGCCCTTCAGCACGGCTGCCGCCGAGTCACAATATCCCATCGGCGGCGATCACGGCGCGAACGACGGCATCGAGCAGGTGGCCGCGTATCTGAAGACTTTACCGGCCGGCGCCGTCGTGTACGATCACTGGCTGGCGTGGGAATTGGGGTATTATCTGGGCCGGGGTTTCGTGTATCTGGCTTACTTTGATACGCCCGGCGCGCTGGCCGGCGACCTTCATGTCTTCGGCAGCGATAACCGTTACGTGATCTTTCCGCTGCATGAAGCGCCCGACGAGGTGCGCGCAGCAATCGCGCCGCTGGGCTACGAGTTAGTACCGGTCTTCTCAACTCAAAACCGTTTCGATCAAACCTCATTCACAGTCTTCAAAATCCAACCGCGTTAAGGGAACTTGAAAAATTAAGGCGTCCGATGGTAGGGGCGCACCCTTGTGGTCGCCCTGGGGGCGGGCGCTTATTGACCGCAAAAGAACGCCTAGAACACAAGGAGAAAATTCTTTGGCGATCTTTGCGGTCTCTCGCGGTGAAAAAGGGTTAGGGAATCCGATGGATTATTACGCCTGGCAGCCAGCGCGGATTGCGCTGCCCGACCGCGACATCGTAATCGCCGCGAAGCCCGGCTTGCCCGATACGCTGATCGCGGAACAGTTGCTGGCGGAATCGATCAGCGTTCGACCCGGCGAGCGCGTGCTCGACCTGCGCTGCGGGACGGGACTCGTCGGCGCGGCGCTGCTCTGGCGTGGCGCCGACGTGACATTGCGTGATGATCACGTGGTGGCGGTTGAAGCGGCGAAGCGCACATTGGCGTTAAATGGCCTGACGGCTGACGTGACCGCCGGCGAGCCCGCTTCGCGCGCCTCCCTCGAAACTTATGACGCGGCCATCATCAACGCGCCCAAGGGCCGCGAGGTGGGCCGTCGCTTGCTTCGACTGGCCGCGCGCAGCTTGAAGCCGGGCGGACGGTTGATCGTCGGGGGCGCGAATCGGGCCGGCGTAAAGAGCCTGATCGACGACGCGAGCCGCGCGATCGGCGTGATGCGCGTCGTCAAGATCAAAGCGTCACATCGGGTGGCGGTGGGTACGCGCGGCGGCTCGATCGAGTGGCCTGACGATCCCGGTTACGCCGAGCACGCCGTCGCCGTGCGCACTCGAACGTGGCGCTACGTGTCGTGTCCGGGGGTGTTTGCGTGGGATCGATTGGACGACGGCAGCCGCGCGTTGATCGAAGCAATGCAGCTGCATCCCGCCGATTCTGTGCTGGATTTAGGCTGCGGCAGCGGCCTGGTCGGTCTGGTCGCCGCGGCGCTGGCCGATCGGGTGGTGAGTGTGGACGCCAGCGCGTTGGCCGTCGAAGCCGCGCAGCGGACGTATCAGATCAATCGGGTGGACGCGGCGCGCGCCACGGTGCTGCTCAGCGATTGCGCTTCTGCCGTGTTTGATCAGACGTTCGAGGCCGTCGTGACCAATCCGCCGTTTCATCAGGGCGTCGGTACGGACTATGCGGCGGCGAAACAGTTTGTGATCGATGCGGCGCGCGTGTTGAAGCCGGGCGGCCGGTTGTGGCTGGTGGCTAACCGGTTTTTGCGTTACGAGCGCGAGCTGGCCGATGGGTTTGCAGACGTCCGCGTGGCATATCAGGATAACCGGTTCCGGGTGCTGACGGGCGTGAAGCAAAGTAAACGCTAAACTCAAGTCACAAAAACCCGTTGGCTTTATACCACGCGTAACATTCTTGAAGCGCCGTCCGTACCGGCGTACACGGCGTAGGCAGGCCCAATTCACGCTGCGCTTTCGACGAATCGAACCAGATAAATTCGCTCGTCAGGCGCAGCTGCTCACCGCTGATGGGCAGCCGGGGGCCGACCACCGCCGCGGCCAGATCGAGCGCCGCGGCGGCGAGCGGGATCGTCCAGCGGGGCTGTGTGAAGCGCGGCGGCTTCGCACCCACGATGTCGCACGCCAGCTCGATCGTTTGCCGGTTCGTCAAGTTCTCGCCGCCGAGGATGTAACGTTCACCGGCCCGGCCTTTTTCGGCCGCCGCGATGTGCCCCGCCACCACGTCTTGCGCCGCGACAAAGTTCGCACCGCCCTGCGGAAACACCGGAATTCGCCCGCGTGCGGCCTCGCGCAAAATGCTGCCGGCAATCCAGTTGATGTCGCGCGGCCCGATGATGCCCGTAGGATTCACCAGCGTGATGTCTTGTCCGGCGGCCACGCGCTCGATCGCCACTTGCTCGGCCAGCCACTTGCTGTGACCGTAAGGCCAGCGCTTCGGCGGTAGATTAAACTGATCGGCCTCGGTGGCCAATCGGTTTTCCAGCAGCCCCACGGCCGCGGCGCTGCTGGTCTGCACGACGCGCCGCACGCCCGATCGCGCCGCGGCCTCGAACACGTTCCGCGCGCCCTCGACATTGACCTGATAGATTCGATCGGCGGCGTTGCGCCAATACGAGGAAATGGCGGCGACGTTGAACACCACATCGACCGCGCGCATGGCCGCGAGGAGCGAATCAACATCGAGGACATCGCCCAGGGCGTGCTCGACGTCCAGGTCTTTGACCGCGTCGAGCGGCGAAGTCGATCGGCGCAAGATGCGCACCGACCAACCGCGCTTCAACAGGCCGTCGGCCAAATTTGCACCGAGAAAACCGGTGCCGCCTGTAATCAACGCTTGCATTACAGGACTTTATCCAGCCACATCACGACAAACCAGGCCGACAGCGCGATGGCGGCCGCAATCTGAATGGGCACTTGAAACGGAGCCTGCGCCTCGACCGAGCCGTGCGCATCCCGAGCGGAGTGAAACGGAGTCGAAGGAGTGCGCCGCGCTTTCAGCATCGGCCGCAAGAACAGGAGCGCGAAGATCACGACGAGCATGTCGATAACCCACCACGGCACGATCTGCATCACAAAGATGGTGTACACCGCGCCGATGATGCCGGCGATCAACAACGCATTCATTAGATAGGTCGCCGCGCGATGTCCGATCACGGCGGCCGTATGCTTGAGGCCCGCTTTCAGGTCGCCCGCGTAGTCGCGCAGCTCGTTATACAACTCGCCGTAGCCGCTGATCGATACGAGAAACAGAAACGGAAAAAACCAGCGGCTATCCAGTTGATTCGTAAAGGCAAAGTGCCCGGCTAGAAACTGAAAGCCCGCCAGCATCATCACGTGCGACAGCAGATCGACGATCGGCTTGGACTTCAAGCGCACCGGCCCCCACGAATAGATCCAACCCACGATCAGGCTGATGACGCCCACGATGAAGGCCGCCGGGCTGAGCGTCGCATAAATCACGGCGGCGATCAAGGCCGTGGCGTACGATGCGATGTTTGCCTCACGCTTCGTCAGCATCCCCGCCGACACCGGATTACGCTTGATTTTAGCCGGATTCAGCGCGTCGTCGGCGGCGTCTTCCACGTCGTTGATCATGAACGCAAAGCCCACCGACAACTCATTCGCGAGCAACGCGCCGATCAACGGCCAGCCAAACTTCCCGCCCGCCGTGGCCGCGCCGACCAGCGTCGTCACAATCACGAACCAGACGTACTCATTAAACCGCGTCAGTTTGATCACGCCTCGCAATTTATCGCTCAACTCAACCTCCTTGTTAGTAACTGGGCAATGATCAATGAACAATGATCAATGATCAATGCACAATGATCAATGATCAATGATCAATGCACAATGATCAATGATCAATGATCAATTTCTTGATTGACCAACCGCCCAATTGACCAGTCGACTCATTGATCATTGATCATTGTTCATTGTTCATTGTTCATTGATCATTGATCATTGATCATTGATCATTGTGCATTGTGCATTGATCATTTCAATCACCATCGCCTCGCCCTGCCCCACGCCGACGCACAGCGTCGCGAGGCCGTAGCGCGAGCCGCGCCGCTGCATCTCATGCACCAGCGTCGTCACGATGCGCGCCCCGGAACAGCCCAGCGGATGTCCCAGCGCAATCGCGCCGCCGTTGACGTTGAGTTTCTCGCTCGGAATGCCGAGTTCGCGCGCGCACGCGATCGACTGCACCGCAAACGCTTCGTTGACCTCAAATAGATCGATCTGATCGATCGTGAGTCCGGCGCGCTGCAAGGCTTTACGCGTGGCCGGAATCGGACCGAGGCCCATCACGCGCGGATCGACGCCGGCGGCTGCACCGGCCACAATACGCGCCAGAGGCTTCAAATCAAGCGCTGTCGCGCGCTCCGGCGTCATCAACAACAGCGCCGCCGCGCCGTCATTCAGGCCGGAGGCATTGCCCGCCGTGACCGTGCCGTTCTTGCGAAAAGCGGGCTGGAGTTTAGCCAGCCCGGCCAGCGTCGTTTCGGGGCGCGGATGCTCATCGGTTGCAACGATCAGCGGCTCACCCTTGCGCTGCGGGATCGTCACCGGCACGATCTCGTCCGTGAAGCGGCCCGACTCCATCGCCGCCTTGGCTTTCATCTGGCTCTCAAACGCGAAGCGATCTTGGTCCTCGCGCGTGATGTCCGGCCGGCGTTCGCAAATGTTCTCGGCGGTTTCGCCCATCGCTTCGAGCGGAAACAGCGCCTGCATTTTTTCATTGGGATAACGCCAGCCGAGCGCGGTATCGTGAGCGGTCACGTTGCCATACGGAAACGCGCTCGCGCTCTTGGGGAACGACCACGGCGCGCGGCTCATGCTTTCCACGCCGCCCGCGATGTACACGTCGCCCTCGCCCGCTTTGATCGCACGGGCCGCGGTGTTGATAGCCGCCAGCGAT
>Ga0209668_10000256_pt1 | contig 21998 bp, 21 predicted proteins | sample FrelakmetPLP11PL_FD_187150 | JGI IMG/M metagenome (GOLD analysis project Ga0209668, IMG submission 187150) | Freshwater lake sediment microbial communities from the University of Notre Dame, USA, for methane emissions studies - PLP11 PL (SPAdes)... | ecosystem: Environmental > Aquatic >...
TAGGGACATTTACAGGTCATGCTAATACAGTTACAGCTTTATCCTTTACTGCTTCTGGAGAAATGTTAGTCAGTGGGAGTTTGGACAAAACAATTAAAATTTGGCAGCGGAGTTAGATCAAAACTGCGGTTGTCCCTACAAGTTTGTGCCACTTATAAAACTGGTACAAATTTTTCATGAATAACTGCTTTATTTGCTACTATTTTCGTGATTTTAATTGAGTACAGTTACGGAACTGGTAAGTTACTCTCACCCCATTTTTTACTAATACATACAATTGTGTTGTTAGTAAATAATTAAAAGGTGAGAAATATGCAAACATTTAATCAACAAAAAGATAGTCCTGCTTGGGTTTTTCAAACATGGGCAGCTTTTATTCTGTCTATTTCTATGACTACCTTTGGTGTTGTCAATTTACCTGTAGACAATTGGATCAAAGGATTTATGGGAATGGGTTTAGCTTTTTCTGTTGGTTCTACTTTTACTTTGGCAAAAACTACCAGAGATATGTATGAAACCAAACGATTAACTTCCCGCATTGAAGAAGCCAAGGTAGAAAAATTACTTTCTCAACATGATGTAATTTTGAAATAAGAAATTTTGTCTGATAACTGGTTTAATAAAATAGACGAAATTAGGGGTTTATGAATGATAAACCCTTCTTTAATTGCCAATAATTCGATGCGAGTAAATTACATCAATCCTAAATATTTGGAAAAACTAGAGTTTTTATTACCAATTACCCATTACCAATTACCCATTACCAGCCTCAACAAGATAACTAGCAACTTGAGTTAATATAATAAATATGCTTTCTAGTTACCAATTATGACTATAGCCACTGAACGCCAGATTACACTAGAAGATTTTGTCAAGTTACCGGAAACTAAACCAGCATCAGAATTTATTAACGGGGAAATCCTGCAAAAACCTATGCCACAAGGTGAACACAGCTTAATTCAGACTACTTTCATTGAAGTTGTCAATGGACTCACTAGAAGTCAAAAAATTGCCATAGCCTTCTCAGAACTACGTTGTACTTTTGGTGGTAGTACCATTGTGCCTGATATTGCGGTGTTCCGGTGGGAAAGAATCCCCAAAACTGAATCTGGGAGAATTGCTAACCGTTTTGAAATTCATCCTGATTGGATAATAGAAATTCTTTCTCCTGAACAACCACAGAAAAAAGTATTAACGAAATTATTGCATTGTTCCCGAAATGGAACTGAATTAGGTTGGTTATTAAACCCAGAGGAAGAAAGTGTATTAGCTGTATTTCCTGGACAAAAAATAGAAATATATGAAGGTGATGATAAATTACCAATTTTGGAAAATATCAATTTAGAATTAACTGTTAAGGAAATTTTTGGTTGGTTGAGTTTTGGTTCATGATTATGGCGGGGAATAGGGAATAGGGAATAGGGAATAGGGAATAGAGAATAGGGAATAGGGAATAGGGAATAGGGAACAGGGAACAGGGAATAGAGAATAGAGAATAGAGAATAGGGAACAGAACTTTATCAAGGGCGGGGAAACCCCGCCCTTACGTTAAAATTGTTGTAGGAAGCGTAAATCGCTGTTATATAAACGGCGAATATCATCAATTTGGTGTAATACCATAGCAAAACGTTCTACGCCAAAACCGGCTGCAAATCCGCTATAAACTTCGGGGTCATAACCGACAGATTTTAATACGTTGGGGTCAACCATGCCGCAACCCATAACTTCTAACCAACGTCCTTTCCATTGTAAATCTACTTCGGCTGAAGGTTCAGTAAAAGGGAAATAACTGGCACGAAAGCGAATTGGTAAATCGCCAAATATTGATTGTAAAAATATTTTTACAGTTCCTTTCAGGTCTGTAAAAGTTAGTCCTTCATCTATGGCTAAAAGTTCGATTTGATGAAAAACTGCTGAGTGGGTCGCATCTACATCATCTCTGCGATATACTCGACCTGGGGCAACAACTCGAATGGGTGGTTCTTCCTTTTCCATGTAGCGAATTTGCACTGAGGAAGTATGAGTCCGCAGTAAGTTACCATCTGGTAAGTAGAAGGTATCTTGCATATCACGGGCTGGATGATCTGGGGGGGTGTTAAGAGCTTCAAAATTGTAGTAGTCTGTTTCCATTTCTGATCCTTGGGCAACGGTGTAACCCATGCCAACAAAGACATCTAGGGTTTGGTCAATAATGCCATTGAGGGGATGAATCCGACCTTGAGGGCGGTAAATACCGGGCATGGTGACATCTATTGTTTCTGCCTCTAGCTGTGCCTGAATTTGAGCAGATTCTAGGGTTGTGCGTTGCTGGTCAAGGCTGTTTTGAATGGCTTCTTTGACTGTGTTAGCGATCGCCCCAATTTTAGGCCGTTCTTCCGCGCTCATTTGCCCCATACTTCGCAATAGCGCCCCCAATTGCCCTTTTTTTCCTAAATAGTTAACTCTGAGTTCTTCTAGGCGTTCTAGGCTATCAGCAGAGGCGATCGCTGTTTCTCCTTCTTGCCGTAATGCTAAAAGTTGGTCTTCTAAATTGCTAGTCATTAGTCATTAGTCATTGGTCAGTGGTCATTAGTCTATATTAGGGGACAGGGAACAGAGAAATATTTTTCCTAATAACAACCAACAACTGATAACTGACAAATGAAATTACTAATTAGCAACGATGATGGAATTTCTGCTTTGGGGATTCGCGCCCTAGCCAACACCTTAGCAGCAGCGGGTCATGAAGTAACAGTAGTTTGTCCAGATCGAGAGCGATCGGCAACAGGACACGGATTAACTTTACTGCAACCAATTCGCGCGGAAATAGTAGAATCTGTTTTTCATCCTCATATTCAAGCTTGGGCTTGTGATGGTACGCCTTCAGATTGTGTAAAATTGGCATTATGGGCTTTGTTAAATTCTCCACCCGACTTAGTGCTATCTGGAATTAACCAAGGTGCAAATTTAGGGACAGAAATTCTCTACTCTGGAACTGTTTCCGCAGCAATGGAAGGAGTGATTGAAGGTATTCCTAGTATTGCTTTTAGTTTAACTAGTCATACTCATAAAGACTTTCAAGCAGCAGCTAAATTTGCCGAAATCCTAGTTGCTAAAATTGCCGCCCAACCACTGCCAGAATTAATGTTACTGAATGTTAACGTCCCCCCCTTATCTTGGGAAGAAATAGCTGGAGTTACTTTTACCAGACAAGGGGTACGACGTTATGTGGATGTTTTTGATAAGCGAACTGATCCCAGAGGTAAAACTTACTACTGGTTAACTGGAGAGGTGATCGAAGATATAGAACCACCGATAGAATTAAACTTACCAACCCATATTCCTCTGGATGTTCATGCCATTCAAAAAAAATATATCAGTATTACTCCATTGCAATATAATCTCACTTATGGCTATGGACTGAGTCAACTATCTGAGTGGGAATTTAAATTTCCGTAGATTTAGGCATCTTCGTCTCAGCTGGAAAAATTATTTTCAGTCACTTTACTGAATTTTAAGCCAAAGTGCTTGCAAATTTCAAGGCTAATTATGTTGTTTCCAGCAATAAAACTTGTACAACAGCATACACTTAAATAAATAAGAAGTCGTGTGTTTTCATGATCCTTTTGCTCAAGTCTAGCCAGCCAAAAATACCCATGTCCAGGATAGAAAACCAATTTAATGTGCAGTTTTGGGGCGTTAGGGGCAGCATTCCCAGTCCAGGGCTAGATACAGTCCGCTATGGAGGTAATACTTCCTGTGTTTCCATGCAGGTGGGCGGTAAACGGCTAATTTTTGATGCGGGGACAGGATTGCACATTTTAGGTAAATCCTTATTGTCCCAAATGCCAGTAGAGGGGCATTTATTTTTTACCCATTCCCACTGGGATCATATTCAAGGATTTCCCTTTTTCGCCCCAGCTTTTATTAGTGGGAATAAATTTGATATTTACGGAGCGATCGCCCCAGATGGTTCTACCATAGAACAGCGGTTAAATGACCAAATGCTCCATCCTAACTTCCCTGTACCATTACAGATTATGCAGTCTAATTTGACCTTTCACGACATACAAATCGGACAGCCTATCAATATTGATGACATTATTATAGAAACCGCCCATTTAAATCATCCCGGTGAAGCAGTAGGATATCGAGTGAGTTGGCGAGGTGGTGCTGCTGTTTATATCACTGATACTGAACATTATCCTGATCATTTAGATGAAAATGTCTTGTGGTTAGCCCGCAATGCTGACGTACTCATTTATGATTCTACCTATTCTGATGAAGAATATAGTCATCCCAAATTCCCCAAAATTGGTTGGGGACATTCCACTTGGCAAGAAGCTATAAAAGTTGCGAAAGCTGCCAATGTGAAAACCTTAGTAATTTACCATCATGACCCAGCCCACAATGATGATTATTTAGATCGTGTGGGTGAAGCTGCTTGTGCGAGTTTTCCCGGTGCAATTATGGCTAAGGAAGGACTAGTTATCCCAGTTACTACAACTGATGTTACCTCTTCATAGAAGCGGGAGGAATGGTAGTTGATGGTTTAGCAATTGCTTCTCTCAGCAATAAAAATGATGAAATGTTGATAGCTGTAGCCGCAGTTACAGTTTTTGTATAAATTGCATAATTAACTTGAAAATATTGATTTTCCCTGGATTTTTTGAGCTAAAATGAAGATACTGGGATTATCTCTGGCAGTAATTTTTTAAATTATACATCTACACAACTCCAGCGAAAATGTCTCAAGATCCTCAACAATCACCTCAAATCCAAGAAGTCATTGGGCTAAAAGCACAACACTTTGCTGATTTAATCAGAACTGCACAATTAGTTTTTGATCCGACTGCGGGAGTTACCGGCAGAAATGTCAAAATTGATTGGGAAGATTTTGGTATTCCTCGGAATATCGAGGATAATCTCAGAATTATTGGCGAAGAGTTTCAATATGCTTCTCCCCATGTTCCCGTTGATGTTATCTGGGGTAAATTAACCACGGAAACTCGCATTTGGTTCCTAGAAAAGAAAGATCAATTGTGGCAATTTGAAGAATTTTTACCTGCACTTGATGAAGATTAACTATTGCCAAAAATACTTTTTTTAAGTAGGATATGTACATTTTGTATCCTACTTATTTAATAAAAAATAAAGTTGATGAAAATTATAAATTCCCAGTTTTTATTAGTTTCAGTTTCTTTGATATTGCCGATAATAACTCCGGTTTTCCATAAGTCTAGTATGGCTTTACCTGCAAGGAGAACAAATTACGATCAACCTATTAATCAGCAAATAGTTGTTAACAAGAGTGAATTTGGCGTAAAAATAGTTAACCCAGAAGGGAAAGTCAATTTTTTTCCAACAACTACAGTTCCTTTAAAAGAAGGTGATGCTTATGGTTGGAGAATTACACTTGATAATTATCAAGGTAACGTCAAATGGCGCGAAGTTTTAACTTTACCACAAGCCCCTGAAACTTGGACAACAGAAAATCATAAAAATTTCTCCATATCCAAAGATGGAAAAACGGCAACTTCCACGGGCACAGTAACACCTGTGAATGGTATAATTGAAAATTTTTGGACTATTGCTGCTGGAGATCCTTTGGGTAAACATCAAATAGAAGTATATATTGATGAACGTCTAATTGGTAATTTTGTCTTTGAAATAGTTCCATTCTAAAATGACAGTTTTGTGCTAAATGTAAGTATAGCATCTTTTTTATAGACTAATTATGTTAATCTCATCTTCCATTTTTCTAGCTGGTGCTAGTCGGGGTGTTGGCCAAGAAATCGCTAAATATTTGATAGCACAACAAATTCAAGTTAAAGCCCTGTTGAGAACAGAAGCCGCTGCTGTGGCAGCAAAAGCAATGGGTGTTTATCCAATTCTAGGAGATGCCTTAAATGTGGCTGATGTTGAACAGGCAATTTTAGGAAACGAACCGATTCAAGCCGTCATCAGTACATTAGGTGGTTTACCTACAGATAATATCAAACCTGATTATATTGGCAATAAAAACCTCATTGATGCCGCAGTCAAAGCAGGGGTAAAAAAGTTTATTCTCGTGACTTCCATTGGTAGTGGTGATAGTGTGGTGGCTTTACCTCCCCAAGCTTTAGCAGCACTCAAACCAGTTTTAATTGAAAAAGAAAAAGCAGAACAATATTTAATTTCCAGCGGACTTAACTATACAATTATCCGTCCTGGTGGGTTAAAATCAGAACCAGCAACCAACACCGGAATTATCACCGAAAATCCTCAGATTGTGGGTACTATTCATCGTGCAGATGTTGCCCAATTAGTTTGTCGCTGTTTAAATTCTGATCATACTAATAATAAAATTTTCTCAGCCATAGATCGGAATATGATATATCCAGGATTACCGGAATTTGTGGAATTTAATTTAGATTAGTTGTTGTTAACTTTGAGGACTAAAGTCCTCACTACTAATTCAATTTAAACAGAAAATACTACCCGAAAACCACACATTCTTAAACCACCGTCTGCTTCATTCCAACTTCTACTAGCGCTGCGACAAAGTTCTGCACCAAAATTCCATGCACCACCCCTTAAAACCCGACGATGTTTATCACCTCCATCTTCCCAGACATTACCATTTGTAGGTGCGCCATGATAGTTATTATGCCAAGAATCTGCACACCATTCCCAGACTAATCCGTGCATATCATATAAACCAAAAGCATTAGCAACTTCAAAATAACCAACATTAGTTGTTTCTTTCCGAAATCTACTTTTTGGTTCTACAGAATAAGTATCGCTACCGCTACAGTTAATTAAATCAGAAGTAATAGTTTCTCCAAAATGGAAAGATGTGGTAGTTCCTGCGCGACAAGCATACTCCCATTCGGCTTCACTAGGTAAACGATATTCTCTCCCAGTTTTAATTGCCAATCTGGCACAAAATTCCACAGCTTCATACCAAGAAACATTTTCAACAGGCAAATTTGCACCTTTAAATTTTGAGGGGTTAGGGGGCAATTCTTGTTGAACTGGAGGTAAAGCTGCTATGGTTCTCCACTGTAATTGGGTAATAGGATATTTTCCCATGAAAAACGCTGGAACTATGACTTGATGTTGAGGACGTTCATCATCATCACCTTCACAACTTAGAGAACCCATGATAAAATTCCCATTGGGAATTGATACCATTTCTAAAGTTGTATTTCTGCCTAGTTCTTCTTTAAAATATTTAGTATTTCGTCTATCACGGTTAACTTCTCTCCCGGAAGTATCTACGGTAATTACATAAAAATCAAAGTTGGACAAGGAAGGTAAGGGAACAGTAATTTTTGGGGAAGGTGGAAGTATTAATGGTGGTTTAGGAAAGGAAGAAAATTTAATGACTACGGGAGATTTAGGAAAGTTTAAATCATCCAAAACATCCATTGCTGATTGATATCTATCACTAGCAAAATGTTGGAGTAACTTATCTAGGATTTGCTTTAATTCATCACTAATAGTAATTCCTTTGATTCGTAAACGTTCTGCCCATAACCATTTAGCATTCATGGCATCATAAAGATGATCTTGAAGTTGTCCATAATCATTTTGTAATGGTAGATCTTGAGTTAATAAGCGTACACAGGTGACACCCAAGGCATATAAATCACTTGCTTGACAAGCAAACCCAGCCATTTGTTCAGTTGGGGCATAACCAAGGGTATAAATAGCTGTTGCTTGTCTAGCTATACTGGTTTGAGTAACTTGTTTCGCACCTCCAAAATCAATTAATACGGGTTTTCTATCACTATCTCGACGCACAATGTTTTCTGGTTTGATATCGCGGTGAATTACATTATGTTTGTGAACAAAATCTATAACTGGTAATAAGTCAGCCAAAAGTTGCCGAACTTGGGTTTCATCATAAGCTTGATTTTGCAGTTCTTCGAGAAGAGTTTTCCCAATAATAAATTCCTGTACTAAATACAAACTAGAACCTTGTTCAAAGTAAGCTAAAAGTCTGGGAATTTGGGCATGGTTTTCTCCCAAATCGTAGAGTCTAAAAGCTTCTTCTCTGAAAAATTCCGCTGCTTTGGCACGTTGTCCAGTTCCCTGAACTTGGGGGAAAAATTGCTTAATTACACAGGGTGCATTCAGTCTATCTACATCTTCAGCAGCGTAGGTTCTGCTAAATCCACCTTCACCTAATAACCTCAAAACCCGGTAACGGTTTCGCAGCATTTCCCCAAAATTACTTTCTTGACAACTCAGACAAGATTTAGAGGTTTTCGGGTTGAAGGGGTTGGAACAATTGGGATTTTGGCAAATTTGCATGAATGTTGAGAAAATAGCATCTTTTCAAAATTCAGTCCCAATATTATTAAATTGTCAAAACGATATTTATTCCTGTTACAAAAAATTAGTCAAACTCTAAATCAGTTTATGTGGGGAAACTGAAAAAATTGCAGAATTAAAAGTTTAATAAGTTACAAAACTGACTCTATATACGCCCACGGATTCCCATTCTCAATTGTCAGAACTATAATGTATTTACTTATAAATAACACTATCAGTAGAAAAAATCTGTAATGTTTGTTGCACAGATTCTGACTTTTTCCCTTCCTCTACGGACTCCGTACTGAGTACACTACTGATAATTGCTAGAAATATGTATTATTTTATAACTATCTTCACAACTTCCTAAAATTTTTGATTTACTTTAAATAGTATAAAGCTAAAATTAAGATCATACCAAAAAAATAAATTGCTGTCCAACATTGTGAGATGGGCTTCTAGCCCGTCCAGATTTAAGGGCAGGCAAGATGCCTACCTCGCCATTAGTCAATCGGCAAATTATTGGGGTCAATTCCCTGCGATCGCAAATAAGCTATTAGCCGTTCTTTTTCCTGGCGTTCTTGTTCAATCAGTTCTACAGCCCAAGGTAACAAATTACCTGATTGATCCCACCATCGCAACCAATAGCCAGTACGACCTTCCTTTGCACCTTGCCAAGTTCCTAAAAATAGTCCCATTGTCTCAATCCAATGACGACCATTTTCGTCTGGTTGCTTTAATTCATAACGGCCATTTTCTAGTTGATAATACTCTAATAATCCTCCATCTGGGTCAAAAATGATATAGATAGGAACTTGTAAAATTTGTTCATAAAAAAACCATTTTCCCGGTGGATAGGTACGCTTAAATGAATATTCGCCACCCTCCTTATCTGATAAAAACTCCATCACTACAGCCGGTACATCCCCTTCTAAATTGGGTGTATAGCTTTTCCTTTCTGGTAATATCTCTTTAACTGAAGTTATATATAGCCAATCAGGTGCTTTCGCCACAAATTGCTCATTTAATGTGGCACATAGCCCAAAATTGGCAGCAATTAACATCTGTGGTTGAATAAATCCACTGATTTCTAAACTTTCAGACAAAGCTCCCGCTAAAAGTGGTTGTCCTGTATTGTCCACTGGTTCATCCTCTAACTGAAAATCATCGGGTAAGGCTTCCCAAGAGATGACCAGTCCAGTCTGTGATTTGGTTTCACTGAGTAGGGTTGCCATAAACGCTACCTTTAGTTGATTTGTTTTTATTGTACCATCGGATCAGTGAATTGTTTCTAGCGATGATTAGTTGAAGGGATGCCGAAATCATATAGTTTTGACACAGCAACACTCATGCTAACATAACTACAGATTTTCACTAAATCACTAATGTATTTTTCTGATCAATAGGGGTTGCTGAAAAAGTTATCTGTGAGGGCTAGGAGTTAGGAGTTAGAAGGAGATCAGAATACTCAATTCCGCATTTTTCACCAGCGTCTCCTTGTCAAGGGTTGAAACTGGATATTGAGGAGTTACCTGTAATAACTTTTCCACCCTCTCCCGCGCAGCTTCCACCACTCCTACATCCAAACTACCATTATTCAAACTAGCAGAAAAATCTTCAGCTATTTTATATGTTCGTTCTAAAGAAGAGGAATTGATATTTCGAGAAACTATAAATAAATCACAACCAGCATGAAAAGCCCGCGCAATCGTTCCTGGTTGCATAAACATCTCAGATACGGCTTTCATATCTAAATCATCAGAAACTATCACACCTTGAAAACCTAACTCTTTTCGTAAAATATCATTCAAAATGATTTTAGATAAAGTTGCTGGTACTTCTGGATCAATTTGCGGAAACAAAATATGCGCCGTCATAATTAATGGAATTTCTGACTGAATTAATGTTTGAAAAGGAATCAATTCCCGATTTCGCAAATCTTCTAAACTCAAATTTAAGATTGGTAATTCCAAATGGGAATCTGTGCTGGTGTCTCCGTGTCCAGGAAAGTGTTTAGCAGAACCTAAAATTCCTGCTTCCCGTAATCCTCGGTAATATTCTCCCGCTGCTTCGCTGGCGGTTTCTGGTGTAGTTCCAAATGCACGAGCGCCAATAATCGGGTTTTGGGGATTAGAGAAAATATCCGCAACTGGAGACCAAGAAAGATTAATTCCCAGAGATTTTAATTCTAGTGCTGTGGCTTTGGCAACTTCATAAGCATGAGACTGCAATAAATAAGCTTGAGGAAAGCGGGTAATTGGTAAAGGTGTCCGTACAACCCGCCCACCTTCATGATCTAAAGTGGTAAATATGGAGTTACGCTCAGTATATTGGCGAACTTCATCAATGAGGTTTTTAAACTGTTCTAACCAAACTGGATATTTTACACCGTCAAGAAAGTTTTTGGCAAAAAAGATGACACCAATGGGTTTTAGTTCATTTAATGCCCGTTTATCATCATCATTTAAACTCGTCCCGGAAATACCCAGAATTAAATGATTACCAAAGCTTTGTGATGATTGGGGTATTGACATAAGTAGGTTGGCGTTGAAAATTGTCGTTATGGCAAGGCAAAAGGCAAGAGTGAAGAGGGTTTGGACGATTTTACGTTTCTTTACACAGTTTGGTTTTATTGTGTTCACCTACCCGATAGGGAGGTGAGAGGCTTCTACTGTTTAAGCTAAAAATTGGAAACTAATAACTCACTTTTAGCATTAGCCATATTTTCAGTTTTTGGTTGAGATGGTTTCAACGTCATTTGCGGGGCATTTTGTTGTAAAACCACAGCTTTATAAGCTACGACTCCCGTATGTTCACTATCGAGACAACGAGCCGCTGTTCGAGATAAATCTAGGCTTCTGGGTAAAATATACGGACCGCGATCATTAACGCGGACAATCACGGATTTATTGTTTTCTAAATTGGTGACTTTTAAGAAGGTATTAAAAGGTAGAGTCCGATGGGCAACAGTAAAATCATCTTGATCATATATCTCACCATTTGCGGTTAAGCGACCATGAAAATAGCCACCATACCAAGAAGCTATACCAGAAAGTTGTGTGGTTGAGGACTGTAATCCATACATTTCCATTTGTCCTTGTACCAATGTCAGGGGTTTGGTATGGAGTGCTATTCGCAAATTATTAGTCCATTCCATTGCCAAAATATCACCGCTGCGACCAATTTGCTGAGAGAGTTTTTGATCTATTGCAAATAGTAACCGATTACCTACCATCATGGAAGGAGTTTTATCTACTAAGCCCGGTTGTAATTCTGTAGGTTGTACAGCAGGTGATTTCATTAATTGCTGCAAGCGATTTTGTAATGCTTTGGCTGTAATTCGATCAGGTAGTCTGGCAACAAAACTGTTATTAACCCATACTTCATAACTGGATGGATTCCGCTTGACAATCAATACTGGTGAGTAATCATAACTTCCATTTGGATCAACTGGATTGCGGATGACATTAAAGAAACTTTGGAGCGATCGCACAACAGTAGAAGGTGATAAATCTACCCTGGAAACACTAACTTGTGTAACTATTGGTAAAAAGTTAGTAGCATTTTTCAAGTGAGGTTGTGCAGCTATATTTTCTGGCACAGAGGGACAAAATTGCGTTTCTTTTGCCTTCAATGTGATTGAAGGTACAGCGATAGACTTATTTCTGTAGGACGATAACTGCCTATTTATCCAGTTAACCGTGAAAGCAGTTTTTGATATTAAGGTTTTTTGCCAAGCATTTTTATGTTGTTGAGCGATCGTCAGAAATTGAGCTTGCGGCTTAACTAAGTTGGCTGGAAGTTGGATTGGAGAAAACGCAGCTATTAAACCCAGTGGTAAATTTGCCGTCAACGCCAAAGCACCTCCTGTAAAGGATTTCACCCATAGTATTCCCGTTGATATCATAGTTTAGTTATTCTCCAGATAGATGCACAATTCCTAGAAAAATAATCCCCAGGTTGAATAGAAAAAGAGTTTTATTGAACAAAGAACAAGTTTTTTGGAATTACATAATTTCTATGCGTTTTCAGATTTAATTATGATTAAACTGTCTGGGATCATCATATACCGTAATGGAGATTTAAATAAATAAAAGTTTTAAATCTAGTTTTGAAGTATTACTAATATTTCGATTATTTTTGCTTATGAATACAATTTTTATTTGCTATTTACTTTACTATTAGACATAGATTTTTCACGTATAAACACTGAGCAAAGAAGCCATTTTTTGTATTGATGATGGGCAGTTAAGCAAAAATATACACTGATTTAAAATGAGTCCTAAACTACACTAAATATTGATCACGTAAGAAAATTTTGTGTTTACTCCTGGAGCGAAGATGAAGGTAAATTACATAGTCAGGGCAAAATTTTGGGAATTTTTTGGGAAGCAATCAGACCTACCGTGCCAAATGTAAAGGATTGCAACGTATAATGAGAACGACAAAACAGTTAAGAAATATTGAAGAATAGTAGGTTTAAATGCGCGTAGCAATCGCGGGAGCGGGACTAGCAGGACTTTCCTGTGCAAAATATCTCACTGATCTAGGTCACACACCCATCGTTTTGGAACGCCGAGACGTAGTTGGGGGAAAAGTGGCTGCGTGGAAAGATGCTGATGGAGACTGGTACGAAACAGGACTGCACATTTTTTTTGGGGCCTATCCCAATATGTTGCAGTTATTCAAAGAATTGGACATTGAAGATCGATTGCAGTGGAAAGAACACACAATGATTTTCAATCAGCCTGAAGCGCCGGGGACTTACAGCCGATTCGATTTTCCAGATTTGCCAGCGCCAATCAATGGTATGGTGGCAATTCTCAGAAACAACGATATGCTGACCTGGCCGGAGAAAATCAGTTTTGGGATTGGTTTACTACCTGCTATTCTCCAGGGGCAAAAGTATGTCGAAGAAATGGACAAATATTCTTTCCGGGAGTGGTTACAAAAACAAAACGTTCCCCCCAGAGTAGAAAAAGAAGTATTCATTGCTATGTCTAAAGCCTTGAACTTCATTGATCCAGACGAAATTTCCGCCACCGTCCTCTTAACGGCATTGAATCGCTTTCTCCAAGAGAAAAACGGCTCAAAAATGGCCTTTCTGGACGGTTCACCCACAGAAAGATTGTGTCAGCCAATTATTGACTACATCACTGAACGCGGTGGTGAGGTGCGTCTGAATGCGCCCTTGAAAGAGATTTTACTCAACGAGGATGGAACTGTAAAAGGATTCCTGCTGCGGGGCTTAAATGGGGCAGAAGATGAAATATTTACAGCGGATACCTATGTATCTGCCCTGCCAGTTGATCCTTTAAAGCCAATTTTGCCAAGTTCTTGGCAAGCTATGGAGTTTTTCCAAAAATTGGAGGGTTTGGAAGGTGTACCGGTGATTAATGTTCATATCTGGTTTGATCGCAAATTAACAGATATTGATCATCTGCTATTTTCCCGTTCTCCACTCCTCAGCGTTTATGCTGATATGAGTAATACTTGCCGTGAATATGCCAATCCTGACCGTTCCATGTTGGAATTAGTTCTAGCACCAGCCAAAGATTGGATATCTAAATCCGATGCCGAAATCGTTGCTGCAACTATTACTGAGTTAGAAAAACTTTTTCCCCAACACTTTGGGGGAGATAATCCGACTAAAATACTGAAATATCACGTGGTGAAAACACCACGTTCAGTTTACAAAGCTACTCCAGGTCGCCAACAGTACCGCCCTTCACAGCAAACCCCCATTTCTAACTTTTATTTGACTGGGGATTATACAATGCAACGCTATCTCGCCAGCATGGAAGGGGCTGTACTTTCTGGTAAACTAACAGCGCAGGCGATATTTCAAGCGCTGACGGTAGCAAATCCCTCTAACCTGCAAACGCCAACACGACCGCCCGCCACGAATGCTGCAACTGCCTGATTCCCCCCCGCGCATGAAAACGCTGGTTTCTATAGATGATTCCTACACCCTTTGTCGGGAACTCACGGCTAAGTACGCTAAAACTTTTTATTTAGGTACGATGCTGATGAGTCCGGCCAAGCGTCAATCTGTTTGGGCAATTTATGCCTGGTGTCGCCGTACAGATGAATTAGTGGATGGTCCGGCATCTGCTATCACCACGCCAGAAACCCTAGAACTATGGGAAAAGCAACTGGAATCCATTTTTGCGGGATGCCCATTGGATAATTATGATGTAGCGTTAGTAGATACTCTTCAACGCTTTCCGCTCGATATTCAACCCTTTCGGGATATGATCGCCGGTCAGCGCATGGACTTGTATCGCAGTCGCTATGCAACTTTTGAGGACTTATACCTCTACTGCTACCGAGTAGCGGGAACTGTGGGTTTGATGTCAACGACGATTATGGGGGTAGATAATAGTATCTATACAGCCCCTTGGTATCAAAACCAACAGCCCTATCTGCCTATAGAAGAGGCGATCGCTTTGGGGATTGCTAATCAACTTACCAATATTCTCCGTGATGTTGGTGAAGATGCTCGTCGAGGCAGAATCTATCTTCCCTTAGAAGATTTGGCCAAATTTAATTACACCGAGGAAGAATGTATTCGCGGCGTAGTGGATGACCGCTGGCGTTCACTTATGCGGTTTCAAATTGATCGCGCCCGTAAGTTTTACATCCAAGCAGATAAGGGTATTGGTTACCTGGCTGCTGATGCTCGGTGGCCTGTTTGGTCTGCATCTATGCTATATGAGCAGATTTTAGAGGTGATTGAGCGCAATGATTATGATGTGTTCAGTCAGCGGGCTTATGTTCCCCAATGGAAAAAGTTACGCACCTTGCCAGCAGCTTGGATGCGATCGCAAGTTTTATAGAGTGGTCATTGGTCAGTGGTCATTGGTCAGTGGTCAGTGGTCATTGGTCAGTGGTCATTGAATCTATTTAGGGCTTGCTGATAGCCTAGCGTGGCGCGTTAGCCATATAAACCGAAAACCTGAATAAATCTCCCTCTAATTCTGACTCCTGACTCCTGACTCCTGACTCCTGACTCCTAGCTATTTACAAAATAACTGTTGACAGGGTGAAAAACTTCTGCTAAGATTATTACTCATGAACTGGAGAGGTGGCTGAGTGGTCGAAAGCGGCAGATTGCTAATCTGTTAAGGGATTATATCCCTTCGGGGGTTCGAATCCCCCCCTCTCCATTTTTAAGCAGGTGCGTTGACAAGTTGTAACGCACCTTTTTTGTGTTATTTTTTGGCGACCATATTCATATCGCAAGTATATAGACCGATTTGGTGAGGAACTCTGACAAATCGGCCTGTGCGATGACCCCTAGATAGTTCATTGAGAACCTTATTTTTAACCTCTCTGACTTCCTCTGGGTCCAGATGTCCGTAAATGCCATTAACTATCTCATTCACATTGAAAATTCGTCCGGCATTTTGTTCTAGAAATAAGGTCAGAGCATCAATTAAAAATTGACCATCAAATTGTGCCAACATCGGTACTACTTTCGTTTGGGGTCTGACAAAATGTTTGTTGGTTTTGGTGGATTTAATCCCCCTAGATATTCCCCTACCTTGAATTGGACCTAGTGAATTTAAGTCTAGGGTATAACAGCCCGGTTCATTGGGAATTGCTGACCAATAACCACTTTCCCTCCCTTGGGTCAGAGATGATTGGACTCTACCTTTAACGACTTTGAAAATAGTAGACTCTAAATCACCATAGAGCGATCGCACAATAAAATCTATGTGACAGACAGTTCCCACATATTCTCGCAATAGCTTTTTGAGTGCTTCCATGCGAGTCATATTTTCATAGTGAGCCAACATGGGAACATCTTCCCCCTTACCAACATAGTGACGACGCTGATAGGAAAGATTGTTCGAGTCTCTGACTTCGGAGAGGGAATGTTCGACTTTGAAAGGGTCTGATTGAGGAATTTCTGACTCTAGGGGATGCAAATATTCCCGATTGGAACTGTGATTAGAAGACAACAACAAGAGTGAATCTTCTTCGTCAGCCTCAACTTGTTCGTTGTCTTGAGTATAAGACCATGTAGATAATAAGGATTCTACATTATCTAATTGCGATCGCGCCTCTATGAATAGACGTTGGTACTTTTGGGCGAGACTCCCATAGTAGTCTCGTAATTCCAACAATGGCGTAATAAATACTTCGGGTGGTGCTTGTAATTGTCCTGGAGAATTCATAGCAATTCACTCAACCTAAATCTATATTGCTGGTGTAAGTCATGGCTCTAGGTTTGCTTGGTGTAGATCCCTGGAGTGATTTTTTCGGAGGTTGGGGAGGACGACAACTTTCACAATATAAAGGGCGAGTTCCGAAAGTTTCCCGCTTTGTCGCCTGATTACATTCTTTACAAACAAAGTGGAAAACCCGTGTGTGAATCAGTCTTTTGTGCGCTCGGACAGTATATTCTCTAACATCAATTACTTTGGTTGCCATAATTAATAATTGCCAATCTCAATCCTCTTTATATAGCTATTCAAGCAAATGAAACTGTATCAGTGTGTGTTTTTAGAGAAGTTTTCCCAAAATTAGAAACTCCTATCTATGTCAAGGATACAAACTGCTATTTCCGATATATTAACAGCGACTGAGATATATTTGCTCATATCTTACATAAAAGTACGAAAAGGATATAGGCTAGTACCGCAGGGCGTTCGTCAAAAGTCAAAAGTCAAAAGTCAAAACGAATATACAATGAGCTTTCCAGTAGTTTGGAATGGTTTATTTATTTCCGCCGACCTGTACTAGTACCGCAAGGCGTTCGTCAAAAGTCAAAAGTCAAAAATAATATGGCATCAGCTTTTTAGTGATGAAGAATATTTGTTTTATTTACGCCGTGCTGTACTAGACTTTTTGTCTCCATGACTCGTACATATAAAAATGCTTTTTAGCATCTATCTTGAGAAATAACTATATAATTGGAAACCTATTTTTAGGTAGATTTTACAACATAAATCATGAATTATTATCTCTCCTACTTATTACAAAAAAAATGAAGGATGAAATGATTGTCAAACCACTCATCCTTACTAATTCATTTCAAACAAAAGCCATTAACCGAGATTAACCTTTACAGCCTTGTGTTTTTCTGATTCGGCTTTAGGAATAGTCAAATGGAGAATTCCATTCTTATATTCTGCCACCACCTTCTCATTATCCACGACCGCAGGCAAGGCGATTATCCGTTGGAATTTGCCATAACGAAACTCTGAGCGAGTCATACCTTCCGCTTCTGTTGTTGTTTCCGATTTGCGCTCACCGCTAATAGAAACCGACTCAGGAGTGACCTCAACATTAAGATCCTTCGCATCCAAGCCCGGTATTTCCACTTTCAATTTCAAATCACTATCGGTTTCCGCAATTTCGGCAGGAGGAATAAAAGTCAATCCTATTCTTTCCCCTCCATCTGGTGGTAATAATTGTTCAAACAAACGATCCATTTGCTGACGGATAATACCCATTTCCGGGAACGGTTCCCAGCGTTCTATTTCCCGTAAAGGATTCCAACGTACAAGTGTCATATCTATCTCCTCAAAAATTCACTATTGGACTTTCTGATTTGGTGAAACTGAATCTTAAGCTTCTGAACTGGTAAACAATAATACTACTGGCAAAACTTCTAACTTTTAACTTCTTGAAGCCTAATCTTTAGCTTCCCAACTAAATAGTAGCACTAGAAAATCAATTGATTACAGTTCGGTTTTATAGATATGATCGTCGTGATAACCGTACTATATAAATCCTCAATTATTTTGAAACTTGTTAATTAGTATAGAGTCAATAATGATTCCCTTATTACTAAGTATATTTTTCATATTTTAGAAGATAAATATAGAAATATCCACTCTTTTTTTGGTCAAAAATTAATTAAAAATAGGATTGAAGAGATTGAATCACATGATTAAGCAAAGTAGTCTTAGCAGTGTTGATAAAAAAATGATCACCATCTATCATCCGTAATGAAAAAGGGGCGACGGTTTGTTTTTCCCATGCAGCAATGGCAGTAGAACTAACTCTTGGGTCTTGTAAACCACCAAAAGCAGTAATAGGACAATCTAAAGGGGGTTGGGGAGTATAAATATAGGATTCTAAAACTGTAAAATCAGCGCGGATAATAGGTAAAAATATCTGCATCAAGTCGGCATTTTGTAGCACTTCTTGGGGAGTTCCATTGAACTGGGATATTTTGGCTAAAAAATCGGTATCTGGTAATTGAGAAATTGGCGGTTTTTCGGTAGATAATTGTGGTGCTTGATGGGCAGCAACAAAAAGATGTAAAGGGTAAAAATTATATTTAGACCGCAGTATCCTACTTAACTCAAAACTAATTAATGATCCCATACTGTAGCCGATAAAAGCATAGGGTTTATCTAGATAGGGGATGATATTGGTAGCTATTGCTTGAACTAAAGGTTGAATTTTTGTATATGGAGGTGATTTGATTTGTTTGCCTCTTCCGGGAATTTCTATGGGGCATAATTCAATAGTTGCTGGTAAATCATCAGCCCATGTCCGAAAAATCGTAGCACTACCACCGGCATAAGCAAAGCAAAATAGGCGTGCTTTAGCATGGGGATTGGGTTGAGGGCAAGTTATCCAATTTGTGAAGGTAGTTTCAGTGGACATAATGGGGTTTTTATGGGGTTGCTTGACTTATCTTAATTTTCAAAGACACCAGTTTCAACAATAGCTTTGCACAATTTATCAATTACGGGAACTGAAACACTATTTCCAATTAGTTTCATCCATCTTGGTCTTGACTCTGGTAATTTAAAATCTTGAGGAAATCCCTGGATTAAACAAGCCTCGCTTTTAGTAATTTTTCTAAACTCTCTTGATTCGTAAACTTCTTTGATGAATTTGTTTTTGAAATCATGATGATTTGTTGCTTCGATTGTCTTTAAAGTTATAAAGTCATTTGTGTCGCTGGCAACTAGAGTTGGGAAAATATCAGAACTTGGTAAAAAGATCCGACTTACACCAAATAATCCTGTGCTTATTTTCGTGTTTTTAAAATCATAGCGAATTTCGGTACACTCAATAATATCTTTTTGTTTGAGAGACTCTATTATTTTTTTAATTGACATCTTTTCTAATTTAAACACTTTCTGACTTTTTAAGCTGTCAATTATTATTTCTGTATTATTGGTAAATGAAAGTAGAATCTCTTCATCCTTTGTCAAGTCTTGAATATTATCCTGTTTAAGAATAAAACAATATTCTTCTGATTTGAAAATTTCTAATTGTACCAGTTCATCAATTTCTGCTTGTGTAATTGATGAATCTAGGTTTTGAAAATGTTCTAATGATAAAGGGTTTCCGTCTAATGCACCATAATTACTTTTGCGTCTGTTTTTAAGTAATAATAAACAAATATCTTTCTGTCGTTGAGTAGTTTCAATAATGTCCCAGGAATGTATTGTTGTATGACCATTTCTCAAGTCATTAAATAAAAAGTAATCATTGAATCCGTTGGTACTTGAAAGACTCATACTTTTAGATTCAACAATATTGCCAAATATGTCTCTCTCAACAATCTTATTATCTATTTTTTGTTGTGGTAGAATACCTAATATATCGCTAAGTTTTAGTTTTTTATCTGTTGGTTTTGGTAAGTTGAATTTTTGGAAATACTCTTTTTCCTGAAATCCAATTATATATATGCGAATCCTATTTTGGGGTACACCATAATCAAAGGAGTTAATAACAAAATAGTTGGCATGATAGCCTGCTTGTTCAATTCTTTCTAAAATATAAGATAAAGCCTTTTTATTCCGAGGATCAACCAATCCTTTGACATTTTCAAAAATAAATGCTTTTGGTTTGGATTGTTGAAGTAAATAAATTGTATCGTTCCATAACTGACCTCTATCATCATCAAAACCGAGATTTTTACCTGCAATTGACCAGCTTTGACAAGGAACTCCAGCAGTTAATAAATCGTGAGGTGGTAATTCTTTAATTTTGGTAATATCTCCTAAGTTAGAACTAGGATCAATTTGAAAGTTCTCGCAATATGTATTGATTGCATCTTGATTTATTTCACTAAAACCTAGACAATGACCACCATTATTGCTTAATGCCATTTTAAATCCACCAATTCCAGCAAAAAGGTCAACAAAAGTAAATCGTATATTCTGCATTTTACATCTCTTATTTATATAAATTATTTTAAACCCCCTTCTTCAAAATCTTTAGGAGGTTCAATTCCTAAAAATTCTCGATAGATTCTTTCTTTGTAATCCTTACCCAATACATTAATTTCTGTAATGAAATTACTATAAGTTCCTGCTCCTCCAATAAGTTCCCAAAATTCATCACCTATCAGTACAGATTCATCTTCATACATATTGAACCATCTCATAGGAAAAGTCCACTTGTAATCTTCTTTTTTACCGTAAGGATTATATGGCAAAGCGTAGAAAGCATAATCAACAACTTTTGGCTCCATTGCCAAAAGCTTAAATAATTTTTCTTTGCTTACTTTTGTTTGGTCGCTATTTGGTAATGGCGCTTTTAGCTCAAATGCATAACGTATTCCATTTTCTTCGTTAACACTATGAGTGCTAATTACACTTGGGAACATTAAGTATATTGAGGAATACGCTGGTATCTATTAGGCAAATACTACTCATGACTGTACTCCTGCAAGCGAGACAACCAGGCCAGGGCTTGCTGTTTTCTGTCTTCTGGTGTGTGTGGTGACTTGACAAACCTATCTACTATTCCCGCAGTTACTAGGTGTCCCAGTGGTCCTTGAGATATTAAACTCGGAAAATCATCCATATCCCTAAGTCTAACAAGGCGGCTATTCCCTTGATTCCCTTCCTCTGGATCTCGAAAACAAAACACTACATCATTTAAAGCAGCATCAGGTAAGGCATCCATTAAAGCTGGGTTATGGGTAGAAAGCAACACTCGCAATTTACGCTGTTCAGCAATATCTCTGATGCTGGCCAGTAGATGTTTAGCACGGTTGGGATGAACGCCGTTGTCAATTTCCTCAATGACTACTAAACTTCCTTCGGTAGCCGATAGCATAATTGCTGCGATCGCTAACACTCGTAATGTACCATCTGATAATAATGCAGCATCACAATAGCGAGGTTGATCACCAAAAGTTTCTCTTAGTCGCACCATAACTTCATCCCTGGGACCAGTCAGGAAATTTAGTCCATCTATAGCCTGTTCTGGTAAACTCTGGATGAAATTGAGAATTATCTGTTGATTTTCAGGCTGGTTTTCCCATAAACGATATAAAACGCTAGAAAGATTTTTACCATCTTCATATAATCTTTTATCAGACTTAAAGCTATATTCACGCATCCTGGCAGGAACAGGATCTAAAAATAAGATATTATTCAAAACTCGTTGATATTCGCCGGCAATCTCAGGAATTATCTTTTGGGACTTTTCATATTTGATATCAAAACGCGCAGGGCTATCTAATTGCACGAATATGGACATTTGATCACTACAAGTTATTCTTGGCTTGTTTTGACCCCTTGTAAAGTTGTTATAGGCCACACTAACATCAGTATTTATTCCCCGGGAAGGTTGATCTAATTCATACAAGGGGACTGTATTGATTGAGTCAGTAATTCGTTCACTACTGATGTGTAGTTCTCCATCACGCACGTTCAGAGTTATATTTAATTCATTCCATTCAGGTAAATCTAATCGGCAACCGATGGTAAAACTTGACTGCCCATGAT
>Ga0209668_10000257_pt1 | contig 21990 bp, 13 predicted proteins | sample FrelakmetPLP11PL_FD_187150 | JGI IMG/M metagenome (GOLD analysis project Ga0209668, IMG submission 187150) | Freshwater lake sediment microbial communities from the University of Notre Dame, USA, for methane emissions studies - PLP11 PL (SPAdes)... | ecosystem: Environmental > Aquatic >...
TACTAGGTGTTAATGTGATACTAGGTGTTATAGTAATACTAGGTGTTAATGTTATACTTGGTGTAAGTGATATACTAGTTGTAATACTTGGTGTAAGTGATACACTTGGTGTGGTTGTAATACTAGGTGTTAATGTTATACTTGGAGTAATACTTGGAGTTGTACTTGGAGTACGTGAAGGTGAAGGTGTTGTATCGTATCCCCACCACTCACTAAAAGCATGGGGTGCTGTTTGGTTTATACTTCCACTTTGTGCTCCTAAATAAAATAAAGATCCTGGTTGAGGTATGATTCCTCCAGCTAGAGAAGAGTTAGCAGTGTTTGATGCTCTTCCTAGAATAGTATTTATAGCACTGATTGATATGGAGCCACTAGCTGCTGGTAAAGCCATAACATTGGGATCTTTTTATTTTGTTTTTATATTGTTTTCTAATTCTTTAACTTTGAATGATAGTTCTTTTATAGCTTCTATTAATAGTGGAACTATTTTTTCGTATTTAACAGCCTTATATCCATTATCTCTTATTGTTACTACTTCAGGTAAAATTTCTTCAATTTCTTGAGCTATTACACCTATATCATGACCTGAAAAACCATGGAATTTGATTAGGTCTTCATTTTGTTTCCAGTCAAATTCATAACCACCTATTTTATTTATTTTTTCTAAGGCATTATTGATTGGAGTTATATTTTCCTTAAAATTAATATCTGATGTTGAATATGCTACTATATCATTAGAAGCATCTATTCTACCTACTGTTGCACTAGGGATAATATTACCTACGGCTAATGAACCACTATATACTCTAGCTCCAGTTAACGTGTTAGCATTAATATCTAAAGCATATAATGGTGTTGTGGTTCCTATTCCAAGTCTACTACCTGATCCATATAGTACCGGTCCATTGCTTCCTAATTTTATAGCTCCTACTGTAATATCCTGTACCCCATATATACCCATTGTGTTGGTTATATTCACATCATAAAGTGCAGCATCATCTCCTCCTTGGAAATACATAGCTCCATTTATAGGAACATAAATTGGTTGGGTTACTGTTAAAGAACCAGTTATCACTGCGTTTCCTGTGTATGGAAAAACTGATCCTCCTGTTGTAGCTACTGTTATTACTTTTCCGCTAGAATCTACAGCTAAATTAGCAGCGGCTGTTCCTGCAAAAGATGATACACTTGTATAACCAGGTAACTCCATTTGTAAAGTACCAAGATTCCATTGTGCTACTAATCCAGTACTTGAAGCATTTGTTCCGCGTAATATACGAGTGAAATTTTGCCAGTTATCAATAAAGGAAGCAGATGTATAAGTACCGCCGGGGGCATTAAATCCAATTTGACCTCCTTCATTTACTGTATCTCTAGCTCCTAATGTTATAGTATTTTCACTTGCCCCTAATGATGAAGATCCTACTGTTAATGATCCAGTTATTATTACGTTTTGATATAGAGTATTTATAGAAGATGCTGTTGATGCAAACGATGCACTTACAGCATTTAAAACATAAGAGGCAGTATTTGCTGTTATAACATAAGAAGCTGTTGATGCGTATGATGCACTTATAGATGATGAAGCATATGATGCTGTACCAATTAATCCGCTTGCTGATATTACATTTGTATAAGGATTATATCTTAACCCTGTACTATAAAAAACAGGAGAACCATCTGCTGATGATGTAGAAAATAATATATATGAACTTGTATCTATTGATGAAACGGTCAAATCAATGCCTTGAGCTAAACTAGCTGTTAAGGTATAAGATGAACTTAAAGAATATGACGCACTAATACTAGTGTTACTATATGAAGATGTTGTTGAAAAAGATGAAGAAACAGCGTTTAAAACATATGAAGCGGTAGTCGCAGATCCTGTTATACCATTAGTTACCGTTAGTGAACCACTTATTATAGAGTTATTTTGCGCAATTATTCCATTACGCGCTACAAATTCATTAGCCATGTATATTCTGTTCTAGATCACTATCCCTAGAACGGGGGTTTAATATAAATATCTGAAATATTATTCAGCTGATAATTGTGTTATACGATATTGTCTTCCTGTAGGATCTGCATCTTGTAATTCAGTAGCTTTAACTTGTGCATCTGCAAAATTATCATAATCATAAATTGGATCTGATGGATTTAGTCTTGCTACCCAAATTGAGTCATTACCTGGGAGGAATTGCATTTGTATTTGGTATATCATGGTTTTTTATTTTATATAAATGTTGCTAGTGATTTTATTTTCCAACCTGATGTATTTGTTTGGATATTAAATTGTACTTGTCCTGTTATTATTGTAGCTGAAGATGTTACAGCAGTTGTTGTACCTATATCAACAGTTGAAAAATCTGTGTATTGTGTATTAGCACCATTCCATACTACCATTACTTCTCCTGATCTAGCATTACTAGCGCTTGCTGCTGTATATTTAAAAAATGCTGATGTGTATGAACCTGTTGCTTGTGTAAATAAGTTATTTGCTCCTACTATAGATGAATTTACTGTGGCGTAATCAGTTAATGTACCATCTATTATTAATGAACGAGATACTGTAAAATCTACAGAATAAGATGATGTCGCAGCATATGAAGCACTTATAGCATATGATGATGATATTGTATTACTACCACTTACAGCATATGATGATGTTGTAGCATATGAAGCACTTACTGCTTGTAAAACATAACTAGCTGTTTGGGCTGTTGTTATAAAGGAAGCAGTTGACGCGTATGAAGCAGATACAGCGTTTAAAATATAAGATGAGGTAGAAGCATTAGTAGCATATGATGCACTTACTGCTTGTAAAACATAAGAGGCAGTGTTTGCTGTTACAACGTATGAAGCAGTAGAGGTGTTAGTAGCAAATGAACTACTTATAGCGTTAAGAATATAAGAAGCAGTTACGGCATTTGAAGCTGTTAAATTATTCACTACTCCATTTGTACCTGTTATACTTCCACTTACACTTATTGAACCAGTAAATATATGTGTGTTAGATTGTAAACTACCAAATCTAGTTGAACCGGTTACATAATCAGTTGATGAAGTTATAGTTTGAGCTATAATAGTCTGTGCGGTAAGAGTTCCTCGTACAGTGAAATTATCTGCTGATGAAGCTGTAGATGAAAATGAACTACTTATAGCGTTAAGAATATATGATGCTGTTTGAGCAGTGGTTATATAAGATGCAGTTGTAGCATTTGCTGCTTGTGTAGCAAATGAACTACTTACAGCGTTTAAAACATATGAAGATGTTGAAGCGTTGGTAGCATAAGACGCGCTCACAGCTTGAAGAACATATGAAGCGGTGTTTGCTGTTACAACGTATGAGGCTGTAGAAGCATATGAAGATGATACTGCATTAAGTACATAACTTGCTGTTTGAGCAGTTGTAATAAAAGATGCTGTTGTAGCGTTTGCCGCTTGTGTAGCAAATGAAGCACTAACGGCTTGTAAAACATAAGAAGCTGTGTTTGCTGTTACAACGTATGAGGCTGTAGAAGCGTTAGTAGCAAATGAACTACTTATAGCGTTAAGAACATATGATGCTGTAGATGCATTAGCTGCTTGAGTCGCAAATGAAGAACTTATAGCATTTAAGACATATGAAGCAGTAGAAGCGTTAGTAGCAAATGAACTACTTATAGCGTTAAGAACATATGATGCTGTAGCTACAGACATTGAAGATGTTACACTAGTAAGTACATATAATGGAGCTAAAGAAGCAGTAGCAGCATAAGATGAACTAACAGCGTTTAAAATATATGAAGCAGTTTGAGCGTTAGTTGAAAAGGATGAACTTATAGCATTTAAAACGTAAGAAGCAGTATTTGCTGTTATAACATATGAGGCAGTTGCTGCGTATGAACTACTTATAGCGTTTAAAATATAAGATGATGTAGATGCATTTGTAGCATAAGAAGCACTTACTGCTTGTAAAACATAACTAGCTGTTTGGGCTGTTGTTATAAATGAAGCAGTATTCGCATTTGTAGCAAATGAAGCACTTACTGCTTGTAAAACATAAGAGGCAGTATTTGCTGTTATAACATATGAGGCTGTTGAAGCGTATGATGAGGATATTGCGTTTAATATATAAGAAGATGTTATCGCATTGTTGGCCCAACTTGCTGTTCCAAATAAAGATCCTGTAATACCTGCTCCTGTTACATTTAAACTACCAGTAATAGAGACACTGCCTGTGAATAAATGAGTATTAGTTTGTAAACTACCAAATCTAGTAGATCCAGTCACATAGTCAATACTAGAGGTTATAGTTTGAGCTATTATTGTTTGAGCAGTTAATGTTCCTCTAACAGTAAAATTGTCTGCTGATGAAGCTGTAGTGGTGTAAGATGAACTAACAGCATTTAGTACATAAGAAGCAGTTGATGCATTAGTTGAGTATGAAGCACTTATAGCTTGTAAAACATAAGAGGCAGTCGCCGCGTAAGAAGCACTTATAGAAGTATTAGAATAAGAAGCAGTACCTAATAATGATCCTGTAACGCTAGTTATTTCAGCGCTACTTCCACTTATAATATTTGAAAAAATTGTATATTTAGCCATTATAGATCGTAAATTATATTAAGTGTTACATTACCAATTTTTACATTACTGTCTGAAGCTCCTGTACCATTTGATGTTACCAATCGTAAATATGTACCTGTTGTTTTAGCCCCTGTTGGTATTGCTTCTTCAGTTGTTATTTGTGTTCCTTGTACTCCTAAGTCTATCACATATGGAGTAGATACTGTGCCTAAATTAGTCCATGTAGATTCATCGGTTGAATATTGTATTCTTAAATACCCAACAGCACCACCTGTAGCTACTTCTACTCTAGCAGATAAACTAGCAGAGGAAGCATTTATTAGATTTTCTTTTATTCTTAATTCAGTTCCAACTTCATCTACAGCAGAAGGCATATTTGTTATATATGTTGTTTGACCTTGTGTCGCCATTATAGGTAGTTGTACTCTTACTTTCTTATTTATGTTTGCTACATAAGAAGCAGTAGAAGCGAATGAAGCAGATACAGCTTGAAGCACATATGATGCTGTTTGAGCAGTAACTACATATGAAGCTGTTTGAGCGGTAACAACATAAGATGCTGTATTTGCGGTTTGAGCTAATGTCGAGAATGAGGCACTTACAGCTTGAAGAACATAAGAAGCTGTATTAGCTGTTACAACATAAGATGCTGTTTGAGCATTAATAACATACGAAGCTGTACTAGCATATGATGCTGAGGTAACAGTTCCTGATAAGAAGGATGCTGTTGTTGCGTATGAAGCACTTGTAGCTGTGGCTGCATTTCCGCTAATAGAAGCACTAATAAATGAACTATTATTCCATTTAGCGGTAGTTGAATTATATACAAATGCTTGATAATTGGTTGGACTAGATATTGCTACATCACTTAAAGATGCTAATGTAGTAGCACCACCTCCACCACCTGCTCCTCCAGTTCCTCCTCCTCTAAATAAACCAGCGGCATATATAGTATAAGATGCAGGGACGGTAAAATTAGCATCATCTCTTACTAATATGTAACCTACATAAATAGCGTTTGCTGCTGTGTTTGGCGCTTCAGTAAATGTTTCTGTACTTACAGCAGCATTTGCTGTTGTTTCATTTGGATAAGTTGCATTTCCATAGTATATATAGAATGCTTTTGTAGCACTATTAGGAAAATAAAATACTCTTTGTATTGTCCAGTCATTTGATGGTACTGGTGTTAATACTCCATTATTTGAGTATTGTGTAGGATCAATGTTTGTATATCCAGCTCCTCCATTTGTATCATAAGCCCATACTGATCCTGATTGTCGATATCTGTATATTTTAGATGTAGTTATACCTGCAGCTTCATTAATATAACTTGGATTATTTGGATCTACTATATAATTTCTACCATCAACCCAAGCAGTACCTCCACTTAATAATAAACCACGTGTTGATGATCCACTTGGTGTTAAAGTATACCCTGTTATTTTTAAGGGACCAAATGCTTTAACAAAATCAAAAGATCTTTGTTTCCAACCATACGCTACACTAGGGAATGTTTGTGTAGCATTTATTGTAGAATGATTTTGATGAATAACAATACCAATAGGGATTTTAGTATTGTAATCACCATCATCATAAGGAGTTCCTTGAGCACCTATGGTTCCATCAGATAATACAGCTATAAATTGTTGGTCGTATGATGCTGTTAAAGGAGCAATACTAGCGGATAAATTAGGCCAGTTTACATATTGTACTGTTGGATATGGATTATCATTTAAGGAAGCATTCATTGTTACTACAATACCACTACCACTACTTACTTGATAAACAGTAGATGATTGTGTAGTAATTAAACCACCATTTAATAGGCCGGTATATAAATTACCTTCTAACCAACGTAAACGAGTTACGTTACTATATCCACTTCCGTTTTGAGCAAAATATAAGTCATTTGTAGATCCAGAAACAAAAATATATGAAGCAGATAGGCTAGTATCTATATTTGTAGACTGAGGATTAAACTTTAAATAACCCGTCATCGAAGTATCACCGTATATGTTTACAGATGATGAATAACTCCCTACTGGGAATGAGCCTGATATTGTAATACTACCTGATAGTAGGGTATTTCCTAATAGTGTATTATTTCCTACTTGAGTAGTTGAACCTGTTATTAATAAACTACCTGTTAAAGAAGTAGTACCTATTAATGTATTCGATCCACTAGTAAATAAACTACCAGTTACTGTTTGGGTTCCTTTAAATATATTTGAACCTGTAGTAGCAAATACAGTTGAATCTAATCCATCTAATAAATTAGCATTTTGAGCATATGATGATGTAGCAGCAAATGATGAAGATAATGAATATGAAGATGAAATAACTCCTGTTATTCCACTACCATCACCATAAAATCCACTCGCTGTAATCCAAGAAGATGCACTAACATTTAATGGAGCTATTGATTGAGTTACAATATAAGTTGGAACTTGTGATCCACTAATTAAATTAGGATTATTAAAATGATCCCATATTTTTACCCATCCATTTGAACCATGTGAATAATATCCTGCCCCTTCATTATGAACGTGAGCAAACATACCATGATAATCAGTAGCGCTAGGTAAACTTGCTGTTGTACTAAAGAAGTTAGAATATAATATTCTACCTCTTGTATCTAATGCTAAATTAGGTTGTATTTGACCATTATATATTGTATCAGAAGCTGATATTATACCTGCTATATAATGAGTACTACCTGTCATACTTACGGAACCAGTAAATAGATGGGTATTAGAAAGTAAACTACCAAATCTAGTAGAACCTGTTACATAATCAATACTTGAAGTTATAGTTTGAGCTATAATAGTTTGAGCTGTTAAAGTTCCTCTAACTGTGAAGTTATCAGCACTTGAAGCTGTAGAAGCAAATGAAGCACTTACAGCATTTAAAACATAAGAAGCTGTTTGAGCATTAGTTGAAAATGATGAAGATACAGCATTTAAAACATAAGAAGCAGTTAATGAGTTTGAAGCAAATGAACTACTTACTGCATTTAAAATGTAAGAAGCAGTTGAGGCATTAGTTGCAAATGAACTACTTACTGCATTTAAAACATAAGATGCTGTTTGAGCAGTGGTTACATATGAAGCTGTTTGTGCAGTGGTTACATATGAAGCTGTTTGTGCAGTGGTTACATATGATGCTGTTTGAGCAGTAGTTACATAAGAAGCAGTTGATGCATTAGTTGCATATGAAGCACTTACCGCATTTAAAACATATGAGGATGTCAATGAGTTTGAAGCAAATGAAGCACTTACAGCATTTAAAACATAAGAAGCTGTTCGAGCTGTATTTACATAAGATGCTGTTGAAGCAAATGAACTACTTACAGCGTTTAAGATATATGAAGCTGTAGAAGCGTTAGTCGCAAATGAACTACTTACAGCATTTAAAACATAACTAGCTGTTTGAGCAGTTGTAACAAAAGATGCTGTTGAAGCAAATGAACTACTTACAGCATTTAAAACATAACTAGCTGTTTGAGCAGTTGTAACAAAAGATGCTGTTGAAGCAAATGAACTACTTACAGCATTTAAAACATAACTAGCTGTTTGAGCAGTTGTAACAAAAGATGCTGTTGAAGCAAATGAACTACTTACAGCATTTAAAACATAACTAGCTGTTTGAGCAGTAATTACATATGAAGCAGTAGAAGCATTAGTAGCATATGATGCACTTACTGCTTGAAGAACATATGATGCTGTTTGAGCAGTTGTTACAAAAGAGGCTGTTGAAGCAAATGAAGCAGATACTGCATTTAATATATAAGATGAGGTTGAGGCATTAGTAGCATATGATGCACTTACTGCTTGAAGGACATATGAAGCAGTAGAAGCATTAGTAGCATATGATGCACTTACTGCTTGAAGAACATATGATGCTGTTCGTGCTGTATTAACAAAAGATGCTGTTGAAGCAAAAGATGAAGAAACAGCATTTAAAACATATGATGCTGTTTGTGCAGTTGTTATAAATGAAGCTGTATTTGCATTAGTTGCAAATGATGCACTTACTGCTTGTAGAACATATGAAGCTGTATTTGCTGTTATAACATAAGAAGCAGTAGACGCGTATGAAGCACTTACTGCTTGTAAAACATAAGATGAGGTTGAGGCATTAGTTGCAAATGAAGCACTTACTGCTTGAAGAACATATGATGCTGTTTGAGCATTAGTTATATAAGAAGCAGTTAAGGCATTAGTAGCAAATGATGAACTTACAGCTTGTAAAACATAGGATGCTGTTGTAGCATTTGATGCTGTTAAATTATTTATTACTCCATTTGATACAGTTATACTTCCTGTCACATTTACTGAACCAGTAAATTGATGAGTATTGGTTTGTAAACTACCGAAACGAGTAGAACCGGTTACATAATCTGTTGATGAAGTAATGGTTTGAGCTATAATAGTTTGAGCTGTTAAAGTTCCCCTAACTGTAAAGTTATCAGCTGAAGATGCTGTAGTAGCATATGATGAACTTATAGCATTTAAAACATATGATGAAGATGGGGCATATGAAGCTGTTATAGCATTTTCAGCCCAACTAGATGTTCCATATAATGAACCTGTTATTCCATCTTGCACTAATAAATTACCACTAATATCTAATGAACCAGTTATTTGATGTTGGTCATCAGGACTTAATGAGAATTTTCTATCAGCATCTGTATCATCACCTCCAACAAAAAACTGAATTGGATAATTTGAAATATTACCTATATGAAGATGACGACCTGTAGAATATACATAAGCATCATTTCCTATTCCAATACCACCATTGAAATTTTGATTATTGATACCTATATCAATATAATTGGTAGTCTCATTTCCATTATTAGCAGTAGCTACAATATCTGAAGAGGCGGTATCTCCATTATTGGTATTTTGTATATTAAGTTGTAAGTAGTTATTTAGATTACCTTTACCACTTATTACATTAAATGATGATGTGTTTGGTTGCCAAACATATAATGCTTCTGGGTTAGCTGAAGTGGCATTATCTTGGTTTATAATGATACTGTAAGAACCTGATTGATATATTGAACTTGTTACTAGACTATTTGGTGAGTCAAATACAGGAATATGATTTTTCGCTCCATTTATATTATTTGAATAACTAGATGTTATAGCATAAGAAGAAGAAATAACATTTTCAGTCCAACTAGATGTACCATATAAGCTTCCTGTTATACCACTTGTTACTTTTAATGAACCCGTTATTTCAGAAGCTATAAAATAATTATTATCAGAAGTAGATGCTCTAATTATTAGTTTATCACTAGTGGAAGGCTCTATAAAAATACTTCCAGATCCTTCTCCAGCAATATCTACAAGTGATCTAAGGTGTAAATTATTTAAATTAAAATCTCTATATAATTCATCTCTACTTCCTGTACGAAGTATTCTAAGACCACCTAAATTAGTTTCTCTATGAATTAATTGAGTATATCCAGTTCCATCATTATTAAAAAATCCTTGTGAACCAGCAACTACTCCTCCATCAGTATATATACTATTTTTATATGAATCTTGATATTGTATTTTTAAAGTTCCAGATATATTTGTAGATCCTGTTATTATAACATCTTGATGAAGAGGATTAATATAAGAAGATGTTAATGCATAAGAGGCAGTTATAGCATTTTCAGCCCAACTAGAAGTTCCATATAATGAACTTGTTATATTACCATTAACGTTTATACTTCCAGTTACATTTAATGATCCTGTTACTTGAAATTCAGATCCTGAAGCAAAAATTAAATTACTTCTATTAGCATTATTAATTCCATTACCTATAATAAAAGCAGATGAATCAGGTAAACTAATATTATATATACCTTGAATATGCTGGTAAGGTCCTAAAGCTATTGTACCAAGTCCTTCAGTGTGTGAACCCTCACCTATGGCTTGGGTAGATTCTCCTTCAGCGTGCGAATATGTTCCTTCTGCTATTGTATAAAATCCTTCAGCGTGTGACCAAGATCCTGATGATATGGTGTGGTTTCCTTCAGCGTGGGAGTAATATCCTTTAGCTTCTGTTTCATCACCTTCAGCATGAGAACTATATCCAGAAGCTGAAGTGTATATTCCTTCAGCATGAGAAAATCCTCCATTAGCATATGTAACCCATCCTTCAGCATGAGATGCATATCCGTTTGCTATTGTTGAATCTCCAGCCGCACGTGAATAAGGACCAGATGCTATAGTTTCAAATCCATTACTTATTGATCCTGTTACTTCTATATTATTAACAAAAGCAACTTTATCTTCATATACTAATAATCCATTTTCAGCATTCCATCCATTTACTTGTAATCCAATACTTTGAGTTGATTCATTATGAAAAATAAATCTACCATCATCCCAACCAAAATAAGCCATTATTGCATCTGAGGGAGAATATGAATCATTATAGAATCTTTCTAACCATGGATATGAATTATTAGCATGTATATCTGCTAGAGTTGGAAATACTGGGTTGACTGAATTTGCATCTCCACCATATTTTAATATGCCATTACTTCCTGTTATTATTTGAATTCCTGTAAATGTATTTGAGCTAGTTGTAGCAAATGAACCTGTATCTATATTACTTCCACCTCCATTTAAAGCGTAAGATGCTGTTACAGCATTTTCAGCCCAACTAGATGTTCCATATAATGAACCTGTAAATCCTTGAGAAGCATCAACTGATCCAGATATAATTAATTGACTTCCACTATATAAGAGAGAGCCATCACTTCCACTTAATTCAAAAGGTAATGCTATTTGATATCCTTGTATTAAATTACTCATATCTTTTAAATAAATTTGCCAAATACTGACACGCCGTCGGTTGTTGTTAAATTATATCCTAAACTTGTTGTGTCAATAACTATGTCGACATTACTTCCATTTTGCGTTACTGATGAAATTAGATTATTTGGTACATAAGTTGTATTTATAATAATTTCAAATTGTGATTTATCAGTTGGAGGCAATGGATTTGGTGCAGGATATATAGTACTATTCAAAACGCGTATTGTATTTCCACCAACTAATGATAAATCACTATCTGTTTTAGTTACAATTGTACCTAGATAGGCTAAAGCTTCATTTGGAGTAGATACAACATTAATAGTTTGAGCTTGAGTAGGAAAATTAACTCCTTTAGATTTAACTTTACCTTTTCTCCTTATACCAGCTGTGAATATTTCTGTATCATCAGTCTCTAAATTAAATATTACTTGTGCTTTAGATAAGTATTTTTTAGGATAAGAAATATCTCTATTTACCGTATCAGGAATTATATATCCGTTTAATGTAATAGTGAAATTAGTTCTTGTAGTTCTATCTTCACCAACAGCATATTCAGTTGATGTAGCAAAACTATCAATTCTAGATCTAAATAAAAATCTTCCTGATTCTCCCCAATATGTGTTAGATGCATATTGAAATGCTTCTATTATTTTATTATTTTGTTCTAAATGGTTAGTAAATATAACAGCACTATAAGTCATAGTTACATACTCTGGCATTACTATTAATCTAAATTCTTTGATAGGATCTCTATTTGTTAATGCTGTAAAATTATCATATTGGTTTTTCTTTGTATATCCTGTTCCAAATACATGAAGATTTTTAGGATTATTAGCATCAATTTTAGTGCCTAAATTCCTATTTGCTTCCATACTGTCACGTTTTATAACAATAACAGGAGCTATAAATCTACCTGAGTATTCTCTTAGGTATCCTTTTTCTTGTATTGTTTGCCATCTCTCAGGAAAACCATACATTACTGGTACTTGAATTCTATTACTATCTTGTATAGCTGAAGGTTGGATTTTTTCTTCAATATATTTTATAATAGCAGAGTCTATATCCATTATACTAATAGATACATCTTTTACTCTATCACCTTTTGTAGAAACATCATTTCCTCTATTATGAGGTAAAACTTCAGGACGACCAGATACTGGATCAACGGCTTCATGTCCTAATTGTTCATCTAATACCTCATTTATATTTTTAGGTCTTGGTTTTTTTGTTTTAGCCATTATATTAATTTATAAGGTAATAAATTTAATCTTGTTGCTCTTGTTTGTACACACTCTATATTATAAGTCACCAATTCAGCTTGAGGACATAGAGATGATCCAGGATTAATATTAGCATTAATAGGAATATAATTAGATATAATATTATGTATTTCATAATATCTTTCTGTTGATCTATCAAATATTATATCTCCAATTTCTGGTAATACATTAACACCTTGGATTTGTCCTGAGAATTCATTATCCCATGCTATTCTAGGTATTGTTAATTTTAAATTTCTAGAAACATCAGGTCCAAACATTTCACTATTTAAAGTGTCTGGATCTCTTTCAATAGTGCATTTAATTAAGAAGGGTTGATAAAACCATTTTTCTAATGATTCACCATATATATTTTTCTTAGTTTCATGTAAATTTATTTTATAGTAAGCAATAGCAGTTTGCATAAATTGTAAAGCAGCTGCTTGCATTTGAGAAAACACATTTAAATCAGTACAATCTAATGAAGGAGTAGGTGTTGTTGTAGGAGAAGGTGTCCTTGATATAGATGGTGATAAAGTATTACTAGGTGTTACACTAAGAGTTATACTAGGTGTTTTAGAAATACTAGGTGTAGTTGTTACACTTGGTGTTACACTTGGTGTAGCAGAGTTAGAAGCATTAAATGAAGGAGACATACTAACTGAAATAGTAGCACTAGGTGTTTTTGACTTACTAGGTGTTAGACTAACTGACTTTGAAGGAGAAGGAGATTGTGGACTTCCTCCTGCTGGTATTCCTACATAGAATTTTCTTACTGGGTTGTTAAATGACATGAATTATTTTTATTAAAGAGCATATATTAATAAAGGTATCTGGTTCATTGATTGGCGAGTAAAATCAGATTCTTGTTGTTTTCTTTCCAATTGAGATCTACGAGTTGTTTGATCTAAATATTCTTTTAATTCAGTCATTAATTCTGATTTTTCAGTTCTAGCATCTGTTAATAGCTCAGATCCATTAACAATTAGACCTCCAAAATTTGAACCTTGGAATGTAGCTCTAATTTGTCCTTCAATTTCTTTACATATAGCTAAAGCATATCTAAATATCCAAGATCTACCAACCTGATTTATATCAGTGTAGATAGGATTTCTATAAGGAACATTCATTACATCAGATACTAAATTAGGTCTAAGATCAGTTACAGCTTTATATTTATCACTTATTTTCATATATTTAAAAAGCAACATACGCTCATGATCTGATCCTGGTACAGGAAATAATCTTAATTGATTATTTACTAAATCAAATGAATATGCTGATTTTCTTACTTGGTCATTGAATTCAATGGCTTGTATTTTTTGAATATCCCAATATACAGGCATTAACATAAAGTTAATACCAGGTGAATAAGATCCAAATCCAAATGTTTCAAGTAAACCTTGAACACCAGTACCTGTACCAGCATATGGATCAAAGTATCTTACAATAGCAGGAGGTTCTTGATAAAAAATTTGTCTAATTTCTATTCTATCTCCCTCATCTAATGAAGCTGAATCAGCTGCCCATGCATTTAAATCATATACTTGTTGGCCAGGAATTAAGTGAAGTGATCCTGTATATTCTGTTACATATCCTCCTACACTAGCTTCTTGGGCATACCCCTCAGCTATCCTAATTTGAGTTTGTAAAATATTATTTATTACTTTACCATTTAATCCTCTTCCTAGTAATATATCTTGATAATAAGCTGTATTAATAGTAGCCCCATCATAGAAAAAATTTTGAATAGGAAATGATGTAAAAAAGTAAACCCAAGATTCACCAGAAGTTATTTGATATGTTAACCAAGTATCAGGTTGACCAAATTGTACTGTATTTACACCATCATTTATTTGAAAATCAATAGATGGATTTACAGTAGAACCAAATGATGAAGTTAATTCTAATAATGCTGGTGTTGATCCAGTTATAGAATTAATTATTAATCCAAATAATGGAGAAACATAATTAATTTTATTAGCTATATTAAAAGCAGTTTCATTAACAGTACTACCTGTAGGTATATAAAATGTTGTCACACTATCATTAGGTAAATCAGAAGCAGTTACAACAAATAAAAAGTTATAATTATTGCTTCCTGTTATAGAAAATGAACTATTTCCTATTGAAATAGCATTATTAGCTATATCATATACATCAAAATTAGCATATGATTCTGAATAATGGGTAGTTGAAACTGTAGGTCCTGCTATTTTACTAAATTGAGGATATGTTGCTTGACTCCAATCTGATTCAGGAGCATTTGGAGCTGATGGATTTTGATAGTAATAAAAATTCCAGTTTTTTACTTTAGTAACATCTGGTGATAGATAATCATTTAATGATGAAGAGGCGACATATATTTCATTGCCTGCTATTGATGATGAATTTGGTCCATCATTCCCTATTTCTCCCCATGTAGCATATCTAGAATCAGACCAATATATAGGTGATCCAATATTTGGATCTTCACTTAATACTATTTTATCAGCTGTTTCAGTTTGATTAAAAGGAAGTGTTTCAGAACCTTCTAAGTTAATATAATTATCTCGAATTTTATATTGATAAACCATATTACCATAAGTGGTAATAGCTTCTTCCATAGCAGCATAAACTGTTAATTCAGTTATATAAGTTGTAGCATTACTTGTACCACCTACACCTAATCTTTGGGCGACAAAAGCAGCTGCTTTCATTGCGTCTTTAATAAATTCAGAATCATTATCATAATATCCAAATGGAGTATTATTTTTAACACGTTCTAAATTTATTCGGTTTCCGTATCCTGATCCGAATAATGTATTTGATGATAATTGATTGGCCATTTATATTAGTATTATTCCAATATAAATATTGCTAAATACTAAACAATTTTACTTTCCGTACTCGTATTCTAATATTTTACCCACTAAATCGGATCTATGATTTTCTTTTAATTTGATCCATTTAATTTCTTCAATTTTTTTAGATAGTTCAATAGCATAAGATAAACCATTCATTTCTCCGGTTGATGATTTGATATCAGTTTGTTCATTATCGCCATTAATAACGATTTTACCGGTTTTACCTAAACGTGTTAATATAGCTAACATTTCACCTTTAGTTAAATTTTGGGCCTCTTCAACAATTAATATATCGTCAATTGTTTTACCACGAATAAATTGTACTGGTAATGCTTTGATTTTACCTTCTTCTACAAGATTAGGTACTTCACTTTTATTTGAACAACATTTATTAAGATTTTCAATAAGTGCTTCCATATATGGATCAAATTTTTCACTTAAAGCTCCTGGTAGATATCCTAATGATTTACCTACTTCAATTGCTGCTCTTGTATTGTATATACAACTAATTTGTTTTTTCTTAAGAAAATCTAATGCTGCTTGAGCACATACTAATGATTTACCTGATCCTGCTCTACCTGTAACTATTACTATTTGGTTTTCTACTATTAATCGCTTTGCTTCTTTTTGTTCCTCATTTAACTGTACTGCATTGATTAGTTTAATATCATTCTTACGCTCACGATTTGGTTCCTTCATAGACAATACGTTTAATATAAATATTAAAAAAGAAACCCGAGCATAAGCTCGGGTCTTTATTATATAATTAAATTAATTATTAAGGACGAGAAGTACTAGGTGTTATACTAGGTGTTCTTGAAATACTAGGTGTTATACTAGGTGTTATACTAGGTGTAACTGAAATACTAGGTGTTAATGAAATACTTGGAGTGCGTGTTATACTAGGTGTTAATGTAATACTTGGTGTTACACTAGGTGTTAAACTTATACTAGGTGTTACTGAAACACTAATTGGTAAACTTACACTAGGTGTTACACTGATTGTTTTAGTTATACTAGGTGTTAAACTAGGATAAGGTACAAAAGTATTATATCTTGGTTCACTTGGTGCACCTAAATAAACTATAGAAGCTCCTGATGATTGGGTTATTTCTGTAATGTATCCATATACTCCTACACCATTTGGATATGCTGTACTTGGTATAGTACCTGCAGGGTCAGCCATTTTAAGAGTAGATACTGAAGAAGATATTGGATAAAACCAAAAATAATCTCCAGATGTAGACATTGATCCTGTTAATATTGTTCCACCACCTAATCCATAAGGATGTTTAGCGATATCTATTTGATTTTGCATATTTTTCTAAATGTAATTTATTCCAGTATAAATATATAAAAAAAACCCGACCTAACAAAAGGCCGGGTTATTTTTTATGATTCTAGATCAGTTATATTTAGATAGCGTTTAAATCAGCTATTAATACCTTACCGTAGAATTCAGGACGTACCATTTTCTTAGCATAACGAGTCATGATACCTTTACGTGGAGTGAAGGTATTTGGATCGTATACCAATGGAGTCATGATCAATGGAATATATGGAGCATAAACGGCACCAGTCTCAAGGAATTGGTTACCACGGAAGCCCATAAGAATAACGTTCTCGATCATATAAGGATTCTTATATACTTTGTAACGACTATTCAATTGACCAATTTTCTGAACACCAAATGCATATTTCATGTTATCTGCTGCACCATCAGTATCAGCTGCAAATCCAGGAATTGATTCAAGGATAGTAGCTACGTTTGGAGAAACAACCATGAAGTTAGCACCACCACGTAAAGTTCTTTGGTGGATTTGGTTAGAAACTTTTTGTAATTTAATACCTAAAGTTTGGAACCATGTCATTTGAGTGTAATAAACACCAGATGTATTTGAAACGAAAGATTGGTTATTACTATTAATTTGGTTACCAACTTTAGCAGACCAGAATTCTTGAATTGGAGCATTCTCAATCAACATGTCTAAGATTTCAAGGTCGATCTCAAGAGAGATGTACTCACTTAACATGCTAGTCAATTCAGCTTCAGCGTCAAGGTTTTGGTATGCGTTCAAGTCTTGAGCAAATTCTGGAGTCCATTGTGCTTTTAACTTACGAGTTTTAGCAGCAATAGTTTCAGAACGAAGTTGAACGTTGATTTCTGGAATAGAAATAGCAACACCTGCAGCACCACCTGTATTAGAATAAGCAGCTCCGTCTTCGAAGTCACCACGTGCGTTATCAGCAGTTTTCTTATTGTAATAAACAGTAGTAACAGAAGTTGGTCCAACTATTTCAGTTGAAGAAGCAGAAACGAATAATACTACATTACCACCACTTAAATAAGCAAATTGATGTAAGTTATCAGCTTCAACGATAGAACCAGAGATAATAGAGATAGCTTTAACAGCATTGTAATCTAAATTAACACTGATAGATGAAGTTGCGATTGTGATAGCTTTAACAGTTGATAAAGCAGCATCAGAACCACCAACGATAGAAGAAGAATAGTTAGAATCAAATCCAATCTGAGCGAAAGAAGCTGAAGCTACATCAGAAGCTGTAGTTACAGTTACAGAAGCAGAGAATTGGTTGATTGAATAACCAAAACGACCAGAGCCATAAAGACCACCAGAAGCTAAGTTACCAAATCCTTCACTTGCATCAGAAGCGCCATACATAGAATCACCAGAAGCAAAAGGATTCTTAGTTGTTCCGTATTGGAAATCAAGATAGAATACTAAACCAGCTGGTAAAGACATTGGTTGAACTGAAACGAACTCTTTAGAAGCGATCTGACCAAACACTTTACGAACCAATGGAAGAGCAACGCCAGCCCATTGTTCACCTGTACCTGGAGCAAATGTACCACCAGTACCAGTTTGAGAAGATTCTACTACTAATTGTTTTGCTTGACTTTCAAGCATCATTGCCATGTTAGATTTGTCGTGATCTTTAAGACCTTCCAACAAACCTGATTTATCCCATTTTTTAGCTAAGCGATTAGCATCGCCTTGCTGTGACTGCCATGGGTTAGCAGATTCGATTAAAGATTGAACTGTACTCATTTTTGAATGAATTTAAAATTGTTTTTTTGTTTATTTAATAATACCTGCTAATTGTTGCATACGACGAATAGCAGCGTCGCTTTCTACAATTGGTTGTTTAGGTGCAACACCTACTGCCTTAGAGGCGAATCCAACTGATTCTCTAATGTTAGACTTAGCTTTGGTTGTTAAAGATTCAACTAAAGTATCATAGATAGTTTTAGCTTCTTTAACATTTGTAGCTTTGTCAAGTGATTTTACCACTTTTACTTTTTGAACTTCACTTAAAGATTTAGTTTTGAAGATCTTGTTAGTATAAAGAAGTTTAGCGTTTAAAAGATTAACTTCGTTAAGTTCAGATTGTAAAAATCTAATGGTTTTGATAGCTTCTTCAAGATCTTTTTTATCTTTTTTAGCTTCTTCCATGTCTTTTTTACCTTCTTCTTTGTCTTTCTTAGCTTCTTCTACTTTTTTACCATCATCTTCTTTGTCTAATTCGGCTAAAAGTTCATCTAAACTAATTGAATCTTCATCATCTTCAGATGATTCTTCGCCAGCTTCTTCGCCAGCTTCTTCTGCACCACCCATAACGTCTTGTAATACGTCACGAATAATGTCTTTAAGTTCGTCAACTGTGAGTTCAGTAACTTCGTCGTTGTCTTTAGCTTCGTCGTCTTTAGCTTCTTCCATTTTGTCGTCAGCGTCAGCGTCAGCAGATTCTTCAACTTTTTTACTTTCCTCTTCTTTTTTCTTACCTTCTTCCATTTTACCTTCTTCTTCGTTGCCTTTTTCTTCGGCTTCGAGTTGAGCTAAAATTTCTTCAAGGTCGGCTTCTTCCATTTTACCTTCTTCGTAGTTTTCTTCTTCAATTTCAGGTTTTTGTTTTCCGCCTTCATAACCAAATTCGTTTTCTAAGCCTTCTTCTTCAACTTTCTTACCTTCTTCTTCTACGTCTTCTTCTAACTCATTGAGTTTAGCAGAAAGCATATTCATGATTCTTGGAGTGAAAGTTTCTTCAAGAGCGGCTTTGGCATTCGCTACTGCTGCATCACGTACAGATTTAGCGTCAGCAATTGCTTGCTTGAATAATTCTTGATTTGTCATCTTGAAATTCTCCTGTGATTGCTTATTAGATTTGGGGAAGCAATATAAAATTATAAATGTTTAGTTAATGAGATATTGGAGATCTCATATTGGGGATATTAATAAATATATGCGAGTATAGGAAAAGCGACAAAAACGAAACCCAGCCTTACGGGGCTGGGTTAATCCAACGATACTATCGATGGAGGGGAATTATTTTATACCGGCTAACTTTTGTAGACGTTTTATTTCTTTTATATCTTTTACATCAGTATGTTTAGGATCTTTATAATTAACAACTCCATTTTTTATAAAACTTAAGGTTTTTTCCATATCTTTATCTCCAGCATCTGTCTGAGGCATATCTTTTCTACCTGGTGCTCCTGAGATAGGTTTATGTTTGTTAATTAATGATTCTAAATTATTATAAATGTATTTAGCTATAGATTCATTATCTGCTTGACCATGTTTTGCCCAAAGTTCTTTGGCTTTATCTGTTAATTTACTATTAACAGCATCTAAAACTTGTTGTTCAGTAACACCTTTTAAAATGTTTATACCTTTAGGATCTGAAGATGGAACTTCACCTAACTTAACAGCTATAGCCGCGTGTACAATCTTAAGTATTTCTTCTGGTTTTAGATTACCTGTTATATTCAATGCTTCCATACTTGCTTTTGGGTTAGCAGCAAATACTTGGCTCCATCTATGATGACCGTCTATAATATATTTTCCATTGTATGTAACAATTGGACCACCCACATCAGCTTGTCCAGCAAAAATACTAGCTAAACTACCATATTGATCTGTTAATATATTTTGAATACTTTGATCAAATCCAATTTCGCTTTGTGTTGGGATTAAAGAATCAACTTTAACTTGAGATTTTGTATACGGAATTTTTTCATCATTAGGTATACCATCTGTTCTTCCTGCTCTTAATATAGCTTGAACTTTTGGATCTGCGGCTATTGTTTTAAATTTACTTACAAAATCTGATACACTTGGAGCTTCAATTGCTTGAGATAAAGCATCAGCAGCTTGAGTATCATTTAATTCATTTAATATATCAATTAATTTAACAGCCATGTTATTATTTTATACAGCAAATACCTGTTTGAGAACATATAATTTCTGAAATCAAATTATTTATTTTATTATATTTATTTCCTTTGAATAATGATGGATTGAAGTTTTCATTTAATCCAACTGGTCTCATATAAGCACCTTGTGTAGAAGGAGTTGATACAAAATCCCAACATAGTAATTCAAAATCATCTTGTACTTCAACTGTATTTTCACCTAATGGTTTTACTGAACCCATCCCACGTGAAGATATACCTACAGTGATGTTGTTTAAAAATAATTCTTTTAATATATTACCACTTGGTGTTGGTAATACTTCGATATCACCCATCAAATCATCTCCATCCCACCATAAGCGTTTAATATTATGACTAACGTTTTTAAGATTAATAATTGAAGATTCTGGGTGGTCTAATTCACCTAATGCTCTGTTTTCAGCAATTGGTCCAGACACATACTTTTCAACTTCACGTTCAAGTGTTTCTTTAGGGTATACTCTACCGTTTTGATTTTTAGCATCAGCACGTTGTACAACACCAGAAACAACTAAGTTTCTTGATGGAGACAACTTTGCCTCATTTAAAGAACGAGGAGAAGGAGTGAATGAAAAATACTCTATTAATACTTGTTTGGACATATTATTATTTGTATGTACTAAAATTAATCTTAGCATTTTTAACCGCTGTTTGTGCTGCTGTATCTTGAACAGGTATATTAACTACACCACCTGTTGCTTTAGCAGCTTGAATAGCTTTAGGATCTATTAATTCTTTTAATCCTTTTTTTAATAATTCTTTAAGCTTAGCATGTTTATCTTCATTCATTTGAAAGAATGAAGTTGTTACTTTTCTATCTGATGGGGCATATTGATTAAATAATTCAACAGCTCTATCAATACCAATTGATTTAGATAATAATTTTAATTGTTTATCTAGAGCAGTTCCTTTATTATATTCTCTTGGATCATCACTCATCTCATAATACCAATCATATTTTTTCATTAGATCTTCAAAAGCATTTTCATCAGATAACTCACTTGTATTTAAATCATCACTAGCATCTGCTTCATTCATATCATTATCATCATCATCTAATAAATGACCATAATCATCTAATACATCCCAGTTAGATAAAAGTGCTTTAACAGCAATTTTACCTTTAGGTGTTAATTGACCATTTCTATCTGCCCATCCTGCAAGAGAATCTTCTAATTCACTGTATAAATCACTATCCTCTCCCCACTCATCTGCTACAGCGTTTAATAAACTACCAATTT
>Ga0209668_10000258_pt1 | contig 21761 bp, 23 predicted proteins | sample FrelakmetPLP11PL_FD_187150 | JGI IMG/M metagenome (GOLD analysis project Ga0209668, IMG submission 187150) | Freshwater lake sediment microbial communities from the University of Notre Dame, USA, for methane emissions studies - PLP11 PL (SPAdes)... | ecosystem: Environmental > Aquatic >...
GCCCTCGTAGTTTTGTCCCATTCCAATTGCGTTACTAAATTCATTGAGTCTATGGTTATAATTGTCCCACCAACTCATCAACCCACTACCAGCTTTGTATTTGGCAATGTCATCTACTGAATATTGTCGTGACATTCTCTTTATTAATCATTCAAGATAATTTATTCTAAAATTACACAACAACGCCCATCCCCAAATCAAGTTCTGATTCGCTTGGAGTTAAACTTGGTTTAGAATTACTTGGACTGTTATTCGGTGGTATTATACCACTTTTCTCCTTTGGAGCTTCCTTTATAATCTCAATGCATCCGCACTTGACATATGTACACCGACTAAGTCTAACACCGGCAATGATGCCGATAATCGCCCCACTTATTGCCCCGATAATCAACGTGAGGTCAGTAGCACTATACATCATACTTGGTGGTAAAGTACTCATTTGTAAGTAAATCAAGAAATTAAATTTTGATTACTTCTTTACAAAACTATCATTCTTAATTCGTTCCTTTTCAGCATCTTCTCCTTCTATCCGCTCTAGAACTTCGTATCCATTCTTTCTAAACTTTGCTGGTGAACCTTCCGTTAGGTCTATTGTTAGACTGTCTCTGTGCTTGTTACATATCGTTTCAAAAATGGTTCGTAAATCAGTAGACTTCATTCCCGCTTTTCGGGCGAGATGACTCATACTTCCACTATCATGGCTAGACCAGATTACGAACACATTTGCACAACGACGAACAATCGGTGGTGTTTCCGCATAATCTTGTTGCGTTACTGCAACTGATAAGTTGTGATGCGATGAGCAGTAACCTACTAATCGTGATAAATTCTTTCTCTGATCCTTGTTAGCACTACGAAAATCCATATCGTCGCAGACGACCATGGTCTTCTTCTTGTTATCTTTCCAGAATAATGGTTCTGGGATTTCACTTAGCATTTCTACGTTTTTGCCTAAATCATCGTATTCCTTCGTACTACCCTTTGCACAGTGAATCACTACAACACGTTCAAATGGCGGAAACGCACGAACTAAAATGTTTTTCAAATAATTTGTTTTTCCTGTGTGGGGCTTTCCGAAGAGACAAATACGGAATGGGTGTGGTATGTTAAGTAGATCTCTACCTTCGTCCCATTTCTCGTACCAACCGTCTTTGTCTGCATTTCCGAGAGGAATGATTTCCTTAGGAAACCGAGATAATTGTTTCTCTATCTTCTTGAATTGCTTCTCTCTGTCACCTTTTTCCATATCATACTTGATACTCATTTACATATAACGTAAGAAAATTTTCAAAATTTTGTAAAAGCAAAAACTTGTCAAAACGGAAATTTCGCGTTCATAAAATTATCTTGCCAAGGATAAATGAACGAAAACACGGGAAATCTTAAACCACTTCAAATTATAAACCCAATGACGGGTCGGAAGATTTTCGTCGGAACGAAAACCTACAAAGACCTACAAAATCAAGGTATGATACCAAAAGATGTATCATTTAACCCTAAGAAACTAGGAAAAGCAGAACCAATGTTCAAAGTAATGAATAAGTCCGTACATCCTAAGCCTAAGACCAAATCTAAAGCGGTAGAGAGTGAATCCAGTTCTGAAGATGATGAGGTAGACGCTCTAGAGAAGATATTGGCTAAATCTAAGATCTCTAAGAAAACGAAAACGAAACGACCACCAACACCACAACCGTCTTCTGAATCTGACTCTGAATCTGAAGACTCGTCTTCGTCCGATTCGTCTGATTAAAATCTTGCTTATTAGTAAATGTTCTGCTTTTGTAATGAGTGGAACATCTTTAGCACTATTTGTTGTGTTATAGCAACCTATTTTGCTCTACGAAAGTCAATACAATTTATATTTGTAGTTGAACAACCCAAGTCCGCAGGAGAGCAAAGCTCTAAGCCTGAGACCAAACCTAAAGTAGTTAAACGATTTACTCTGTTTGCACGAAAGAAATCAAAACATCTACTTGATACAGCAAAACTTTTATGGGAACGAGGCGAATACACTGATGCAAAGAACGCTCTTCATTTATACGCTAAGAGAGAATCTCGCTAAAAAACTTAATTTTTTAAAAACTTTATATATAGTAAAAATGCCACGTAAGATGAAGAGCAATCTCGCATACTCTTATGATACAAATGATGTTATAACCCCAGTTCTCCAACCATCATTTCAGAAAATGAAAACGGGAAGTATTTTTGAATTTAATAGACCCGCTTTTCGGGCTAACACAAACCCTATTAGAGATCCAATCAAAGATTTTGACATGTCTACTCTCAACAGACGTGGTGGAATTGGTAATAATGCTATTATTCGCCAGAACTTTCTTGCTCCTGATCCAGCCTCACGATCTGCTTACGATTTTGAAATTCAAGATAAAATTCGTCGTCAACAAGAGGGTCTTACAGTAAAACTCGGAGATAAAACTCTTGGCGATCTTTTCAAAGTTGTTGTACCAGATCCAGATGACAAAGAATGGTTAGATGAATACAATCGCCGTCTAGGAGCTGGTGAAACCAAAGAACAATTAAAAACTTTCCCTCCACTTGGACGTCCTCAACGACCTCTTACCAAAATGGTTAACTTTGCGGAAGCAAGTAACCAATCTGCTCTCAGTGTAAGCGATAAACTAGATCTAATTTCTGCATCGCTATCGTCAACCAGCGATTCTGCTAAATTAGCAGATATGATGCTTCTTATTGATAAAATTGATACGTTTACTCAAGAAAATTACATTACGATGCAAACTATTCTTCGTAAAACGAATGCTATTCCGTCTGCTCCAGTACTATTCTTTGGTTCTAATGCTTATCATCGTTTCTGGAGTATTGACCAATACAGAGCCTCTGAACCCAAACTCATGCTCTATATCTTGACCAATAGTAAAACGGGAGACCCATCAAAGCCTATTTTATGGATTACAGGTGCTCCCATTAGTCGTGCGGAACTAGTAACCGAATTAACACCTAAACGTGACGTATATGATTCAGACGGAAATATTCTTTCGGTAAATGGAAATAACTTTTATCTAGACATTGACAACTTACGAGTAGTTGATCGTGATTTTGTTGTAAACGCAGTAAATAACGGAGTAGATTCTGGTCTAATCAATGATGAATTTCCAGCTCGTGATAAATTTACAAATTCACTTCGTTGGTTAACAACAGCTGAAGAAGATAGGATAAGAGCACGACTAGCACCACCTCCACCAAGACCTCTTCCTCCACCACCAGCACCTCGTCCAAAAGCGTAAAATAAGTTTTTCCGTAAATAATTTTCTACTCGTAAATAATTTTTATAATAATCTTTCCATATTATAAAATGAATACAGACGAGATTTCTCTTATCGTATCAAGTGATCCTTCGCAAGGAGCTTTTAATCGTTCATCAGACGGGTCATATTTTGAGATTAAACTTGATGACGGTGGTATACAAATTCCCAAAAATGCAACTTCTTGCTTTTTAACTACAGAAGAGGCCACTGTATGGTGGAATATAAATAATGTGACATCTTCTAATAATGTTTTAAGAATTACTGGGCCGAGTGCCGTTGAAGTTGTTACTAATCATAATCTTGGTTATCCAAACGACGCTCTTATCTCAGCAACGGGAACGTTATTTCGTATTTCTGGAACTAATTTACCACTTGGTGTTCTTCAACAAGGTGATTACATTCGTGTTGAATCTACTGGACAAGTGTATTATCTAAGTGCTGTTCCTAGCTCAAATACTACAACTCTTTTTGAATGCCTAACAACCAATAACACTGTCTTACCCCCAAATGCTGGTAACTTTGAACGACAAAGAGGCGGAGGAGGAATTCAACAATACAATGTCGTTTTACCGCCCGGCTTGTACGATCTTACTTTGATGAATAACGAAATTGCAAGACAACTTGAAAATGCTGGAGCTAGTAGTGATTCAGAACCTATTATATCGTTATCAGCGAATGTCGCAAGTCAACGAGTCCAGATCCGGTTTCCTTTCCCGTCTTCCGCAATTGATCTTACTGGTTCAGATACTCCTCGTGATATTCTTGGTTTTAATAGTGAAATATATGGAAATAATTCATCACCAGCACCCTTTACTGAAACAGCTCAGAATGTCGCATCGTTTAATCAGATTAACTACTTTTTACTCCATTGCGATCTAACTTCTCTTGGTATCCGTTTCAACAATCAATACTCTCAAGTGGTCAGTCAAATTTTGATCAACAAACCGCCCGGCTCTCAAATTCTCTATACTCCTTTCAATCCGGCTCGTATTTCTGTGCCTGAGTTGATTGGTGCTACAAGAACATCTCTTCGTGTCTATTTAACAGATGATCAGAATCGTAGAGTTAATACCAACGGGGAATATTTTTCAGCACGATTTAAGATTCAGTGGTATTACTAATAAATCAATAATGAACGGGCTAAGCGATCTTCCAGATGACTTGTATATCAAAATTTACAAGTATGTCTTTGCTGATTGCTTGAAAGAAATCATAATGATGTATGGAATGAGACACTGTTTATCTCCACGAAAGTATCTTTGCTACAAACAATACTACAATCATACCATGATATTAAACGGTAACCGACGATTATAATACAAAAATGTGTATTATAATTAAATTTGTAAAGCCATTTTCTCTCCAAATTTATCAAATAGAAGTAACCAAGCCAAACTCCTAGCTCCACAATTGGTTTCAGATATTTCTTGTTCTCTATCTTTGTCTGAGTCTGTAATAATTCCATTTCCACTAGATTTTAACAACGGAAGAATGCTCTCATTAGGCCGACCAAAGCTATCGTAAAAGTAAACTTTTCCGTCTTTTCTCGCTAACGCAATCCAATGTGATCCAGACTCATTACTCGTATCTAAATTAGCAATTGCGAATGGAGTTCTCTTTGTTAGTTTTGGTATTTGATCAGCTGGGAATACTCCAGCAAATTTGCTCTTTAGTAAAGATTTTCCAACTCTATTGAGATCGGTTGAGAAAGTGGTTTCGTTTCCCAGAATAGACTCAACATTGTGTAAAAACTTTTTGTATAATCGTTCTGCGTTGAGTTCACTTTCATTCGTCATGCACTTTTAATAATACGCATTATTAAAAAATTTTGTTGTTGTAAAAAATTTATACTTAGTGCTTCGCACCCCTTGGGTCTTAGGTGTCCTCAACCACAATATCAGTCACACTACCGTTTTCAACTGTAACACGAGCAATTTGGCTAGAAATACTGAACAATAGAACCCTTGCCTGAGACACATCAGTGCCTGTGGCAAAACCAACGTTTACAGACACACGAGTAGACCTATCTGTTCCATCGCGAGCAAAGTTATGAAGAATGATCTGTCCACGTCTTTGATGCTCATCTATCGTTTCGCCGTCATGGAAATAAGCTCCTGTGGCAAGAAGTGTATTGATGTAGGTCATTGTGGTGTAGTCTACGTCATTAGTATCGCTAAACGCGGGGTCGTGGTCTGGCGAGGGATATTGTTGACCCGCATAAGAAATATAGTAGCGATTAAGTTGCAAAGTCTGGTCAAGACCAACCGAACCAATCCTATTGTTAGGATCATCAACGTATGATCGGAAACGAGTAGAAGAATATCTTGTATCCGTTCCTGCTCTTTTGTCCTGAAAACAAATTGCTAAACTTTTTGTACTGGGACTTACATCAAACTGCTTTTGTTGGAAAGCAGTACCAGAAAGATTATCACTTTGGCATGCATATTGCTTCAAATCCAGATAAAATTGACCACTGTCATACCTAGGGCCTTCAACAGTATTGATATAGAGATACATATCCTGAACGCTAAATGCGTAATGAACGTTGGGGATCTTTGGTAATCGCTGGGATTCAACACAAGCAATCTTATAGACGGACGCTACGGCCGGATTAAGGATAAGTTCACATTTAGAGCTTGGGATTGCGTGATCAACGTCAAAAATGGAAAGGGGAGGACACCAAGTAATTTCAAAATCTTTGGCTTGACGAGAAATATTTGCCTCACGTTCAAGGTACCATTCAAGATTCTGTGCCGGAACAACAATTGAATCAGTTGATTGAATACGGAAAGTGGTCGCCGTCGTTAATTCAGCAATTCTGTATTTATAAAAACCACCACCGTATGTGGCACCACCCGTCGCAACAGGATCTGAGTTTGTACCACCCGGCATAGGAATTTGAAGAAGATCGCCAATTTGAAAAACAGTGCGTGCATCAGGAGGAGAAGCACCAAGATTGCCTAATGTTACAAGACCAACAGCATTAATTGCTATTGTACTATCAGTTGGGAATCCAAAAGCTTGTCGGTTGAAACGCTGAGTAGATTCGTGAGTATTTATAGATGAATTGGTAACATCGTTTTGTCGGACGTGGAATTGCGATTCCCACCAATTTGTACCTTCACCAACGCTCTCAATCCACGATCGGGTCTTAGTAGTACGAGTTTTTAAGGCATCTACTTGAGGTAGATAATCGGAAACACGTGCAACGGTCTTTCCAGCAATGCGGAATTCTGCTGACTGGAAAAGTGTCGCCATCATATCCATATTAGGTGCGATGCCGTTGCCAACGTCTAGAAGAGAATAACCATCGAAGGCGGAAAGACGGCATCGCATACGAATATAGGTTCGGTCAGGAAGCCACCAACGAGAACCATTTGTACTCCATGAAAAGTTGATACTACCGTTGGGGAATGCCTCTCCAACGACACTACGAGAAGGTGTAATTTGCTCGTATTGGTTACGAGTCATACCGTTATTTGATTGCTCAATCAAGGACGGATCTTTTGTAAGATTAAAGATGCTAGTCATTCTGTTTATAACTACTTAAGATTAAATTTTTTAATTTTAAATTTTTCATTAAAAATAAAATTTTTCACAAACGCGTAAAATTCGTAAAACTTTATTTTCTTGCGTAATTACAAAATGCTCGCAATTCCTAAATCACGAAAAAATTCGAAAAAGAACGCAATTCCTACGGAGACAATTCCCGTTTCCGCACCAATTCCAATCCCAACTCCAATTGAAGAAAAGAAACCATCGTATAGACAGAAACTCATTGAACGTATCGGTTTAGAAGCTGTGAGGGAGCGTGAGAGGATATCCAGACAGGCTACAAAGGAACGTAAGGCTCAAGCGAATTCTGTTGCGTAAATAATTTTATACTTTTTAGTATCAAATTTTTATCGTGTATAAAATTTCAAACTATTCATTGCCAAAATGGATGATCCTGATGTTCCTCCCGCCGACGACATTGACCGCTGGAGAATTGGATAACACGCTTGACTTGTAGACAACGTATTTGCTCCTCCACACAGATAGGTTTGTGTTGATGTAGTTACCGAACCTCCTTGTACGTATTTTAGCGTGATAGTCACGTTACTACTATTGACGTCATTATGAAACGTTACGGTATACCAACCTGTATTTGTAGTTTGACACGTCACTGAACTTGCTGTAGGAGTTGTAGTCCCTGTTCCTCTAGTATAGAAACTGAAAACGGTTTCACCCGTTTCTTGTATAATACCTAAAAACTGATTTGTTAGAGACGCAACCGTAGCTGTAGCGTTCAACACAACTGCAGAGTTAAAATTACCAATACCGATAATAGTTCGTGTAGAAGCATTTGTAGATGTATCTAACAATCCAAAACTATATGTGATCTTAAATCCTTGACCTACGAAAAAAGGTTGAAAAGTGCTACTTCCAACCCATCCAGAACTTGAACCGTTTGCAGTGGTAGACGGAAGACTTCTAACATGATAAGTCTTGGTAAGTTGATTTATTCCTGTATTTGCTCCGATTGAAGCACTTCCTCCAATATTTGTAACAGAACCAGATGCCATATTAATCAAATTGAATGTTGGAACTGTTCCATAATAACCAGCTTGAAAAAACGCATATTCTAGATCAACAGAAGTTCCATTTGAACCAGTTGGCCCAGTAGCACCTTGGATGCCTTGGGCTTGCGTAATAAGTAATACTTCGTCATTGTTTGTAATTGTTCCAGCTTGTGCTAAATATGTAACACCGTAGGTAACATAACCAACTGATAATGTTCTACTTGTAACTTGATAACGAATATAAGTATTAGAATTGTTTGAACTTTGAACGATCAACGTTGACCCGATTTGAACATTTGCTAATAATACATCAATATCCTTGTTAGGTTTATCAATATGATTAACAACTACACCTGTAGCAGATGCCGGTGTAGGGTTGTCAAGAAACAAATGACCACTAGGTGGTGTTCCTGTCGTTTGATCAGAAAATGTATATGTAAAAACAGAACTAGATAAACCGTCAGATCCATTTGATCCAGTTGGCCCAGTTACACCTTGAATTCCCTGTGAACCAGTTGCACCTGTCGGCCCGACTGAACCTGATGTTGTTATAGAACCGTCAGCCATAAGATACTGTAAATTAGTACCACCCGTTCTTACAAAAGACGGAGCTACAATCGCAACTGTACTTGGATTTGCTAATTTTCCAGAAATTGCTGACGGTAATCCTTGTACATCTGTAATAAGTATTTTTGACGATGTTAATTGATGTTGTGAATTTACTTTTACGGTTGTTCCCGATAGAAGATTAACTGCTCCTATTGTACTACCTAGAATCTCTGATGAGCCTGTATTCAAAGACGTTGTTGATTCGCTTAGAAATTTATTAGACATTCCTTTATTAATACGAGTTTAAAATTTTTTATAAAGAAATGTTGAATCTAATTCGGGTGTATCTTTTGAACCCAAATAGCGTTGTTAAAGCTTTCACCTAAATTATACGCTGTTATACGATAGGCTGGATATGTAATATCATTATCAGCACATAGGAATGCTTCGCATCTTAAACTGGCACTAATGGCGTCTGATAATTGGTAAGATATGCCTGTAGATACAATGGCAATATTTCTCGCCGTAGTGTAACTAACTCCTCCAAACATCTGAGCGAGACAACGCATATCGGTAGATCCTGACGGAGCAACCAACATAATAGCTCTTAGGTAATTGCTTGTTTCATCCCAAATAAATTGGATTTTGTCATCGGTATAAAACGTTGTATCAACCGAATTGGATATTTGAAAATAAAAATTGGTAACAGTACAATTACCTCCTCCACTTCCTCCACTTGCTCCTGTTGCTCCGTCACGAAGAGCAAAACCAAGATTCAGATTAGGATACGTTCCTGTAAGTGTAACAGCTGGAATAACATCAGTTCCTGAAGAGGTAACACTTGCTGTAAAATTCGGATTTGTAGCATTTGCTCCTGTAGCACCTGTAGCACCGTCATTACCGTTAAAACCTTGTGTTCCTGAATAATTACCAAGATAAACAGACAGATTATTTGTTAAAGATCCTATGCCAATTGATTGTAGATATGTGAGGGGAATTGTAATAAATTGGTTAGCCGTTCTAATTACAAGGTCTGGTATTAAAAATAATGCGTAATTAGCTGTTGCTTTATCTTGGATTATAATGCGTGAACCTGCTGGAAACATAGATATAAGTCTCTGCCAATCTGCTCCAAAATCAGTTAAATAATGGACATACATCTCAGTAGATAAAGTAATATCAGCATTATTAAATCTAATAGTTCCAGATGTCATACTTGTTGTATTAAAATTTACCCGATCTAATTTATAATCAAATAAACTAGTGCTACCACCATTTGAACCAGTTGGCCCAGTAACACCTTGAATTCCCTGTGAACCAGTAGCACCAGTCGGCCCGACAGAGCCTGTTGTTACAGAACCGTCCGCCATAAGATACTGTAAGTTAGTTCCGCCCGTTTTTACGAACGACGGAGCTTCAATTGAAACTGTACTTGGATTTGCTAATTTTCCAGAAATTGCTGTTTGTAATCCTTGCACATCTGAGATATGTAATTTTGACGATACTATTTGATTTAGTGAATTTACTCTTACGGTTGAGCCAGGTAAAAGATTTGATGCTTCTATTATGGTAGCATTAACTTTTTCTCTAGGGATAGAGAAATAGGCAAATCCAGACATTCCTTTATTAGTACGAGTTTAAATTTTTTTTATAAATTATCTTTATATACAGTAAAGAAATGTTAAAACTTGGACAAAAGCGTCCAAATTATCGGTCGACGATTGGTTACACTGTCCCTAACGTAAGGGCTTTACGTCAACCATCGCAAGTAGGTGGTTTCCTACCTCTTCTCTTTCTTCCTAGTCTTTTGGCTGGAGCGACCGCTGTCGGTGCTGTTAAGAACTCTCAACAAGGTTCTGGCGTTGTAGATGACGCAGATATGCTATATCAGCAAGCGAAGTCTGGACAAGGTTTGAAACTTGCTGGTCAAGGTATTGGTGTTGCTGGTGGTGCTATTTATAATGCTGGTGAATCGGAAGGCGGAGCGTTAGACCTGCCCGGCTCTGGACTTCGCAATAATCTTTTACACGCTCTTCCTAAGATTAAGAAGAAGCGTATATCTTCATCGGCAGATCGAAGTCTTCTTGGAACTCCTTACAGAGTTGGAACAGAACAAACAATGGGCAACGGTCTAAATCTTGCCGGTCGTGGCGAAGCGTTAGATGCGGTAAATGATACAATTTACAAAGCTGTTCAACTTGCATTAGATAAGTTAGGAATAAATCATATTATTCCCGATTCTCTAGTAAAGGGTGTTATTAATAGTTCTACTAAGAAAGCAAGTAATACCGTAAAAGATGTCATTGTCAATGTAAGCAAGAAGATCATCCCGATTCTTACCAAGACTGGACTTTTCCAGACTGGCAATGGAATGCATTACGGAAAAGTTATTCATTCTAAGAAGTATAATAAGCTACATGGAAAGTTTTCCAAATATCTAGCTTCAAGAGTTGCAGGACAAGACGGCGGGGACTTCTTTTCAGACTTTGCCCAAGGTTTCATGAGCGTTATTAAACCCGCGGCGTCTATTTTAGGCCCAATCGCTTCAGCGGTATTTCCAGAATTCTCTCCTGCGATTGGGGCGGTCACAGGATTAATTAAGAATGCATAAATGATAAATTATAATATTCAAAATATTATAATAACTTGCTACTTTACAATCTTCTTCATTTCAATTTCTTTTAAAGTTTTATACTTTCTAAGCTTTTCAAAATCTACATAATGGATACGAACACCAGATGCTAAGACTGTAGTTTCTGGTTTGGGTTTGGCTAGTTCTTTGGTGATACTTTGAACAAGTTTGATTATCGGTAATCTCATCATTTATTGTAGTAAAGATATTTTAAAATGTTAAATTCATAATGAGCGATTTGGTATATTCTTTAAAGTTAGGGTAATTAGTTTATAAAACTATTGTAAAGATATTTCATAAACCTTGATGTAATTGGTTTAAGATATATTCCTAGAACAATACTAATTGGTTCATATCTTAAACCTAAATAAACATAGTTAAAGTAAAATTTTATATTGCCTAATATAAGGGTAGATGTCTAGTTCAAGTCTTAAACCATCTGCTATATATCTTAAACCATCTGATTAGGTTTAAGAATTATTGTTGATTGATATAAATCATAAACTAAATAGCAAAAGATTAAATAATATTCCAAACTTTTAGCAATAAGTTTTAAAGAATTTTAAAATATATTGCTAATAAGTAAAATGGAAGAAATCAAAAAGATAATTGTTTCAAATCGCCCCCATATTGGGGAAAATTCAGTAAAGTCTTACCTATCAGTAATCAAGAATCTGTATCTAAAGATCGCTGAGAAGACAGACTTTGGTAACGCTCCCGAGTTTTTTGAAAAGGAGTATGAAAAGGTGATTAAGTATCTAACCGATACATTCCCGTTTAGCACTCGCAAGACAAAGCTAGCTTCCTTGGTAGTTCTGATGCCAGATGGAACAGCTAAACAAGAATACCAGAAACAGATGCTTGTAGATATCAAAAGTTATAACGAGTTAAATGAAAATCAAGAAAAATCTGATAAGCAAAAAGAAGGTTGGATGGAACAGAAGGAGATTCTTAGCAAGGTTGCACTTCTGAAGAAGAAAACGAAACCGCTATTTGAGTCTCCGACTTTGAAAGATTTGGATGCAATTCAAGATTACATCATTGCTTGTTTGTATACAATGATACCGCCTAGGCGTTTGCTAGATTATACGGAATTCAAAATTCGTGATATTGATTCGGAAAAAGATAATTACATGTCCGGTGACAAGTTCGTCTTTAACGTGTATAAAACGGCAAAGAAGTATCAACGACAAGAAGTTTCTATTCCAAAATCGTTGCGTATGCTTATCCAGAAGTGGACTAGCCTACATGACCATGACTACTTGTTGTTTGACAACAAGACTGGTAATAAGCTATCGTCTCCTGTTCTTAATAAGAAGCTTAACGACATCTTTGGTGTTAGTGTCAATCTACTGAGGTCAATCTACATTTCTGATAAAGTTGATATGCCTCGTATGAAGGAGATCCAACAAATGGCTTCTGATATGGGAACTTCTAGTAATATGTCAATAAATCATTACAAGAAATTCTAAGTTTCTTGATTATGATAAATGATTGTTGTTGCTACGGAAGTAAGCAAAACTGATAAACAAATCCTTTCAAAAATTTACAATGAGTTAAAGAAGATTACGATTCCTACAACATTTTGCGATAAAAAAGCTCACTATCATTCTGAGAGAACAGGATGTTCTGATCAAAAAGGAGCAAGACAGACTTGTTTTGGTCAGACTAGATGGCAAGGTAAATATAGAGAAAGTAAATCATCACGAAAGAATCCTCATATGATGCGTTTATTCACAGAGTTCATTGATTCTCATTATCCAGAATTTACATTTCGGAGTGTATACGTAAATAAGAACACAGTTTGTAAGAAGCATTTAGATTCTCAAAATACAGGAGAATCGTTATTGGTCGGACTTGGGGATTATACAGGTGGTGAAACAACATTACACGATATTGGAGGATCGCAATCGTTTGATATAAGTAAGGAATCTATAATATTTGATGGTTCTGTTATTTATCATAATTCAGAACCTTTTGAAGGAACAAGATATAGTTTGGTGTTTTTCAATTAAATTATTAAAATATTTCTCTCTAATAAAGAGAAATGGCACGACCACTAAATGAGTATTTTAAGACGATGCTTGAAGCGAAGAAAAATGGAGCAGAAAGTTTTCAATACAAAGGAACAACATACGTTAAATCTACAGGAAAGAACAATATCGTTATTTACAAGAAGAAGTAGGGAGGATCAACTTTTGATAACCTGCTCCTGTCTATAAACAGGATCAGGTTGGTAAAAAGTATAGAAAGTTGCTTCGTCGCATACGGCGAAGCAACTTTTGAACTTTTGGGAGATTGCAGATTTACGATTTTAAAAATCTTTTCAATAATCAAAAATGTGTTCGTACAACGGCGGAAAGCAAAAGATTGGCAAAAGATTAAGTTCCGTCATATTGCGTAAAAGTGAGAATTCTAATTTGATAAATTATTGCGAACCATTTTGTGGAATGTTAGGAGTCTATCAACATTTAGTAGAACACTTCAAAGGAGTTAAATTAGCTGGAGATGTCAACGAGTCTGTTATTGAAATGTGGAAGTCCGCTCAGAAAGGTTGGATTCCGCCCACGTTTGTAAGTGAAGACGAATTTAATATGTTAAAACAAGAGAAAGGTGAATCCGCTATAAAAGGTTATGTCGGACATCAATATTCGTTTGGCGGACAATACTTTGAAGGATATGCTCCCAAATATGGGAAAACTTCAGATTCTACACGTGCAAGTCAAAAAGTTTGTAACATAGCTAGGAAATGTGAAGATGTGATATTCACTCCGTCACCGTATAATCAGTTTTCTAATTTGAAAGGTTTTGTAATCTATTGCGATCCTCCGTATCAAATCCTTCGGGGATCAAAGATCCAAGGCACATGTTACAAGCATTGTAATCATTTTGATTACGAAGCGTTTTGGAATTGGTGTAGAGAGATGTCAAAAGAGAACATGGTTTTTGTTTCAAATTATACTGCTCCAGATGATTTTGAAGAGATATTCTCGTTAGATCGCAGATTAACTGGAAACAACATTAGTGATAGGAAACGAGTAGAAAAACTATTTTTAATAATGACTAATGATAAATGCGTTATCAAGGAGGAAAATCAATAATCGCAAAAGAAATCTTTGAGATTATAAAGAAAATTACAACAGATCACAAATGGTCTGGTGAGTACTTTGAACCATTTTGTGGTCTTCTTCACGTTGCTGTTCACTTTGCAAACGAAGGAAAAAGTGTATTAGCAAATGATATTAATCTTGATCTTATTATGCTATTAAGAGCTATTAAGAGAGGTTGGATTCCTCCAACTGTTTATTCCAAAGAAATCTACGATTATTACAAAGCAAGTAATACACATAGTGCTGAACGTGGTTTTTACGGTTTTGCTTGTGCTTATTCTGGTATTTTCTTTGCTGGTTACAACATTGATGATGAAAACTTTAACAGATTTCGTAGATTGTTGATGGAGTTAAAAGATCCATTACAAAACATCAAACTTGTTTCAAATAGTTACGACTCATTCAAACCAAAAAAAATGACTATTTACTGCGATCCTCCATACAGAGGTAATAAGTTTGATACAGAACATTTTTCTAATTTTGATAGCGATGCTTTCTGGGATACAATGCGAAAATGGTCAAAAAATAATTTAGTCTTTATCTCTGAATACGAAGCTCCAGATGATTTTCTGTGTATATGGAAGAAGAAAATGAAAACCAAATTCAACAACGTTCAAAAAGAACGAGTAGAAAGACTGTTTATATACAAGTTTAGCTCGTAGAGGTTCTTTAGTTAATTCAACAATTTTATTTGTCGGACAAATTTAAAATTGATATTTAAAGTTTTCTTATCTGTAAAATAATAAATGGACGTAAATACGATGGACATTATTAAGGAAGGAATGACTATTGATGAAATCCGTGAGAAGTATGCTGAGATGTCTAAAATTTACAGAAGGATGTCTAGACACGGCGAGAATGTTGTAAATAAGGCTGGACGAAAGCCAGTATCTCCAGAACACAAGAAGGAGGTATATAAGAAGTGGTTGGAGAAGAAGAAACAAGAAAAGATAGAACAAGCTCTTGCTGAAGGTAGAGTATATAGAGTTGGACGACCTTCTAAGATAAACGTAGTAGGTTATAGTTCTACAATCTAAGATTCAGGTTTAATTAAGCAATTTTAATTATGACAAAATTAAAATTGATATTTAAAGTTTTAATTCGTAAGAAATTAAAACATGGTGGTTAATAAAAGAATGACCTCTCTAAGCCCGAAGGGGAGCAAAGCTCTTAGCATCCTGCGAAATAGCCGAGAAGGCACACACAAAACTCACGTTAGTATGGGTTCTCTAAAAGGGTCGTATCAATTAAACAGGGATACGATAAGTGTCATCTACAACGATGATAAGTTAGATCCGTTGATAGGTTTAGCTGAAAAGCCACAAGATTATAGTATGTTGCGTTTTGATCTAGATTTTTCTTCGTCTGACTTGGGCTCTGACCCCGAAGGCTTGGAGAGAACAGATGAGTTTGATTTAGAAGAAATCACTAAGAACGCACTACAACATATGAGATCATTTTTAACTGAAAATTTAGTACATTTAGAGAAGTCACTTTTGGATTGCTCTATCTTAACAAAACCAAGTTACGTAAACGACAAGAACAAACGAAAATATGGAGTTCATGGTCAATTCCACAATTTGTTTATCAATAAGAAAGATTTTGAATACTTTGAAAATTCTGTAGCACCATTGATTTCTGGTTTTGATAAAATTTCTAAAAATGCATGGTTGCTTTACGGTCAGCAAAAGTCAGAAATAAGTGGAACATATACTATTTCTCACGTGGATGTTTTTGGTAAGAAAATTTCACCAATTAACTATTTTTCTAATTACGCTATTTACGACCTTAAAGAGCAACAAATCCCTTTTGCTACACCAACTCATTATTACAAACAAATTTTCTCTATTATTCCATTTAACCGTGAATGTACTGACTTCAAACCTAGACAAGAGATTAACCCGAAGGGAGGAGATCGATCAGTCGTAGAATATGTTGTTCCAGATGATTTAAGTGAAACTCTGATTGAAGCAACAAAATACGTAGAACTTCTCTCTTCTAAACGTGTAAATAACGGTAGAAAGGAATGGTTTTACATTGGAGGAATCCTTTACAGTATTTCTGACGGAGATGAAGCGTTTTTCCAACTTTGGAATGAGTTATCAACCCAATCAGTAGATTACGATGAAGAAGAATGTATTCGTACTTGGAAATCAATGAAACGTCAACCAAAACATGGAATTCATCTACTTCGTAAAATGGCAAAGTTTGACAGTCCAAATGAATTCAAGACTGAAGAATCTCTACGAGATAAGAAAGAATTCGTTTCTATGAAACTTGATAATATTCACGCTAACGAAGTGATTAATCAGAATAATATCGGTTCGTATCTTCCTCGTTTAGCAAAAAGTGATATTGTCTTTATGAGGTCAAATATGATGACATTCAAAACGCAAAATCTCAAAGAACTTTTACCTTTGTATAAGAGGATTTTAGTTGTTTCATTTCGTGTTTCATTACTTGACTCATACGTTGATACGTTTGCAGGATTTGATTTTAAGATGTATTCAGACGTTAACGGTAAAATTACAGAAGATAAGGTATTTGTACAGATTGATTCTCTCTTTCGTGTCATTGGAAGTTTTGAATTAATCCTTTTTGACGAAGCTCTGTATACGATAGAACATCTAAATAGTTTTGTAAAGAGAAAACACGAAGTTTGGGATGCTCTCACTCAACAAATCCAAAGTGCTAAAAAGATTATTGTTTGTGACGCATTGTTAGATAACGCAACAATTGATGTTTTCAAAAAGGCAGGTGGAGCCAAGAAGACTTGGATAGTTGATAATCAATGGCAATCGTTTAAGGGCAAAAGTATCAGATACGAACCTCATGTTTCAGTAGAAAAAATGATTACACACATAACATTAGAACTTCAAAAGTATGGATCTATTTACATCCCAACTAACTCAAAGACATTAGCTGATAAATTATACATCTATTTTCAAGCAAAAGGTATTCGTGTTGGTCTTGATTCATCCGATAACGAACCAACTCCTCCTGAACTTTGGAGAAAGAACTTTGACATATTCATCTCTACGCCTACAAACGTCGCTGGAGTTAGTTGCAACGACGCATTTGGCAAAACAATTGGTTATTGTACAAATCGTTCTTGTAACGCTAGAATGTTTGCTCAGATGATTAATAGAGTTAGAAATACAGACTCAAAATGTATAGATATTTTCTATAAGATAAACGTAGTAGGTTATAATCCAACAAAGACTGATGATATTAAAGCTTGGGTTAAGGAGAAAGACCAGTTGATGTTCTCTGGCGGACTCAAGATTGATTACATTAGAGATGAAATCATTGAAGATGAATACTATAGTCAGTATATCTCGCATTTGAAAGCACAAAACCAATCACACAAGTGGTATTTACAGGTTCTAAAAGGAATTATGGAACATCACGGTTTTGAATCAATTGATACCGAAGATGAAGATGAAGTAATCATTTACAACAAAGAAGCTCTTGATGAAATTAAATATGAAAGTAAAGCTATTTACGAACAGAATCAAGATGACATCAGAAACGATGTTTGTAACGCAAAAGATATTTCTGAGGAGCAATGTAAAGAAATTAAAGAAAAATATCAAAAAACAGAAGATGAAAAACTACAAGTTCGGAAATTCAACATTATGAAAGCTTATCAAAATAATACAAGCACAGGTGTTCCTAGAACTCTAACATCTCCATTTATCAAGAAGTATGAGAAATTTATTGGTCAATACTATAATCTGATAAAGTTAAATGTTGATCATCCAGACATGCTTAAATATTACATAGAACATCAATACAACAAATTTCTTAGTGAACATAGCCACGCACCAAACACAGAACGATTACACGAAAGTAATAAGTTGTTGAAACTCTGGACAGCTCACAATATTGTCAATGCTTTAGGTTTTGAGAGCGTTTGGGATAAGAAAGAGATTACAGGATATCCATATGATAAAGCAATAGAGTTTTTGGATACTTACGGACACAAGATAAGTGTTTTGTTTGGAAAGAATACTAATACCAAGTGGAAGGAGCTAGATATTGAAGATGCATCTGTGAAGAAAAAGATTACAGAAACGTTAAATACAGTGTTAAAGAGCGTGTGTTTGGTTGGAGTAAAACGAAAAGATAGCAATGCTAATTCATCCTTCTCAATCCAAGGTTTGGAAGTTTGGGAGAAAGGAGATATTCTCATTCCCAAAAACGAAATTGCAAGTGATTTACAAAAAGAATGGTTTTATGTTGAAAACGACATACTTTATAAGAGAACAGATGAACAACAACAAGAATGGAAGAAAAACAAACAGAAAGATCATATTTACCTAACAAAGTCAAGATTTGATGAGGTTGGAAAGAGAACAAGAATGTTGCTTCCTACGTTTGGAGCGTTATTTGAAAAACTTTCAAAATCGGTTGAAGTGAATTAAAAAATTTAAGATCAGTTTCATTAAAGTTTTCTATAAAAACAAAAACTTCTTCAAAACTGATCTTAAATTTTTAAAACTTTTGAATTATCTCCTCTTAGGAAGTAGAAGTTTGTAAAATCGTTCAATTTTAATCTGTCGCAAAATTAAAATTGATATTTAAAGTCAAGATTCTATAAATAAAACAAAACATTCAACCAATGCCAAAGGGAAGTTCTAAGCATATTGGGTTTCGTGTACATACTGATGCTTGTAATCTTTGTGATTACAGTGTAGCCAAATTCAAAGATGAAACTTATCAAACTAAAATACTCTATATGCATATGTTAAAAGTACATGGAATTGAAGAACCAAGGCAACAATATGGATGTGTGAAAATGGATGCTAATATTCATAACACACTCACATTTAAACAAAGGTTTGAAAAATACACATAGAATATATCATTCAATTTTAATCTGTTACAAAATTAAAATTGTCATTTAAAGATAAGATTCCATAAAAGAAAACAATGAACATTCATTCTAACGACAATCAATATCTATCTCCCCTTGACGCAAGGAAGCTTGAAAATTACGAACGTGTTGACTTTGGAAATCTGAACGTTGGCGATCACTTCCGTTATACCAGTAACAAGTATCAACAACAGGGTCGTAAGCTATCTTACGGCGTTGTAAAGACTAAAGATTTGGATTCAATCACGGTCAATGCTTACCAACCAAATCCCATGGAAGCTCCTATGTATCCAGACTGGACAATCAAGTACCCCGATCGTAACAAGAATTATAACTTTTACAAGAAGATCAAAGGATCAGCAAATTCTCATAATCCGGATAAGTGTTACGATGCCAACTGTACCAATAAGTTATGTATTATGGATTGTAGCTATTGTGGTGTTCCCGAGAACAAATGCAAATGTCCGTGTGAGTCTGATTAAATTATCTTACAATTTTAATCTGTCGCAAAATTAAAATTGATATTTAAAGTCAAGATTCTATAAATAAAACAAAACATTAAATCAATGACCAGTACCATTACTAAGGAAACATTTGATAAACTTGAAACGTTTGATTTTGATCCTCATAATGGGTTTATGATTCGTAATTTTTATATTGATCGTGTAGCTGGATCTGCATTCATTAGAAAGTTTTCAAAACATTCATCTTATAAATACCAGTTTAAATGGTCATCAAATAAGGTGAATTACTATATTGTACATTGTACTGACAATGATTCATATAACAACTATTTCTTCTTTACAACGTTTGAAGAATTTGAAACAGAAATTAAAAAGCAATACGTATGTAAGTATCATTCATTTTGTCCAGATAATTGTCCAGCGAATCAAATTACTAGTCCAGAAGAAATCTGTGCTATATGTCTAAATAATGTTCAACTTCACTTACTTCAAGAAACACGTTGTGGTCACCGTTTTTGCTTGTCTTGTTTGGATAAATATGCTAAATCAAAGAGTGATATAGAAGAGGAGATTACTTGTCCAACTTGTAGACGTAATATTGAATATTGCCACGAATGTAGCAATCCTAAGTCTGAATGCGATTGCTAGAAATCAAACGAATGAAATTTGAATCATAATATTAAAATATTATGATCACTTTTACTTATAATCCCTGTTATAGTTCCACCAGTTGGGTTCTAGATACTGAGGTTGGACTTCCCAAGTCATAGGATCGTGTTTGTGTGGCTGAGCAAAACCTTTCCCCTTTATTCCACAACCACACTTAGTACCACAATTGCAAGTCATACCACCTTCCATTTCCCCTCCTTGCATGATATTTTCAAAAATACTGGCTACGTTTGTAACTCCTTTTGCAATCTGAATTTGAATCTTAGCATTAGGAAGCAATTCTTGAATGTCCTGCATCACAAAGTTACGTAGAGGTTCGGTGAGTAGTCCAACTGCTTCAAGTCTCTTTTTTGTAAAATCTTGACAATTGAAGCGGTCGGCTGAGTACTCCCACGTAGTTTTATCAGTATCTTTATTGATAACTGTCCTGAATATCAAATCCTTTGGAATATTTCCAACACTCATACACTTACCTCCCTTTTTGTATGGAACAACTGGGAAGATATTGACTCTCTGATTTTTCTCGAGCCTTATTGCTTTCGTTTTGCCCGTCTTAGGATCTTTTAAATAGATATTAGAATAAAGATGGAAAATATCGTCATACTTCATCCTATCCTTATTCTTGAGAAGCTGTCCCCTACTTGCTAAATCAATAAATTTGGTCAATCCTGTTGAGAGAGGCTCACGACATACCTCCCACGATGTTACTGTCCAATCACCGTATTCATCCTGAAACTCCCAAATCCTCTTAGGCATTTCAGAGAGAGCCTCCTTTGGCTTTGTAACCACATTGTATAGATTCTGCAACCAATCTGTAATTCCTTCTCCTTCCATATCCATATCTATTCCAGACCCGAACATTTCGTGATGCATTGCATCGTAGTTCTTCTTCTTCATTTTATCAATTCTCAAGATAATTTAATTCTAAAATTATACAACAACTCACATAGTTGCCCTCATTTTTAACAACTTAAACAATTTAGATAGGTTGCTCATCCACTCTTTGACGCCCTCTCCTTCCATATCCATTTCGTCAGAACTCATTCCAGTTCCGAACATTTCGTGATGCATTGCATTAGCTCCTCCTCTTAACACTCTACGACGTTCTCTCATTTCTTCACGAGTAGGAGGCATTTGCAATGCTGGAATTGGTATTAGAGGAGGTGGAGGAGGTGGAGGATTACCAATCTGTTGATCGTCATTATCTATCCAAGGAACTAGTACATTTAGATTTGGGTTGGGAGGAGGGGGGTAAATATTATCAATGTAAGGAAATCGTGCGTTTGGATCTATGTCTCCACCACGTATTTTCTTCGGTCTTGGCATTTTATAATTACTCAAGATAATATTTTTTCCACCTCCTTCCAAATCTTCAACATAGTCTTCTTCAACATCATTGTAATATTGAGGAACACCATCAATATAATATTCAGGTGCCATTCGTCCGCCTTCTTTGATGGACATTAAATTAGCAATCCAGTCAGAATAACCACTGCCCTCGTAGTTTTGTCCCATTCCAATTGCGTTACTAAATTCATTGAGTCTATGGTTATAATTGTCCCACCAACTCATCAACCCACTACCAGCTTTGTATTTGGCAATGTCATCTACTGAA
>Ga0209668_10000259_pt1 | contig 21669 bp, 23 predicted proteins | sample FrelakmetPLP11PL_FD_187150 | JGI IMG/M metagenome (GOLD analysis project Ga0209668, IMG submission 187150) | Freshwater lake sediment microbial communities from the University of Notre Dame, USA, for methane emissions studies - PLP11 PL (SPAdes)... | ecosystem: Environmental > Aquatic >...
GAGAGTATGACGTCAAAATCCAAGATGGCGGAAAACAGCCGAATCTGGAAAAAAGACTTAGAATTTTCGTTCGAGACGAGAGTATGACGTCAAAATCCAAGATGGCGGAAAACAGCCGAATCTGGAAAAAAGACTTGTCCAGAATTTCCGTTCGAGACGAGAGTATGACGTCGTCGAAATCCAAGATGGCGGAAAACGGCCGAATCTGGAAAAAAGACTTGTCCAGAATTCTTTCGTTTGGTCACGTGATAAAGAGCGTGTAATGTCAGTTATTAAAACAACTCATAGATGGCGCTTCAGTCGATTTTTCCAAGTCTTTTTTGTTATTTTTTTTAAAAAATTATAAAGAATAAACCTATAGATTATGGGTGTATTATGACTAGTTAAAGGCGTTGGTTATTTTCAAAGTTTTTTTGTTATTATTTTTTAAAAACTTTTTAAAAAAAATAACAAAAAAACTTTGAAAAATCGACTGAAGCGCCATCTATGAGTTGTAATATATACTGGTTATTAGATTATTATTTTTATAATATCGTGTCACGGCTATCATGATACACGTTGCCACGGTTTCCCCTTATACTCTCGTCTCGAACGGAAATTCTGGACAAGTCTTTTTTCCAGATTCGGCTGTTTTCCGCCATCTTGGATTTTGACGAACGAAAATTCTGGGACAAGTCTTTTTTCCAGATTCGGCCGTTTTCCGCCATCTTGGATTTTGACGTCATACTCTCGTCTCGAACGAAAATTCTAAGTCTTTTTTCCAGATTCGGCTGTTTTCCGCCATCTTGGATTTTGACGTCATACTCTCGTCTCGAACGGAAATTCTGGACAAGTCTTTTTTCCAGATTCGGCCGTTTTCCGCCATCTTGGATTACTCTCGTCTCGAACGAAAATTCTGGGACAAGTCTTTTTCCAAAATTTGACAAATCCCAAGCGGAGATAGCAGAAACTAAACGGTAGCAAAAACGGAGCGGCAAAGTAACGTCTTATCAGATTTGTACCATTGTATTCTGTCTTGTCTCTTTGGTATTTGTATCTATTTTAATTTTCCATTATTCACTACATGTCATGAAGCTGTTGTAATATCCTCTTGGATAACGTATGTATTTTTTGGTGTCGTCTTGTCGTGTGTTACTCTTTGGTATGTTTTTTGTCTTTCATTTTTTTGTATCAAAAAATAATAAAAACGGAAAAAGAATGGTAATAATAAATGAGGCGTAAATCTTATCGAAGAATTTCAACGCGTAAATCTTCCAAACGACGCAAGTCACGTAGAAAAAAGCGTAAGACTACTAGAAGCCGAAAAACGACTAATTATAGATTGGGAAAATGGGATTACATGGACGACCGTCCGAATAATTGCGGTAAAGTTTGTTATGCTTGGCATAAAAATACCGCCCGAGAAAAGTACAATAATCCTCGAAAAATGATTAGAGCTTATGAAGCAGTGAGTCGTACCCCAAAGTATATAGCGTGTTGCTCTCCAGACAGACCTCTGAATTTAATGAATGATCTTAGCCAAGCGCGTGACCGTGCTAGATATGGACATTGAAAAAAATCATTTCATGGCATCGAACCAAGCTCGTAGTAATAGTACCAAACGTACCAAGCGTCGTATTGGTCGGTGTGGTTTTGACCATATTTCTAGAGGCATTTCCAGAAATTCTAGCTGTTCACAAAACAGAAACGCTATATCCTAAAAAGTTTTTGGGTATCATGACTTTTCCCACATGGAATCAACGCGTAGTCACCAGTGAGCAGTACAAGGCTTGTCTTTTTCTTTCTCGTGGATACGGCCCCTTGAAATTGAGAGCTTTGGGAATCGATGTTGTTAACAACAAAATTAGAAATTTTGACGAGTTTGTTTTTTCTTTTCAAGATCCTGATGTAAGATATGTGATTATCTCTTCATTAAACGGAGAAACTGTTGGACACGTCTTTTTAGATGAAAATCATGTTATCATTCTTCAATATGGTGACAATTGTTGGTGGTAATAAAACAATGTAAAACAATGTCAAAAAAAAGTTGTCAATAAAACAATGTCAAAAAAAAGTTGTCAATAAAACAATGTCAAAAAAAAGTTGTCAATAAAACAATGTCAAAAAAAAGTTGTCAATAAAACAATGTCAAAAAAAAGTTGTCAATAAAACAATGTCAAAAAAAAGTTGTCAATAAAACAATGTCAAAAAAAAGTTGTCAATAAAACAATGTCAAAAAAAAGTTGTACAATGTCAAAAAAAGTTGTACAATGTCAAAAAAAAGTTGTCAATAAAATAATGTCAAAAAAGTTGTCAAAAAAAAGTTGTACAATGTCAAAAAAAAGTTGTCAATAAAATAATGTCAAAAAAGTTGTCAAAAAAAAGTAATAAAACAATGTCAAAAAAACAATGTCAATAAAACAATGTCAAAAAAGTTGTCAAAAAAAAGTAATAAAACAATGTCAAAAAAACAATGTCAATAAAACAATGTCAAAAAAATAAACATGTTTAATATTTTTAATTTCGACACAATAAAAATTTTGTCGAAAATAGTAATTTTTAATGTATTGGACGACGGTACATTTTGACGCAAATCGGGCGACAACGGATGTCATTGTCAAACAAAACAGACCAAAAATCTAAAAATCCTTCAATGATCTCCGGTGTTAAATAATGTGTTACCACGTCGTCAAAATACATTTTCAAATACGACGGAAAGTGCGACACTGGTAGCACCGTCATCAGCTGAAATTCCACCGTTTCCATATACGCCGGCGACGGTATTCTAGCAGTAGGCGGTATCGTCACGTGACTATCGACTAAATCGGCGAGACTCAGTTTCCCGGGCGGATTGCAACCGGGAATCCACGTCACCTGATAGTTGAGGTAATAGTCCAGACACCACTGCAAGTAGACGACAAAAGAAACACTTGAGGCGTTGACACTACGGCCTCGACACAATTTTTCGATGCAAAATTTTCCCTCGTCGTCGACATAATTTTCACACTGCAATTTCAACGTTGTTGTCGGTAAGAAATCGTTTCCCAATAAACATGTATTGATGAAAAAATTAGTCACATTATCCACGGAAACTTGATTCATGTCGATAATGTCACTATAGTAATGACCGCATTGACGCCACACAAAAACATCTTTCAATTTATTCAAAATGGCTAAAACGAGAAAATCGGCATCGATACACACTACCATCACGTTTCGTAGTTGTAATTTTTGAATTAAGGCCGTGATTTTGTGTTCTCCTTCGCCCGGTACTTGTGTGTCACTGTAGTAAACTGTTAAATGCAAGGTGGCTAATTTTTTTTTTAACTGAAAGTCAAACGCTTTCATATAATCGCTACCGACCGTGATGTCGTACCGTTTCGACTTCTCGCGACGTTCACGTTGAAGTCGTAATTTTGGATAGGGACAAGGACCGTCTTGTACTACCAACACCGTTTTGGCTCGGTTTTCTCGTGCTGTTGAGAGTATCATTTCAACAGCTTCTTCTGCTAAAGTTATTGGATTATTTTGAAAACGTCTATGCATCCATTGATTCATGTCAAAAGCTATTACATCAAAATAATCATTAAGCGATTTGTCACGAATCGCATGACGAAATTTCTTTTTAAAAATGCTATAAAACCCTGTAATTCCCATATTTAAAAAAATAAATGGAAAGGAATACTAAGTGGTGGATATTTATCGCTATGATTTTTCTTTTGTTGATAATGTTGTTTTTTTTCAATATTAAACGGAAACCAATCACAATGTGGGATAAATGCACTGCTGAAATGCTCAACGATTCGAAACAGATTAAAGGTTTTTGTGGTCTACATTCCTTTTTATCTAATTTTTACGAATTTCCCATTGTCTATCGCGGTCTAAACTATCTATCAAGCGAAGCTGCCTATCAAGCCTCTAAATATGATGATCGTCCGGAAGTTCAGGCTCTTTTCAAAAACGTGACTGCAGACAAAAGTAAACAACTCGTCAAGCGTTATCCCTATGACATGGTTCAATTTTCCAAACGCCGTTTACTTGTCATGAAGGAAATTCTTTTATCTAAATTCCGGCATCCTACGTTAAAAAAACTTTTATTGGATACTTTTCCTAAAAAACTTTTTGAATATAATTGGTGGGGTGATACTTATTGGGGTGTCACCAAAGATGGAGGTGAAAATCAATTAGGACTATTATTGATGGAAGTGCGTCAACAATTAATAAATGAATCTTAGTAAAGATGAATTAGTCCGACTTGCTGCCGGTATGAAAGTAAATAAAAGAGTTTTGGAGCGTAAAACTAAAAATGAATTGGTTGAATTTATTACTGGAATTCAAGTAGACAAATGTAATCCTAAACAAATTAAATCAGCTGTTCAGAAAGTCTATGATTGCGTTCAAGCAAAACGTATAGAATTTGGTCCGTCGACAGATCGTCGACGTATTATTGAATCACGTCGGTTACCTGAAACATCTCGTTTTTTAGAACCACCTCTTGGCGAAACACAACCATTGAATTCGCGTGCTTTGGAAGAAAAAATAATGCGTCACGAAGCAGCGACCATTGCTTTTCAAAAATCTAGTCAGGCTACTTTAGATAACGCTGTGGGTCAAGTGGAACAAATCAAAGATAAGGTTAATATTCTGGAAACACGATCATCACCGTCGATATCACGTGCATTGGAAGATGAAATAATGCGACACGAAGCAGCGACGATTGCATTTCAAGAATCCAGTCAAGCTACTCTTGATAACGCTATGAGTGAAGTGGAACAAATTAAGTTTAAAGTCAGTACACTTGAAACTCGTATGCCCCAAACTGTTGCTCAAATGGTTGAAGAGCAACGCTCAGCTTTGTTAGACTCTAGTCGTGAATATACAAAATTGTTGGTTGTGGAAACAGTAGGTGAGCTTGTTGATGAGACAGTTACGCGCGTGGCCCAGCAACTTAAGAAGGACGTAATAGCCAATGTCGAATCCGTTTCTCGGTTGGCCGCGCAAAAAAGCGTGGACGGTGTTTTAAACGATTCGGTAAAACTCGATTCTGTCGTTCAAAATGCGATGGATCAACGCGTCTATTCCGTGATTCAAGAGAGTTTAGGAAACGTAAACCGTCAAATCTTGGATGTAAAATCATCTTTATCTAGTTTAGATTCCCTTTCACTTAATATTTCTTCTTTAGAATTCGAAAATAACAATTTACAAAAAGAATTATTAGATGCAACCAATCATATTGATTCTGAAATTTTAAAAGTCAACAACACTGTTTCGATCGGTTTGCAAAATTTAGATTCTAAAGTCGAACGTACATTACAAGATGTAAGACTGTTAAATGAATCAGTACAGTCGTCTAATGTAGTTACAAAAAAACTTATTGAAAATAGTAACACATATGTGGATCAACAAGTTCGCTCTGTTACTAGCGAAATTTCGAAAACTTTAAGTAATTATAATGTTGAACGTCAATTAGTCGATCAGGAGTTGTCTGCTCAAGTGAACCGTTTTAAAGTCGATTTTGATTTTTTTCTAAACAAAAACTCTTCTTTAAACTTTGTCCGTGAAGATGTAGTTGACGATCTTTTGCAGAGAATGCGTGATTATGTTCGCGAAAATATCACCGAACGTCAATTAACGTTTGAAACCAGTCTCGATCAATTGACGACGCGTTTTCCTCAATTGCAACAACAAATCAACAATTATCAAGCCAATCTGGTGGAATTAGCGGAACGTGTTCCCACCCTGGAAATACAAGTCCAACAATTGCATTCGTCGATACCCTCTTTGGAAACGCTGCGAGCCGCCGCCGCTGAAGATTTGTTGAAACGTATGCGTGACTTTATTCGCGATAACGTCACTCAACGCCAAATCACTTTCGAAGAAAATCTCAATCTATTGGACAAGAGTCTACGAACCGTCGAAAGAGACGTTTCCGAACTTTCGACTCGTGTTGTTGTCTCGAATACCGGTCAAGCTGTCGACGATCTCTTTAATCGCATGCGTGAATACATTCGAACCCAATTCGCCAATCGACAATTGGAATACGAACCTCAATTGACGGAACTGCAATCGGAAAATCAACGTCTCAATCGACGCATCACCGAAACCGAACAGACGATCAATATCGATTTAAAAAGTGTCGTGGCCACCACCAATCAAAGCGTGGCCAAAGTCAACGACTTGTCGCAAAATGTCGCCGACATTTCCAACGACATTGTCTCTCTCAACGAAACCGTCACCCTGGCGGCCAGCAACGCTCGTACGGCCATGTCTCTCGTTCCGGCCGTCAATCAGCTTTCGATCGAACTGCCCAAATTAGCCGCTTTAACCGATGCTCCGCGTCGAGAAGTCGCCGCTCTGCAAAATCAAGTCAGAAAATTGGAAGCTTCCGACGCTAGACTTTCGGATGATTTCATGGCTCTCAACAACGCTTTGAGAACTCAACGCGATGCCATCAATCAACGTTTAGAAATCAATGCTCGCACTCTCGATGAAATACGGTCACTTCAAAATGTTTCGTCGGCCGCTGGCCGCATGTTGGCCATCGAACCGTCTTCCGACGCCGCCACTCAACAACAATCGTTGGCCATCGAATCGTTGGAAAACAGAGTCTCTGAATTGGAATCGACTCTGGTTTCGTTCGATGCTCGAATCCAGCAATTGCAACTGTTGATCACCACCGAAGATCGACCTCGACGTAAACGACGCAGCGTAGAACGCGACGACAATTGAAATTTGGGTTCTAGCGATTAAAAAAGTTGGTAATCATGAATATTTTAGAAGAGTTGTTGGAATTGGAATTTTTATCGAAAAGGTATTGTGACATGCTGAAAACGTCACGTGCCATCATCGAAAAAAATAAGATGCTTTCAGATCGACAGCGACGTTTGATGGAGTACGCTTTTTACGCCACGATGCGTTCTCGACGTTCCAGTTGGACCGATATTCGTGTTCGCACCGATTTCACTCAAGCTCTCAAAGACGAATATTGCGCTCTGATAGCCGACGAAATCAACGTCGGCTGTCGACTTTTACTCACCACGCTCTACTTGCACTTGTTTCCCAACGCTCAAACCTTGTCTGAAATTAAGTTTTATCACATGTTGTGCAGTAATTGTTATCGTTATATGGCGGAAGTCACCCTCGACGTCTCACGTCAAAAAGAACTCGTGCGTCAATCTTTAACCGCTTATTATTTTTTCTCCTCTATCGATTGCTTTGAGAAATTATAAAATTGATTTTTCTTTTAACCAATAAACTTTTATGAATAGTACAATCCAGGATAAAAAAATGCATCTCGTTTACGTTATTCCCGACTCTCGAGCCGATGAATTGGCCAACATTCAACAACGTGGCTACATTCAACGCGAAACTGTTGTTCCTCGCAATTGGCAAACGACGACCCATCCGGATTATTATCAAGACTGGGTCAAGGGCGACCCGGATGACGTTAATCTGTTGCAAGGCATCTACTTGAAATTGTGGCCCACTCTGCAACTGAAACAATCGACGGAAATAGTTTTAGATTTAGACTGGTCTCTTTTGGACCGCGTCGATTGGCATTTTAACACGACCGAAAATCACGGTTTCTTTTTGTACGGCGGCATCTCTATTTTTAGCGGTGATCCAGGCGTGACGTATTCAAAATTGGAAGATATTGTACGTCACTACACCGTCATTCAAGACGAACCCATTCAAAACGGAGAAATGATTTTGCCCAACACGGATGTGCCCAAAGAATTCATTAGAAAAGTGTACATGCAATAAAAACGCCCCTTGGCGCGTATCGTATGTTAGTTTTTTTTATTTTTTTTGTATTATTTTTTGTAGATACATATCATTACTAACCCATACGATATGTATCTAAGCGTTCATCAGCGATTTAAGATAAATCGATTCGGCCGATTCTTGTCTTCTTGATGGTGTGTCTGGATCTGGTTGCTTTGAGAAATTTTAAAATTGATTTTTCTTTAACACTAAAAACTTTTAATAATAGTTAGTAAAGTACATAACAAGAAATGCATCTCGTTTACGTCATTCCCAATGCTCAAGCCGAAGAATTAGCCAACATTAAACAACGCGGCTATATTCAACGTCAAAGTGTCGTGCGCAATTGGAAAACGACTACTGATCCCGCGTACTATCAAGAGTGGGTCAAGGGTGATCCTATTGACGTCACGCTTGTTCAAGGAGTATACTTGAAATTGTGGCCTAGTTTACAGTTGAAACAATCGACAGAAATTGTTTTGGATTTGGATTGGTCTCTTTTGGATCGAGTTGATTGGCATTTTAACACGACTGAAAATCACGGTTTCTTTTTGTACGGTGGCTATTCTATTTTTAGCGGTGATGAAGGAGTGACGTATTCAACATTGGAACACATTGTTCGTCACTATAGCGTCATCCAAGAACAACCTATTAATTTTGGAGAAATGGTTTTACCCAATGCGGATGTGCCTATGGAATTTATTAGAAACGTTTTCATCGATGGCTCTCACTAAACATAATACAATAGTAGTACTAACACTCATATCGTATTAGTTTTTTTTTAAATCTAGATACATATCATTACTAACCCATACGATATGTATCTAAGCGTTCATCAGCGATTTAAGATAAATCGATTCGGCCGATTCTTGTCTTCTTGATGGTGTGTCTGGATCTGGTTGTCTCAAAGCCGAGGTGATATTATCCCAACCAGTTAAATTACCCTGCAAGCCTTTACTGCTTAATTGGATGTATTCGTAGTAGCGCGGCCTTTCAACTTGGTTCTCTACTAAAATACGGTCGTCGGCTCCGTTACAACCTCCAGTTTTGGTATAAAAAGTGTCTGGAGATACCATCCGTCCCACCATATCTCTTCCAGCCCAGACTGGACATAGTTTATTTTCACCACTACCAATGTAACGATCGCTGTACGCTACGTCAGCCGATCCTGTATCGACTCTCCAAGTTTTAATTGCGGCATCTAAAGATAGACTGGTCATATTTTATTTTTAATATTTCCAATAAAATTCTGTTTTTGGTTTACGTCGATTGAGTTTAATTTTTCCAAGAGTATTTTTTTCATTGTTGGCTTTCCACGCATCCCATGGTGGTGGTGGTAAATGTTCGTATTCGATTTGACTGACGACGAGATTGAGTGCTTCTTTCATCAAAATACTTTTAAAATTATCAGAACCAGGTGGTGCATTTTGCAACGTATATCTCGTAAAAATGTCACCCAATTCGGGTTTTGACATTTTTAAGAGTTGGTTCAACAGATCTAAAATGACTTTTTTGGTTACCATTACCTTTTGATGGAAATAATTATTGACCAGTTGTTGAATGTAATAAACGTCGTGAGAGTCAAACACTACCAACTTGTTGTCATAAAGAACGCTATTAACATTCATATTTATTATTCAAAAAATATAAACAAATGAAGCCGAATGTATTATTAGATCTTGACAATACACTTGTTTACAGCGTTCCGCTTTCTACAGTTTACAAGTATCCTTCACTGCGTAAACATTATTTTGAAGATATTGTCATACTAGAAAGACCGTTTTTGACTGATTTTTTAAAAACTCTAGGACAGTATTTCAACGTTAGCGTATGGACAGCTGCTCGTAGTGACTATGCCAATTTCATAGTTAAAAATATTCTTGTTCCTCATGTCGTAATATTTTATCTTTTTGATAGACACCAGGTTCAAGATTCGCTTCACTATTTTGGTACGATGAAAAATTTAGATTTGTTGACAAAAATTTATAAAATTCCCATGTTTATTGATCATAAAAATATTCTAGTTGATGATTTGGTGGAAATTTGTCAACAAAAAAATCCATGTCTTAATGTCGTACCTTTTAATGGCAAAAAAGATGACATGGAACTATTATTTAAATTAAATGATCTTATAGAACGCTTTTAACAAGACGATACGATATTTGATGTTCTCGAGTAACTTCAATAAAATCCCCATGAGTCCATTTCATAAATTTAGCTACTGCATCCGTTTCTAACATGATGGGATAAAAATCGCGTTTTATCATGGGAATTTTTTTCATGCTGGGTTGTAACACGTGATGCATAATATTAAAACTAAGTTCAGATTCCACAAAAATTTCAATATTAATAAACATGTTGGTAATTTTTCGCGTATTACTTGCCATAATAGACTTGGCTACTATGATAAATTCTTCATAATCGTTGACTTTATATTTACCAAAGATTTCTTCTTTTAGTAAATTGATGCTTAATTTTTTTGGAATAAATTTGACAAAAACGAGACCTGATTTTGATGTCATAGCCATAATTCTATCGTGATCGTATTCAATCACTTTGTGACCTCGTTCTAACAACATTTCACGAGCAACTTCAAAATGAGCCATATTGACAGGATCAACAACGGTTTGCAACTCATCAGTCGACAGTTACAACTGCCCATTTTACATTTTTATCCTCAAGAAATCAAATTAAAAAGTAAATTACCTCTTTTTCCTTTTCATCAAAACTGGATGTGGAATGGTCTTAAAAATGCTGTCATTCCTTTCGGTGTTGTTTTAAATGGTAAAAAATTACATTTTAATGTTTTAGTTATTCGTGATGGTCGTTGCTTGCGTTTTGAACCGCATCATCACGCTACTCTTTTTTACTCGGAACAAAAAATACAAGATTTTTTAAAGCTTTTTTTTCTTGATTACGATACCATTTACGACAATCGATGCGGTACAATGTGCATCGAAGACGCATTTAGTCTGGTTTCGGCGTTTTTCGAATAAATATAACTGACACGGTTTGATTTTTAATTTTATAATTTATATTTTGTAATAGATCAAATGACGTATCTACATCTTGTTTAGTTTCGATATCGAATTTCAATCGATCTGTTGTTTTAAAAGACAATCGATCTGTTGTTTTAAGAGACTCGCAACTGTTTTTGAAAGTTAAATCCATTTTTCTTCTTTTAATTTTCAAATGTTAATCTTTCATTTTGAAAATTTTTATAGCATGATACCAGCAAAAAAATTGATGTGATTTCGGTTGGAAACAATGTCGATGGTTTTAAGACATTGAAACAGACTTGTTTCCACATAGTCGGACAGTCCGTTGAAAGCGTTTTGTTGTAAATATTTATAAATGACGTCATTGCCTTCAAATTCTAGATGATCATAATCATCGGGATTGGGTTCGTCATCGTCGTAAAGATCATTTTCGTCTTCTGAATCTACATTCATATCAGTGATATATTCTTGTTCTTCACGTACATGGTGTGTCAAAATAGACTTGGCATGACCCACATCAACGTCATTGAGCGTTACGGGTACGTCTACGATGCGATCAAACACCAATAAAATTTGACACAAAGCAAACAATGTCATGCTGTCACGCGCGCAACCTGTAAAATTTTGAAAACGAGGCGGTTTAACCCACTGATTAGACATGGCATATTGTTTTTTCAAGATAAAATCTACAATAGATAAATCATTATTAAATTTAGCTAAGCTTTTCAAAACGCTTGTTGTTAAATCATCAATGTTGTCGTTATTTGCGTGAAAAAAGTGACGAATGATTTCATCAATTCCCAACACTTTTTCGCTTCCTTTGTCTCGTAGCCATAATCTCATCATCATGTGAATTTTTTTGATCATTTCCTCGATCTGTAAACACCATTCTTGTACTTTGTAAATTTCTCTGACTTGTTCCAAGTTGGAAATACGATAGATCTTTGGAGTTAATGTCTCGCGTATTTTCATCATTTTTCGGCTTAGATCGGGAATTAAAAAACAATTTAAAATCAACGGTTCTTGACCGGTGCACAATAGTAAATGTTGATTTTTAATGTCTTTGAAAAAAATGTACAGTGTTTGATCGACAATTTTATTAAAAATTTCTTGACGATATTTACGTCTCCATTTTTCCAAGAGCGGTAATAATTGTTTTGTTTCGTATTTGATTAATTTTTTAATCACATCAGCCATAATTTTTGAATTATCCTCGTGGAAGATGGTTTGAGCAACTATATAATGAATGCATGTACTATACATAATATCTTCGATAATTAATTTATCAACACTAAATGGATGCAAAATGCTTTTGGTAGTAATGACAATCGTTTCTAATGTAATATTTTCCGATTGATGTTTCATTTCACTTCCAGGATGTAGAAGAAAAACATCCGTTTCGTAATGTTCAATCTCTTCCATAGTCGGCAAATAGACACATTTGACACGTTCATCAATAGATGTTAGGACTGAATTTGGCAATTTTCTCTGAGTGTAGAGCAAATGGGCTCGTGTCGTTAATTCGATATTCTTTTTTATATCGATTGTTTGTTTTTCATGTTGAATTACAGTATCTCTTCGCTCAGGCTTAGCCGGATGAAATTGGGAAATGCTCTTGATAAATTCTTCCAGAACAATTGTTTTAATTTTTATTAAAGCCAATTCACGGACGCGACGTATATACTTTCGGCGAATCAATTGAATTAATGTTGATGGATTTGTAGTATAGTCTACGTCTAGTCGTTTATGAATTTTTAAAATTGTTTCACGATCTGGAGCTTTACGAATAACTCTTTCTCTGTTAGTACTTTTCTCCAATGCCCTTAATAGATCAGACATTCTCTTAAATTTCTGATCTAAAAATTCTTGTAAATTATTTTCTACCAAAATTTCTTTCAAGGCTTTACTTGCCAAATACATGTAGTAAATGGGATCTTGATCGCGATCTTCTATCCGACGACACAAACGGCTTTGACGTATTTGTTCCAACGTTTTACCATATAAATTTTTTGAAAAAACATCACATACCAAATGGCTGTTGTTGGTACGAGTTAATTCTTGAGCAAACGCCGGATTTTGGTTTAATTTTGCTGTCAAATATTGCATCAGACATTGACTCAATATTTGGTGATGTTGTTGTTCGCGTGATCGATTTAAAATAGTCGGTAAATCGTCTACAGCCGCGTTTCTCAATTCTTCATGCAACAACCCTCTTGGAAATAATTTGGAAAAAATGTAATTTAACGGTGTTTTCCATTTTTTTGATTCAATTTGAATTTCCGATTGGCTGAGCAACAAATCTCCAAACGGAATATTATCTCTTTTTTTGATTTCCAACACCATTTTATTTGTAAATGGAAAAAAACTAAAACCCAAACGAAGAAGTGTTATTGCTAGTGGGGTCTTCAATTGACAAACTAGTTGCGACCGGTTTAGCAGCGCGACTAGCTGCTGCTGCTGGAACTGGTGTTGCCGTCGCAACTCCCTCGGGCTGTTTTTTCATCCGTTTCCACAACGTATACACTGCCGCTAAAATAATCACTGTCAATAAAAGTTTAAACCACGTTTGTTGATAAAATTTTTTATCAGATGCTGTCGGAATTTTGTTTTTAGGTAAAGGCGTAAAAGCCGAAGCAGCTGTTCGATTTTTTCGATTACCAGTAGTAGAATTTTTTAAATGCTGCAACGTGATCAACGCTTTGCCAGTTGTATTACTAGACAATACTAAATAAGTCGGTTGTTGAATATTTCTTGCCGTTCCGGTAGCATATCCATTCTCAACTCTATTTAAAGAAAATTCATTCTTTTTCAGCGTTTCTTCGTCTACTACATTAAATTCAAAAGGAGTTTCGTTTTCAGTTTCGATGACAAACAAAATTTTGCAATCGAAAATATTGTTACTAATTTCCAATATTTGTCGAGTGGGACTCAAGTGAACAGTAGTGGTAGTGGATGATGACGGTGCTGGGCTAGTCATGTTTATTTTATAGACAATAACATATTTTAACGTTTGTTACATCTTCAAAAAAACAACAATGGACAAATCAACCATTTATTTGATACCTAGTCCTTGTCGTCGCTATCTTTGGAAACACGATACGTTGGTTGAACCTATTCCGACCAATTGTCTCGAAGTAGCTACCAGCCATGATATGCTTGGTTTTATGGAAAAATATACACTCATTGAAGCCTGGCCGCATGGGCCGGAAGGAGTTGTCGACTGGAATTCTATTCGCGGTGAATTTAACGCCCTCTCTTTTCGTTGGTATAAACCTTATTGGAAATGCCATCGACTATTACAAGAAATTATTCAATCGCGTCATTTATGGGAGTGGTATGCCAACATACAAGAACCAACTCTTTACATATGGGACTAGTCTAACCACCATTCTTCTTCGTATACATTCAGTCGTCCCAGATACTCTCCATTGTCATAGACGTGTCGTGTCGCTAAATCTATCGTAAGATTGTTGGGACCCGGCCAGTACCACGAATTTCGAGCCGAAATCACTGGTTGGTCGTCATCGCTTTCTTTTAATATATCATTTTGATGGTATCTACAACGCCATTCGTCTGAATTTACAACTCCCAGACAAAATCCTGATCCGTGTGGCCAAGTACAAAACGTGTTTCCTTTTATTGTTTCCCATTTTAAACTAGGAAGATTCCATACAATTGATTTTGTTTCAACAGTCGACATTTTTAGATACTGGAGATATGGAGTTCTTTATTTACGATTGGAATGTTCTCACATCTTATCCTGATGCCACGAAAATCGACAAGTTTTCACGACAATCTATTCGTGTTCGTAGCACAGTCGATACCATATACGCATTCGGCGTCGATCGCGACAATGTTTCGGTTCTTTTAAAGATTCCCTATCTACCCTATTGTCATGTTCTTTTACCTACCGATATTAATATCGAATCCATTAAAATTTTGCAAGGATTTCTTCGAATGAACTATCAAGCCGTAAAAATGGTGGTAGTTGAACGACATCGACTATATGGAGCTTACATTAATAACCAAGGACAACGGCAAAAGTTTAAGTTTTTAAAGTGTTACTTTAAATGCAAATGGGATATCATTAACATGTCCAGAGAAATAGATTCTATTCGACTCAAATTGGATATGCCTCAATTGGATTTTCATGACACCATGGCCGATCCTTTACTTCAATTGCTGACTAATAGATCGTTGGACTCGTGTGGATGGCTCTCCATAGATTCTGAATCTGAAAAATTATGCGGCAAAAGTTTGTGTCGTCGCGAATACCAAGTCGCTTGGCAACGTTTGGAAAAGGTTACGGAAATTCGTCCACCACCTCATCTCGTCACGGCTTCTTTTGATATCGAATGCGTCAGCGAAGACAGACTTAGCTTTCCGGACGCTAGTAAACCTAACGATGTCTGTTTTCAAATCAGTGTCGTCTTGATGAAACCCAACGACCAACTGGAACGGTATTTGTTGACGCTAGGACCTGTCGATATCCATGTAGCTGATTGTCACGTCCTCGTTTTTGAAACGGAAGCCAAATTACTTGTCGGATTTTCCAAATTTATTTGTCAACATGGCATTCAAGTCATGATGGGCTATAATATTTTCACTTTTGATATTCCCTATTTGATTAAACGTAGCGAACAAAATCGTTGTGTCGACGAATTTCGTCAGCAATCTATGTTTATTAACGTCACGTCTAAAGTTAGGAAAATTAAGTGGTCATCTAGTGCCTATCAAACACAAGAATACGAATTTTTAGACGCTGAAGGTCGTATTTTTATTGATTTACTGCCCGTTATTCAAAAAGACTACAAATTGGAAAATTATAAATTAGACACAGTGGCTAAAAAATTTTTAGGTGAGTCTAAAAATGACTTGCCTGTCTCAGAGATTTTCTCCTGCTACGACAGCTTTACAACTGAATCAATGAGTCTTTGTGGATCATACTGTGTTCAAGATAGCGTCTTAGTTGCTCGACTTTTTACTAAACTCAAACTTTTTTTCAGTTTTCAAGGATTAGCCAATGTTTGTCGAGTACCTATACGAACACTTATTCTTCGTGGACAACAAATCAAAGTCTACAGCCAAATTTATCAATACTGTGTTAACAACAATTACACAGTCGAAAAACCAGATTATCCGCGTCACGCTAACGAACGTTATGCCGGTGCGTATGTCTTTGATCCTATTCCAGGTCTCTACGAAAATGTCGTCCCTTTCGATTTTGCCAGTCTTTATCCAACAACAATCATTGCCTACAATATTGACTATTCGACTTTGGTTTTAGAAGAAACCATTTCTGATTCGGTTTGTCAAACCATGACCTGGGTGGATCATTTTGATTGTCCAAAAAAATGTAAAGGCGGAGGACCTAAATGTATTCCACGTCGTTATCGGTTTTTGCTACCGACCCATCCATCTCTCAAAGGCGTTTTGCCTAACATTATCACCAATTTACTACAAGCTCGTAAAGATACCCGAGCTCAAATGAAGGACGAACGTGATGAATTTACACGTATGATTCTCAACCAACGACAATTGGCTCTCAAAGTCAGTGCCAATAGTATGTACGGTATCACTGGTGCCAGTAAAGGCTTGCTTCCGCTAATGCCTTTGGCTATGTGCATTACGTACATGGGACGTGTCAACGTAAAAAAAGCGGCTCGTATCATCTCTCAAGACCACGGTGGAAAAATTATCTACGGTGATACCGATTCCAATTACATCATTTTTCCTCACGTTCCAGTCGATCATCTATATTCTTTCAGTAATCAAGTTAGCAGTACCGTCTCGGCTAAATTTGAAGATCCTATTTATCTCGAGTTTGAAAATACTGTTTATAGTAAATTTTTAATTTTTACTAAAAAACGGTACGTTTATCAATCAATGGCAGCGGATTTATCGATTGATCAAAAATTGGGACAAACGGGCGTTTTGCTAGCTCGCCGCGACACTTTTCAATATCTAAAAAATGTCTACAAATCTGTCATTGACGCTAGTTTTGAAGGACGTTCACAAACTGATATTTTACAAATGATTGTTGACGCTATTCATGCCTTATTGACGCGTCAAGTACCCGAAACGCAATTCTACATGACAAAATCATTTAATCATTTTAACGAACTCACCTCGGCTGCTGACGGCACGCTTCGTTTAGGACATTACAAAGTCAAGGAAAAGAATGACGAAGATTTTGTCGGTCAGTTACCAGCCGTATGTCAACTAGTACACCGCATGCGTCAACGTGGCGATTTTAACATTCAAGGCAATCGTATAGATTACATTCTCTTTACTCATCACGACAAGAAAGCCAAACAAGCATATAAGATTGAACACGTCGACTATTTTGTAAATCATCGACAAGATTTTCATCTGGATTATTTTTTTTATTTTGAACGCATGGTTGATCCCCTCGACCAGCTCATTTTTACTCTTTATAATATTCCACATTGGGCTAAAAATTTTTATTCTTTCCATTATCGCGACAAAGGAAAAGTTTTGCAATCAATAAAGAAACTGGGAGCGCCTGTCTTGAAGTTTATATGAAGATTGCCAGTTTTGATATCGGTCGTCTCCACATGGCCTGTGTCTGGATGGAAAATGACCAAATATTGGGAACCCGATTGGATAGCGTCGATGGAACTCCGACTTCAACACTCGTCTACTTGGATTCTATTTTAGATTCCACTTTTGATTTGGTCTTGATTGAACGACAAATGTCTCTAAATTCTAAATGTCTCTGTCTTCAACACCAAATACACATGTATTGTGTCATTCGCGGTCTCAAAGCCGTCATTGTCAGTAGTAAATTAAAAACTCCGACAGGACTTTCGTACGCCCAACGTAAAAAATACACGGTGGCTCTAGCCGAAGAGGCTCATTTGCCTTTTCCGCCCGGTCAAAAACGAGACGACGTAGCCGATGCTTATTGTCAATTAATGGCATATTTAAAAATTTCGAAATAAAAATCTTATTTGGAAATTATCATGTGTTGAATTGAGTAATGTATGGATTTTTCATCATGGTATGTGTGTAAATGACGTGAATGTCGAGTTGTTGTTCGTGGCATACTTGACGCAAACTGGTCACAAATGACGATGTGCTCGAATCGATACTACAAACGATGACAATTTTTTCAATGGCTTTCGTGTCGCATCTTTCAATATTGAGAGGCGGTGCTACATGAATGTTTTTTTTCAATCCCTGCTGGTAAATAGGATATTCTGTGTAGAAATCTAGTTGGCAACGATCGTCGAATATAATACATCGACTTGATTGAAATTTTTGTAAATGTTGATCGACTGTTGAATAATGAATTGCACTTTTATATTTTTCCAAGCATAAGGTTGTAGAAGTTTTGCACGATTTACATAAAGGAATAGGTGTTATCCATACACTCTTTAATTGCGACTGATGGCAAGCGTGGCACGAAAAAGTATCGTTTAGTATGTAAACACGATGCAACGGTTGAGTTTTGATAGCTTTCAAAAAGGTTAAAATGGGATTTTTAAAAGTTTTTTTCAAAACAAAAGTTTGAAACTTTTGCCAATCGTAAAAAATACAAAAGTGGCTTAAACTGTAAGAAAATTTACATGTTTTAAAAACAAGATGGCGTTGATTGAAATTAAAAGGAAAAATGATGCGATGAAATTTGGTACCTGACAAGAGGTATGAGGCATAACGTTTAGGCGTAATGATGACATCTGTCTTCGGAATTAATTTCCTTTGACTCTTAATCAAGCAATGTTTGGTCTTGTTGCCTAACATGTAACTGTATTGTTGTGCTTCAAAAGCGTCATGGGTGATTATGAGAGATTGACAGCTGGTAATGGTTTCATTTTTATCTTTACTAATTAAGCCTTCTTCTATTACCACAATACTTATAGGTTTAGTATACGTTATTGGTCGTGAAACGAGATCGACAATAATGGACATGTCGGCCATGAGATGCATCCAGCGACTACTGATTCGATGTGACAGATGATAAAAACAACCGTCGTTGGCTTCGTATTGCATAATGGAATCCGTCAACGAAATTGGGTCATGATGAGATAATGCCAAAAAAGCCATTGGTGACCTACATTTGCTTTTTCCTCTTTTGGGAAATTCAAATTAATTTGGAATTTCCATAACCCTATTCTACCCCCTCCATTGGTTATGAAAATTATGTGTATTAATTTGTGTTATCTGGATCTCTTTCATTTGTTGACAAAAGATTTTCCCATTTGTTCTTTTGATTCGTGTCCGTATACAAAATGTGGATATTAATGGGATTGACACATAGTGAATCGATGACGTCACTGTATGGTAATTTTTCTTGAGGCGTGATAATAAAAATTAAATCGGTTAATGTTTTGCCGTAAAATCTTGACACCTTGTTTTGTGGCCATTTACAAAAGTATATTTTTTTTGGATTTTTGAGATACCGCAAGTACACTTTTTCAAACGTGTCTTTTTCTTTGGACATGTCGTTGGAAAAAACTAAGCAGCTTTCAGAAAGAGACAATACGACACTTTTAATGTCGGGCGGAGGGATCATTTTTTCTTCGTTGTATAAAACGGACATTGAATTCATCATACCACGACACATGTGACATTTAACCAAATTGGCTTGCTCGTAACATGTGAAACACAAAGTATGCCTGCATGGTTTGATCTGGTATACTTTTTCGTATATCTCAAGACAAATGCTACAAAAGTAATCGTCTTTTTTTACTATTTTACCAATCGGAAACAATATTTTCGTTTCGTACCATCTAATGTTACGAACAGCATACGGTTCGTTGAAAATAAACTCATTTTCCGTAAAACAATAATCCGACATGCTGTAGTTGTACATGCATTTCAGTCGATGTTTCAATCCAAAAGGCGCTAAAACGCGGTAATAAAGACCGTTCAACGGATAGTCACTCATCAGTTTTTTCGTAATGATGGTAATGGGTGTACCTGTCAATATTTGATTTTTTTTGGTAATACATTTCACTTGTCCCGTCCACTTTAAAGCCTCTTCCCATTGAAGGCAATCAAAAATACTTTCTCCAATGATAAGTGTGTCTCTTTCAAAATGGGATTCAACTAAACTAGCAACGTAGAGTCCTGTCGTAATGATGCTTCGGTAGAGATTGGTTTGTTGAGCATCGGCTATAAATTGCGACACGGCACTCATACCGTTTCGACAATTTATGATCATATCGTTGCTAGTAAAACGATACATTTCACTGCTGAATTCACCACCATTTTTTTCAAACACTTTAATAGCGTCTATTAATTCTTCATCGGAAGAGTACGTCGACGTCATTTTACGACGGTTGTCTGGGTTAAACTAACATTAACTTTTAACTAACCAAAAATTTATCAATTCTTCCATAACCCCACCCACCCTACCATATTTATGGAACATTTTTTTTTATCCCGTGGTTGACAAAACGTTTTCCCATTGTTCCTTCATTTTCTGGCTAGAATACAAAACATGAAGGTTGATGTCGTTTACGCACAATGAATCAATGACGCTTTTATCTGGAAACGGGTCGTACTCGGTGATTATAAAAATCAGGTCCTGTAATTTTTTTCCGTATGTTCTTGACACTCGATTTTTGGGCCATTGACAGTGATGTAGAATATTTGGATTTTTCATATATCTAGTGTACACTTTTTCAAACGTGTCCTTTTCTCCAGCTATATAAGTAGAAAAAACTATAGGATTCAGATGATAGAGAGAAAATAAGATAGATTGAGTGGCGGGCGGAGGAATGGTTTTCTCTTCGTCATAGAGAATTTCAATCCAATTTACTGCACCGCGACACATGTGACATTTAACAATATTGGCATGATCGTAGCATGTCAAACACAACGTGTGCTTGCACGGTCGAAACCGATATACTTTGTCGTGCATTTCCAAACAGATACTGCAAAAGTAATCATCAATGTTCCTGGCGATACCCAAATGCCGGAACAACGCTTCGTAGTAGGTAATGTTACGAACAGCATACGGTTCGTTGAAAATAAACTGATTTTCCTTAAAACAATAATCCGACATGCTGTAGTTGTACATGCATTTCAGTCGATGTTTCAATCCAAAAGGCGCTAAAACGCGGTAGTAATATCCACTAAGTGGATAATTGTTCATCAGTTTTTTCGTAATGATGGTAATGGGAGTATCCGTCAATGTTTGATTTTTTTTTAAGATACATTTAACCTGTCCAGTCCATTTTAGAGCTTCTTGCCATTGAACACATTCGAACGTCGTTTCTCCAATAATGAGTGTATCTCGATCAAAACGAGATTCTTCCAAACTTTCCGCGTAGAGTCCATCGATAATGATGCTGCGATGACGACACGTTTGTTGAACATCGGCTATGAACTTTGAAATAGCATTTATACCATTACGACACTGAATGACCATGTCATTGCTACGGTAACGATGCGTTTCGCTGTTAAACTCACCTCCATTTTTTTCAAACATTTTCATGGCCTCGATTAATTCCTCATCTGAACAGTATGTTTTCATTCTGAAGTTGTGATTATCAACTGTCTTTTTAACGAACTATAAATTTTATCAATTTCAAAGAATGAGAATTTTTTGAAAATGAACTGCCCACAAATAAAAAAAATGTATTTTCTGAAAAATGAAAGTCACAGTGGAGGTTACTGTTTGTGCACTAGTGGAAACTACGATCCCGAAAAACCTACCGAAAAGTACAGTTTGACGGCTACTCCCGCGCGTTACAAATCGGTATCAGACAATCGTCCCTATAAACAGGCTAGCGCTTACTTGAAAGAGCAACAACCAGCCGCCTATTCACGTCAACCCGCCGCTTGCTCTGTCATGTCACAGCCCGCTCGTCAACCCGCCGCTTGCTCTGTCATGTCACAGCCCGCTCGTCAACCTGTCGCCTCTTCGATACCTGTTCGGCAACCTACTGGATGT
>Ga0209668_10000260_pt1 | contig 21596 bp, 16 predicted proteins | sample FrelakmetPLP11PL_FD_187150 | JGI IMG/M metagenome (GOLD analysis project Ga0209668, IMG submission 187150) | Freshwater lake sediment microbial communities from the University of Notre Dame, USA, for methane emissions studies - PLP11 PL (SPAdes)... | ecosystem: Environmental > Aquatic >...
TAGTAGTATGTTGAAATAAATGATTAATATTACTAAATTTTTTATTAATGTAATCTTCTATATCTTTACGCAATTTTGTAGAAATTCTTGATGGAACTTTTTTACCAATATACAATTCACAAACATCAGATAATTTAAGAATAGAATTTTCTTTATATTGAATATTTTCATCACACCAATTAAAGAAATCACTTTGATTATTTTTAATTAGAAATTTATTAATTTCTATATCATTTTCTGTATCAATTAAATCCCATACTTCAATATCTTTTGAATGGAATAATTCAATTATGTCATTTTTGTTCTTTTTATATTCACCAAAAAAAGCAACTATTAATTTTTTATTATCATTGTGATTATAACAGATTAGTTGACCCATGGATTTTTTAAAATCATTCCATCTTTTTATTTCAATATGATGTGTATCAGTTGTAATATCAGTTATTCCATATTTTGTAACTTTATGACTTTTATTGTCAAAATGTTTTTCTAAACATTTTTGGTAAAATGATTCATTTCTTTTTTTGTTTTGTAACTCAAATAATTCAAGTTTATTATTTAATTGTTTAATTGTTTGTTCTAATGTTTCATTTTTATTATTCAATTGTTTTACTATTTGCTCTACGATTTCGAATTTTTGTAATAAAATTTCCATTTTTTAATGTATATTTATATTTATTTTAATTCAATTTTTTTTAAAAAAAAAGAATAGAATATATACTATATATATCAATTTAAAAAATACAAAAATACTCAAAAACAAAAAAAGAATAGATAATAACAGTATATACCTCAATACCTCAATACATAAAAAATATACCTCAATAATACCTCAATAATGTATGTGTTACCGCAATACCTCAATAAATACAAAAGTTTTTTCTATAAAAAAAACTTTTTTAAAAAAAATTTATAAAGAAAAAGTAAAAATTATTGAGGTATTGAGGTATTGAGATAAAACAGTGATAAATTGTATATAAAAAAGAAATATTGAGGTAGGTGATTGAGATAAAAATTGTTTATTGAGGTAGAATTAAGATAATTATTAATCAGAAAGTTGTAAATGTAACCAACCTTTATAAGATTGATCGGAAATCCAGAATTGTTTATATTCGAAAAGAACTTGTGGGAAGTGAGATTTGATAAATTTTTCTAAATCTTTACGATATTTAGACATGACGCGGGGGCCAACTTTTTTACCAATATATAATTCACAAACATCAGATAATTTAAGAATAGCATTTTCTTTATATTGAATATTATCAATACACCAAAGTTCAAATTCATTATTTTCTTGACGATATTCATTGGTTTTAACTTTAACTTCTTCTGGTTCTATAACTTTTTTATTATAATAATTTAAAAGTATTTTTATAAAAGTTTGTCTCCAGGAAAGATCTTCGCGCATTCTACTAGGAAGTGTTCTATCAATTTGGTATTCACCTTGTTCTTTTGGTTCATCTATAAATCTACTTGGGAAATCAATTGCTCTAATACGTCTCCAAAGTGCTGTATCTTCTCCTTTGATTTCTGGTAATTCATTACAAGCCAAAAATAATTTAGCTTCCATAACAAAAGATAAAGCATCTTGATAAAGACCTCTTGCTACAATTTCTTCTGAACCTGTAAGTTCTTTTAAAAGACCAATATTAATTTTTTCACCATCTTCAGGTTCTGATAAAAAGGCATATCGTTTATTCATTAATTTTATTTTTTCAGAATTGGCTTCATTAGCATTATTTCGTTTACGTGTAAGTAAAGTAACTTCAACTTTTTCACCAAATTCGCCCATTGTAAGTTTCATTAAATTGAGTAATTGAGATTTACCATTAGCACCAGTATCACCAATAAAAATTAAAAAATTAGTATTAGGGATATCACCATTGAGACAATCACTCATTTTTTTAAGAACGTAATCACGTACAGATTGTATAGGAAGAACTTGTTCTAAAAAAGTATAAACTTCAGGATTTGATATATTTTCATCATAATCAAACCCCATTGTAAGATTAATATAATCATCTTTTGTAGTTTTACGGAATTGATTAGTAAGTAAATCGAAAACGCCATTAGTAAATGGAACAAGATGTTTTTTACTATTGAGATTTTTAATAAATGTTTCATCATTATAGTACATTTTAGCACCCTTTGTAATTTCTTCTTCAAATGCTGGTTTATATAATTTATTAATAAGACTTTTAGTATTTTTAACAATATTAGAACTACTTTCACCACCCTGATTTTCATAATATGTTTTAATTCTATGGAATTCATTTGATAATTTAACAATACATTTTCTAAATTCTAAAGATTCTTTATCTTGTTTCCAAATAGATCCATTAAAATTATACCATATACCATTAGTATAAACAAAATCATTTTCATATTTATATAAAAGCTCACTAATTTTAATAACTTTATGGCCATCAAGAACTTGATTGAAAATTTTAGTAAGTTCTTTATTTTGAAAAATAGAATTATCTAATTGTACATCACAACTAAAATCTTCTTCACCAGTATTTTGATAAATATTAATATTAACTGTACCGTTATTAACTAATTGACTATAAGAATTCCAGAAATTATTTAAATGTTTAAATCTATCATCAATAGGTATTAATTGATTTTTAGGGAATATACTATTACAAATTTTACATCTAAGACAGTAACCGGAATTACCTATTTGGTGTTCAACGTGGCAATTGGTACATTTACCTTGTAATTTAACAAGAGATGATTGACTAATATCGCCTTTAAAGACCATTTCATTTTTATCGAATTCAATTTCATCAACTGTATCGCCGAAATTTTCGATAATATAATCTTTACATTCAGATATAGCATTAGATATGAGTTCTTGTTCAAATTTATTAACTTTGAGATAACGGAGGATGAGTTCATTAAGTTCTTTGGGATAATTATTAATTTTTATTTCATTATGTTTATAATCTAAACATTCAGTATCGTGGCATTTTTGTTTGGAACTAAATGTATCAATAATAATATATTGATGGTTACTACGATGTTCGCGGTCAATATTATAACAGAATGTATCAGTGAGTGCAACAACAAAACAATTAAATTTATGGTCAATGAAGATATCAGATATATCATTTTCTTTTTGTTTATAGAATTTTCTAACAAATTTGAGAATAAGAGATTTATCTATAAATGTCAAATCTTTATATTGGTAGTCTTGGTGATCTATATATTCATTGTCTGTATTTTCTGAACTATTTGATTCTGATTCAGAATCTGGATTGGAGTTTTTTTCTTTATTTTGTGTATTTATAATAAGAGAGTGTGATTTAGATTTTGAAGGTTTAAATGATTTAAGGATGGGGTCTAAATCTAAAGGTTTTTGTTGAGTATTATAACAAACAAAAGTATCAAGAAAATCGAAATCATCTGAAAGATGTGATTTAACAAGGGGTCTAGCTTCATTAGACTTTGTTGAAAGATAAGTTCTAAAGAGACCTTCACGATAAACAGATGTATCAATGATATTATTTTTAGTTTCATTGGGGAAGAGATGAATAATTAATTTCTTAAGTTTTTTGATATCATTAAATACTGGTCCTTTAATAATAATATGATATGATTTTTTAATATCATTATGTGATTCTAATACGACAAAGGAACATTGTATATTTAATTTAGTAAGAAATGTTGTGAGAATATATTTAACATTATTAATAAAGGGTATATGATTAGTGAATTCATAATGTGAACTAGGTATTTCAATATCAAGGAATAATTTAATATTGGAAGAGGCTGGTATAAATTCATAGAATGAAGGGGAAGGAGTATTTTCAATGATAGCTTGGAAATCTTGATAGGAATTGAGGATAAAGTATTTTTTGATATCATTATTAGCAAGAATTTGATTAGGTTTAAGATATTTAAGTGCGGTAGCTTTTTTACAAAAAATTTTGGAAGACATGCAATTAATTTATATAATTATTATATTTAAATCAATTAAACTTACGCGTTAGAATTTATATTTAAAATAACTAACGTCTAAAAATCTTCAAAATTAATTTATTTTATTTTATAAATTAAGTTTTATTTAGAAATTTTACATAGTACCAGTTTCAGTCAAAGGTCCGAAAACGGATCCCTTTTGTCCACGAACACATTTAGATTTAACAAGTTTACCCTTGTGTGGGCCACTTTTAACTCTCATTACTTTTCCACAACGAGTCCATTTTTGTCCAAGTTTAGTATTTTTAGCTACATAACGATGACCATCTCTACCTTTCTTAATAGTACCGGCTGATACTGCATTAGGTGAAGTAGCGGGTGTTCTTTTCTTGGATTTCTTAGATTTTTTAGCCTTGGATCTGGATTTCTTTGGTTTAGATTTTTTAGCCTTAGATCTAGATTTCTTTGGTTTGGATCTTTTAGCCTTGGATTTCTTGTGTTTGCGTTTAGGTGATTTAGATTTTCTTCTCTTACCACCTACCATTTCTTCAGATTCACCACATCCACCCTTATATTTCTTATGGCTTTTTCTGTTCTTTCTGCTTCTTCTTCTTTTGCTTCGTTTGCTTTTGCTTTTTCTAGACTTGCGTCTAGGAGACTTTGAACGTTTACTTCTTCTAGATTTTGATTTACGAGAGCGTTTACTTCTTCTAGACTTGCGTTTAGGAGATTTTGAATTACGTTTCTTAGAGTGACGTTTAGAAGAGCGTTTCTTAGAGTGACGTTTAGAAGAGCGTTTCTTAGAGTGACGTTTAGAAGAGCGTTTCTTAGAGTGACGTTTAGAAGAGCGTTTCTTAGAGTGACGTTTAGAAGAACGACGTTTAGAGTGACGTTTCTTAGAGTGACGTTTGGAAGAATGTTTTCTCTTTAATGAATATTTTCTAGATTTAGATTTAGATTTAGATTTGCGAGCTCCACCAAAAAGATTGGCGATGAAATTCTCAATCATTTGTTTATAAATAATAGCAATATTTTAATTTTTTTGAAATTAATAAAAAATTAAATAATTAAATAAATAAAAGTTTGAAAAAAAGAAATTAAAGTTAAATATTATTTTACATATTTTTTCCATAATTTTAAGGATGCTTTCTTTTTTAAAGAATATTTACCAGTAGCTGGATTCATATAACGTTTTGTAGATTTCTTTTTAGAAGTGCGTTTACGTTTAAGAGAAGATTTACGTTTAGGAGATTTAGATTTGCGTTTAATTAATTTAGATTTACGTTTAATTGATTTATTTTTGGAGGTACGTTTACGTTTAAGAGATTTAGATTTGCGTTTAGGAGCTTTAGATTTACGTTTAGGAGATTTAGATTTACGTTTAATTGATTTAGATTTGTGTTTAATTAATTTAGATTTACGTTTAGGAGCTTTAGATTTTTTCAAGCCAGTATATTTGCGTGATTGTTTAATACATTTACCAGATTTAGATAATCTTTTACCAGGAGGGCAAATTTTGGAACCTTTTTTAACTATACTAATAGTTTCATCAGAGAAAGTGAGAGGTTGTTGGAAGGGGTTGAATTCTACAGGTTTAAGTTTTTTACCAAATTGTATTTCTTTATTAATGGCGTCTTGAATTGAGGAGTCAGACATATATGATTTATAATATAACAATATAAAAATTTTTTGGAATAAAATTACATTTCTTTTTGGTAGAAAAGTTTTTGCATACGAACTTTCATCAAGTTATCGAGGTTATTATTCAAGATAATCCAAATGCAATCAAAATCAGTTTGAGAATTTATTAATCCATAGAATTGGTGAGATTTATATAATGAACTAGCTATAGTAGAGCCAGTTTGAGCCAATTGATTCCATTGTTGCAATTGTTCAAACAAATACAAATACAAAAAAAACCAATACATCTGAACATATTATATTTGTTTTCTAGAAATAAATAAATTTTCTAAGTATTCCATATTTGATATCATGCCTAAATATGGATTTTTGACATTTACTCTTTTTCTTTGATTTTTAGATAGGCTTAATCGTACCTTTTTTGTACATTCTGCCCGCAATCATTTTTCATATATATTCTCTTTATTTTCAAGATAATTTATCATTCGTTAATTTTTCTCATCCATTAATTTTTTCTTTATTCTATTTATTATATCTGGTGTAGAATAGTTTAAAGCTATCATTAATATACTTTCTTTATCGTCATTTATCACATTGATTTCTGGATGTAAATCTAATATTCTATTTATTATATCTGGTGTAGAATAGTTTAAAGCTATCATTAATATACTTTCTTTATCGTCATTTATCACATTGATTTCTGGATGTAAATCTAATATTCTATTTATTATCTCTGGTGTAGAATAGCGTAAAGAACTCATCAATGGTGTCCATCCATATCTATTTATCACATTGATTTCTGGATATAAATCTAATATTCTATTTATTATCTCTGGTGTAGAATAAGTTAGAGCAAACATTAATATAGTTGTTCCATTATTATTTCGTATAGTGATATCTGCTTTCATATCTAATATTTTATTTATTATCTCTGGTGTAGAATAAGTTAGAGCAACCATTAATGGTGTAAATCCTTCTTTTTTGGTTTGTATATTAATATCTGGTTTCATATCTAATATTCTATTTATTATATCTGGTGTAGAATATTGTAAAGCATACATTAATGGTGTATATCCTTCTGGGTTTTGTATATTAATATCTGGTTTCATATCTAATATTCTATTTATTATCTCTGGTATAGAATAGCGTAAAGCATATATTATTTGTGTATATCCTTGGATTTGTATATTAATATCTGGTTTCATATCTAATATTCTATTTATTATCTCTGGTATAGAATAGCGTAAGGCATACATTAATGGTGTAAATCCTCCTTGGTTTTGTATATTAATATCTGCTTTCATATATAATATTCTATTTATTATCTCTGGTATAGAATAGCGTAAGGCATACATTAATGGTGTATTACTTTCTTGGTTTTGTATATTAATATCTGGTTTCATATCTAATATTATGTTTATTATATCTGGTGTAGAATAGCGTAAGGCATACATTAATGGTGTATTACTTTCTTGGTTTTGTATATTAATATCTGGTTTCATATCTAATATTATGTTTATTATATCTGGTGTAGAATATTGTAAAGCATACATTATTGGTATTTCACCTTTATAATTTATATTTATATCAAATAAATAAGATAATTCTTTTAATCTTTTTATATCTTTAATAGAAATAGATTTCTTAATTTTGTCATATATATCTTTTGTATTATATAATTCTTTCATTATAAAATAATTTTGTTGTAGATTTTTAATATTGAAATCTCTTTTGAGTATTTTTCTGTAAATATAATTTTGATTTTCATCACATATATTTTTTATATATTTACTCGATGAACAAAGATTGATAATCTCATTTATTGGTAATAAAAGTATTTGTTTTAAAATTAATTCTATTGGTAGACGTTCCATTAAACGATTTAAAAAAAAAAATAAATTCAATTTTTTTATTTTGATTGCGGGCAGGGTGTATAAAAAAGGTGCGATTGAGCTTATCTAAAATTGAAGAAAAAGGATAAAATGTTAAAAACCCATATTTTGATGTGATACCAAAATATGGGCTAACAAAAAAATCACTTCTTAACTAACCAACCAATTTAGAATACAAACATAATATGTTCAGATGTAGTGGTTTTTGTTGTTGTTGTTTGATTTTTCATTTGATAAACGAATCATTATTTTAAATTCAATTTTTTTTATTTGTAAAGCGTAAGTAATTTAAAAATAAAATAGTTAAATATTAATGGAATCTGAAATAGAACTATTGAAAAAAGAAATTACTGAACTAAAAATCCAACTAAGCAAATATACAAATCCACAAAGTAAAAAAACATATTATGAAAAAAATAAAGATAAAATTTTGTCACAACAAAGAGAATATAAAAAAAAGAAATATCACGATTCGAAAAAAATTGAAAATAAATAATTAGTGCGCGTTTAGTTAGTAACTTTTATTTCTCTTATACGTACAAGAAACACAATGAAAGATATACCATTTGAAAGAAGTTTTGCCCAAGAGTGATTTTTGGAGTGAGAAGAATACTATTACACCAGATAAAGTATTTAAAAATACAAATAATAAATATTGGTTTGAATGTTATGAATGTAATCATTCTTTTGAAAGTTCATTAAATCATATTTCTTGTCAGGATAGATGGTGTCCATATTGTTCAAATTGTAGATTATGCGATGATAAATGTAAATATTGTTTTAATAATTCATTTGCAAGTAATCCTAAGAGTGATTTTTGGAGTGATAAGAATACTATTACACCAGATAAAGTATCAAAATGTAATGGTAATAAATATTGGTTTGAATGTTATGAATGTAATCATTCTTTTGAAAGTGCATTATCTCATATATCAAATGAACGTTGGTGTTCTAATCCACCTAAAAAATTATGTAATAATGAAAATTGTAAATCTTGTTTTGAAAAAAGTTTTGCAAATCATCCAAATAGCGTATTTTGGAGTAATAAAAATGAATTACAACCATATAATGTATTTTTCAATTCAGCTAATAAATATTGGTTTGAATGTTATGAATGCAATCATTCTTTTGAAATGAAATCAAGTAGTATATCATCATGTGATCAATGGTGTCCATACTGCTCAAATAATAAATTATGCAATGATAATAAATGTGAATATTGTTTTAATAAATCATTTGCAAGTCACCCTAAAAGTATATTTTGGAGTGATAAGAATAATATTACACCAACGAAATATTCAAATAATAAATATTGGTTTGAATGTTATGAATGTAATCAAATGCGATTAAGTGGTATATCATATGGTAGTTGGTGTTCATTTTGTAAGAAAAAAACAGAATTAAAATTATTTAATTGGCTAAAAGAAAAAAATTTTATTGTAATAAGACAAGCAAAGTTTGAATGGTGTAAAAATATAAATCATTTGCCATATGATTTCTTAATTGAAAATTTAAATTTAATTATAGAATTAGATGGACCACAACATTTTAGTAATTGGGATTTTGAAGAGACACAAAAGAATGATAAAAAAAAAGATAGATTAGCAATAGAGAATGGATACAGTATGATAAGAATTTCACAGGAAATAGTATGGAATGAATTGGAAGATTGGCAAAATCAATTAATAAATACAATAAAGAATATTAAGAATAAAGAAATTATAAAAATTGGAAAAGTTTATTTTAATGAGCATATTCTTGAGGCACTTTCCCAAGAAAAACGGGGAAGCGAGGACGTTTGCTTACAGAATCCAATTCAAAAAATTTGACTTTGATAATTGTGCCTTTTTTGAAAAGTGTAGCATAATTTCGTCTTTGTAGATCGGAAAATCCACTGCCAACTTTAAAATGCACATTGGGATTGCTCTTCCACCTAACTAATAATGCGCCCATCATATTTGACAGTCTTCCTGAACCGATCTCTATATCATCAACAATTGCTTCATCATCTGTGAATTTTTTTACTTTCAATAGATCCTTTGTTCTTCTCTGCGAATAATATGAATTAGGTTTTACAATCATTAATCCCTCTGCGCCCTCAGAAACAAGTGAATTATGCATTTCATCTAAATGTTGTCTACTTTTAATTTTAGTTTGTTCTACATAAAAAATATATAGAGAACCAGTAGGATCAATTGCATCATCACAAATTTCCTGTAATCTTATTTGTCTTTTTTCAAAAGGTGCATTCATTAGAGGAAGATCAAATACCATATATTTAATATTTCTCCATTCTGAATCAATTGGTATTTTTTTACTAACTATACTCATTGTTTCACTAAATGCATTACGTTTTAAGAATATTTCACCATCAAGGATTACATTTTTTGGCATAGAATCAATAAACCATTGTGGTGCTGAAATAGGTTTTCGAGTACGTGACCAGAATGCTTTGCCATCAAAAATAGCTCTAATTCCATCAAATTTTTCAGATGCCCACCATCCAGTTGGATCTTTTTTTTCATCATATTTCTCTCCTAACATTGGAGAGAAAGTTTTGATATTAAAATAAGGAATACTTGATTCTGTTATTCCCGTTATAGGGGTGCCTGAAATAGGAGCAGAAGTAGCAGAACTGATAGAAGACACACATAAATTTTTTTTACAATTAAAACCTTTAGGACATCTAGGAGGACATATTCTTTGCGTAGGTATAGGTAGTATAGGTTGTATAGATTGAATAGGTAGTATAGGTTGTATAGATTGAATAGGTTGTATAGGTTGTATAGATTGAATAGGTTGTATAGATTGAATAGGTTGTATAGGTTGAATAGATTGTATAGGTTGAATAGATTGTATAGGTTGAATAGATTGTATAGGTTGAATAGATTGTATAGGTTGAATAGATTGTATAGGTTGTATAGATAAAGATATAGGTTGTGAAGATACGATATTTGGCATTTTTCTATATACTTTAAGACCTTTATTAAAATCATCAGCTGCTTGTTCATATTTTTGTTTGGTATATTCTGATATTTTATTCCACATTATTTGAATAGTAGCAGTGTCTTTACCTTTTAATTCTTGAACCTGAGTAAAAAGTTGATATGCTGTTAATTGACTTTCCATTAAAAGATTTATATATATAAAAAAGAAAAAAATATCATTTATTAAATTCTATTTGTTTTATAAATAAATTAAGAAGAATTAGTTAAATCAATACATTCTAATGTCTCAATTTTATTTTTAATATATGTTCTTTTTCTATAAATAGTTAAAAATATTAAACCAAAGAATATAAAAATTGGTTTTTTTGATAGTGATAGTGATGATGATAGTTGTGGTGGTAGTGGTATTTTTGTAAATACAACTTCAACTTTATTTGAAGAAAAATAAAATCTATTTTTTTGAGAAAGTAGAAACATAAGAAAGATGAAAATGATTTTAAATTTCAATTTTTTAAATTTTCAATTTTTTAACAACAAGAAAGCCCAAAGGTTTTTGAGACCAATGGGCTAACTTGAACAAATAAATTTTATTAGTAGTAATCATTTTTATAATATAAATCAATATAATAGTTATCTTCGTCTGATTCCTCAATTATAGGTAATATAGGGGTAAAGTTTTTATTAAATTTGTAACGAATAGGAAAATTAGAATATTGTTTAAATTCAAAAATAGGTGATAATGTAGGTGTAAATTTAGTAACTTGATTGAAATGATTATCTAAATCATTTAAAGCGGAAGAGAACCATAAATTATTTTTTAACCAGATTGATTGTACGTTTTGCATTGTTAATTATTGGATATAAATAAAAATTTTTTTTTCAATTTTTTTTTTCAAATTTCCCATAGATTGTAACAAAGTATAAACAAAGTATAAACAAACTAGGCGCTTTAGTGATTATGTTGTATTTGAATATTTAACGAAACTTTTTCTTTCCATAATTAACATCATCTGCTGCTAATTTATATTTATTTTTTGTTTTGTCACTCAAACTATTCCATGTATTAATAATATCAGTTCCATGTTTGCCTTTTTGTATTTGAACACGTTGATAAATTTGATATCCAGTTACTTTAGATGAATTAGGAGAAGCTTTTTTTGGACTTAATTTAGGAGAAGCTTTTTTTGGACTTAATTTAGGAGAAGCCTTTTTTGGACTTAATTTAGGAGAAGCCTTTTTTGGACTTAATTTAGGAGAAGCCTTTTTTGGACTTGATTGTTTACCTTGTTTAGCCATATCATTATATTTTTTACGAGTTTGTTCTGTTGAATTTTTCCATAATGTTGCAATATCCTTAAATTTATATCCTTCTTTCATTTTAGCAGATGTAAAGAGATTATAACCACTAACAATACCCTTTTTTTTTTGAATTGGAAATGAAGGATGAATTGGTGGGGGTTGTAATGGAGAATGAATTGGATGAGGTTGTAATGAAGGACGCATAGGAGGAGGAGATAACGAAGAACGAATTGGCGGAGGTTGTAATGAAGAACGAATTGGAGGAGGTTGTAATGAAGAACGAATTGGAGGAGGTTGTAATGAAGAACGAATTGGAGGAGATTGTAATGAAGAAGTTTGAATATTAGATGTATTGACATGTAATTTAGATTTAGGGATATTTGTAATAATATTAGCATTTGGAGGTAATGTTTTAAATATATTATTTTTAAGATTTTCTTTCTCTATAATAAAAGTGGCAGATTGTGTTGGAGAACCGATTCTTTTAAATAAAAAAGCATCATCATCGCGAGTAAGATACTTAACTGGTACATAACCATAATTTGTTTTATAATAAAATGGTGAGTTTGACATATCTTTATATTTTTCTTTATATAAAGTCAATAAAAAAAAATTAATTAATTCATTAATTGATTCAACATAATATAATGGAAGTTATATAATGAAAAAATTATGCATAATAAAAGTATTAAAAAATAACAATAAAAAAATAGATGATAAAACATAGTTATTAAGTCTTTAGGGAGTGTAAAAAATTCAATTTTTTTTTTTTAGTAGATATTTTTTTATTGTATATATATAATTAGTTATGTCACTATCTAGAAATCTTCGACAATATCTTGGTGTAGCAGATATTAATCAATATATAGATGTTAATGGACATAGAATAATGAATATGGGTGATCCAATTAATAATCAAGATGCTGCTACAAAAATATATGCTGATAATATATTGGGTAATGCGATTATACAACAACAAACATATTATGGTACAGGTTTAGTACAAACTGGTAGTACAGTTGCGACATCAAGTGATCAGAGTCATATAGTAAAGGTAGGAACATTAAATACGGGTACTTGGTGTGCCAATACAATAGGAGTGAATTATGGTGGGACTGGACAAACGAATTTTCAATCAAATAAATTATTATTAGGAAATGGTAGTAATTCATTATTGACAACTACAAATTTAACATATAATGTATCAGAATTTACTGTAGATACAATATTAAATATAACAAATACAACAGATTCACCCAGTATTGGAACGGGAGGTATGATATTATTAGGTGGGGCATCTATAGCTAAAAATTTAAATGTTGGGCAAAATGTGTATATAAGTGGTGATATAACATGTTCAAATATAAAAATAACTGGTACAATAGATTTTGCTGCAAATGTATTAACTGCAGTTAATAGTACGATAAGTAATTTATATAGTATTAATTTAACAAGTGGTAGTATAAATACAAGTAATTTAACATCTGGAAATATATATACATCAAATATAAGTGGTTCAAATATAATATCAACTAATATATCAACTAGTAATATTTCAACTAGTAAATTAGTAAGTACATCTATAACATCTAGTAATATATATATATCTAATACATGTACATTTAATACAGTTAATTCAGTAAATTTGAGTACAATTAATATAATGGCATCAAATATAACAGCAAGTAATATATTAATTACTGGTATTTCAAGTACAAATCTAAAAACTACAAATGCGACAATATCAACACTTGTATTAGCTAATGGTACATTTAGTAATATAACATTGAGTAATATGATAAGTAGTAATATAACTACAGCAAATATAAATATTACTGCAAATAGTATAATGAATAATGTATCAATTAGTAATTTAATAGTAATAAATAATACAATAGGTTCATTTAATGCGAGTAATGGAAATATAACAAATATAACAAATGCAAATATATTAGGAAATAATATATCATATACGAATTCTACAATAACAAATACAGTAATATCAAATAGTACTATATCATCAATAATAAATACAAATATACATACTACAAATATTACATCATCTGGTGTTTGTATATTAAATACAGTAAATGCATCAAATCTAAGTACTGGTAATATAAACGTGAGTAATATGTCTGCAATGAATTATTTAACAGCAAATAATACAACAATTGGTAGTATGACTCTAACGAACTTGAATATATCTGGTATGAGTGGATCGAATATAATATCGCAAAATATATCATCAAGTAATTTGAGTATAACAAATACCATAAATAGCAATTCCTTATCAGCTAATAATTTATATATAGGAAACACAAGTACAATAAGTAATATATACACATTAAATATTAATGCATCTAATATAACAAGTAATAGTGTATTATCAAGTACTATAAGTACATCACAATTGATTTCTACAAATATAAGCACAAGTACATTAAGAGTGAATGGTATTAGTATATTAACAAGTGTACAATCAGTGAATCTAAGTACAGGAAATATAGCAATAAGTTCAAATTTATCAGTACCATATATATCATCGAATCAAATAACTACAGGAACTATAATAAGTACAAATATGAGTGCAAGTAATATAAGTGGAGTGAATATTACGAATAGTAATTTAGTGAATTCTGCAATATCGAGTAATAATATAATATGTAGTAATTTAAGTACAAGTAATTTAGCTGTGAGTACATTGAGTTCTTTTAATTATATAGATTCGACAATAAATTCAGCAAGTACATTATTATCAGATACAAGTACAATAGGGGTATTATATATAGATAGTAATTTAATAGTTACAAATACAATAGAATTGGGGGCGAATTATGCAGGTGATCCAGCTACAGCAAGTTGTTTGACTATATATCCAATAATATTTACAGATAATGTATCAACTGAAGGATCAAGTGTACAATTTTGGACATCTAATTATATAGGAGCGCCTACATTATCAGCTGAAAATAGTAGTATAGGTACAATATTGGCAACGGCGTTGTATATTCAAGGAGCGCCATTAACAGGAGCAAATGAGACTATTATGCATAAAAGTGGCATATCTATTGGATATGTTGAAAATAGTGTAGGAAGTACATTAAATGGACAGATAATGTTAGAACGTTCTGATTCGAATTGGTTTGGATCTATATATACAGAAGAGTCAACAAATAAAGTAGTAATAGCGAATGCAAGTTTATCAGGAGGAGGAGGTATAGGATTATATGTAGTTGAAAGTTGTAATATAGGATTATCAACAATACCAAATGCAAATGATATAACACCTCAAGATTTTATAATATTTAATGAAACAAGTAGTTATTTTTATTCTACACAAGAAGCAAGTAATTCAACAACAGGTTCTCTTGTAGTATATGGTGGGATAGGGTCTAATCAAATAAATACAAATGAAATAATTTGTAGTATAGGTTCAATAGGTAATATGGTGATAACGACATCTGGTAATATATCTATTAATGGTACTTTTGCAGAATATCCTATTACAATAACTAATGACAATTATGGATTAGTACATACCAGTCCAGATAATATTATACAATTAGCAACATTTGTAGGATATTCACAAGGAAGTATAGGAACAAAAAGTGACCATGTATTTAGTTTAATGACAAATGATACTCCAATAATGTTTATAGCTAGTAATGGTGTAGGTATAAATACATCATCACCAAATTATAATTTTGAAGTAAAAACCATAGATAGCAGTTATGGATTTGCACATACTACAGATGATATTCAAATGACTAGTTTTATAGGTAATAGTAGTGCAAATATAGGTACAGTTACAAATAATGATTTGATGTTTTTAGTGAATGGTAATCAAATATGTACAGTAAATACTGGAGGAAATGTAGTAATAAATACAGATCCAAATGGAAATTATGGATTAATTCAATCAGATACAATTATACAATTAGCGACATTTGTAGGATATTCACAAGGAAGTATAGGAACAAAGAGCGACCATGTATTTAGTTTAATGACAAATGATACACCAATAATGTTTATAACTAGTAATGGTATAGGTATTAACACATCATCACCTACTTTCCAATTAGAAGTTAATACAACAGATAGCAGTTATGGCTTTGCACATACAACAAATGATATTCAATTAGCAAGTTATATAGGAAATAGTAGTGCAAATATAGGTACTGTAACGAATAATGACCTAGTATTTTTAGTAAATGGTAATCAAACATGTACAGTAAGTACTAGTGGGAATGTAGTAATAAACACAGACCCAAATAATACAAATGGAAATTATGGTTTGATACATACAGATACAATTATACAATTAGCAACATTTGTAGGATATTCACAAGGAAGTATAGGGACAAAGAGCACACATGATTTTAGTATAATGACAAATGATACACCACAAATGACAATTGATGTCAATGGGTTTGTTGGGATTAATAATACAGCGCCTGTTTTTCAATTAGAAGTGAGTTCAACAAATGGAAATTATGGGATAGCTCATACAACGAATGACATACAATTAGCGAGTTATATAGATGGAACCAAGGGTTCATATGGAACAATAAGTAATAATCCATTATCATTTATGACTAATGCTACAGAACAAGTAATAATAGACACAGCAGGAAATATGACTATTAATGGAGGTATATCAAAGGCATATGGTAGTTTTGATATTCCGCATCCATTAGTAGACAATGAATTAAGTAAAAAGAGATTAGTATTTTCATTTATTGAAGGGCCAAGAGCGGATTTAATATTTAGAGGAGTAATAAAATTGAATAATGGGGTTGCAAGTATAAATCTTGATAGTGAATCAACAGAATCAGGATGTGAAATGACACAAGGTACATATAATGCATTAACATTTAATAATGCGAGTATATTTTTACAGAATAATAGTTCATTTAATAGAATCATCGGAACAATAAGTAATAATATATTAACGATAACATGTGAAGACACCAATTCATCAGACACAATTGCATGGATGGTAGTATCGGAACGTATTATAAAGGGATGGAATCGTTCAAACGAAACAGGACATTTAGTTACAGAATACTATCGATAAATATTTTAGTTTAAGATAAAAATTAAATTTTTTTATATATTTTATATTAATGGTAATAAGAATTGGAACAGATTGTAGTGGGATTGAAGCACCTATAGAAGCATTAAGACAATTAAAGATAGAGCATGAACATATATTTACATGTGAAAAAGATAAATATGCATTACAAAGTATAAAGGCAAATTATACACCAAAGAAGATATATACGGATATAACAAAGAGGAAACATGCATTATTACCAGATATTGATATATATGTATGTGGATTTCCATGCCAGCCATTTAGTTTAATGGGAAATAAGAAGGGAACGACAGATCCAAGGAGTAATATAATGTATCAATGTATAAAAGTGATAACAAAGAAGAGGCCTAAAGTATTTATATTAGAGAATGTGAAGAATTTCAAATATATAGAAGAGGGTAAACCATTTAAATACTTGATGGAGAGATTGAATAATATAGGGGAATACAATGTATATAATAATATATTAAATACAAAGGATTATGGTATACCACAGAACAGGGAGAGGATATATATAATAGGTATAAGGAAGGATATACAGAGAGAAGAATACACGAAACCAAAAGAAAAGGAGATGATATCATTAGAGGAGTATATAATAGACAAAACGATATATGATAAAGAAATAGTAGATAAGATGTTAAAAAAAAATCTTGAAAAAATCAATAATACAAAAGATTGCATAGTATTACCATTTACATATTATTTTCCTATGAAAAATATATCACCAACATTAACAACACAATGTGGTAGATATTATTTAACTACATATAAACGTAATTTAAGTGCGAAAGAGTGTTTATTATTACAAGGATTTAGAAAAGAATTTAAACAAGTAGTGAGTAATACACAAATGTATAAACAAGCGGGGAATAGTATGTCAGTGAATGTAATAAAAGAGATATATAAAAAGATATTTGAGATAACGACATTAAACCCAAGTATGTAAGCTTTTGGTTGCTTACACTTGGGTTAATGTGGTGTTAATTAAAGTTGATTACATAATAGAGTTAATATAATCAATAGCTTCTTGGTATAAAGATGTAATATTATTTTGTCGTTTGAAAACTAAATTATATCCTCGCCCAGATCTAATCAATTCATTATACATTTCATTAGGATTAGTAGAACCAATATTGGAAAGTAATTGTTTTAAGGCAGATTCAGAGACGCCATTTTTAGATTCATAAACGAATTGAAGAATTTTACTGATAATAGTATTAGCACCCCACCAAAGATTGATTAATTGATGCATACGATTGTCATCTTTTTGTTCTTGTACTTGTTCTTGTTGTGTAAATTGTGGTTTCAAATTCAATTTTGGTCTATCTAAAGGTCTCGTTAATTTAAAATTAAGTTTAATTTTATTCATAATTTCTGAAGTGACAATGCCTTCATTTTCTATAATTTCTTTAATATATTGTTGTTGGTTATAATTATAGTATATATAATTATAAATTAATTCTTTAGTAGCAAAGACTCTTCTTTCAAGATCAGGTCTAGCCAATCCAGTAATTCTACCCAAAGCTTGGCAGATCCCAATATTATGCATAGTTTTACCAGGTTTATAAATAATAGTAGTAGCAGCTAAAGCATCAGGTGTTTTTTCAGTAGATACATAACTAATAGAACGTGCTATTAAATCCATACCAATAGTGACAATAACAGTTTCACCAATATCTTTACAAATTTGATAGAAATCTCTTATTGGTAAATGTTGAATTTTCCAAACATTTTTTGTTTGATTTGTACTTGCATTTGTATAAGTTATTTTATTTGAAACATTAGTTTTAATAAATTTAATTAATGTTTCTTCAAATTTAGGATTATTGATTCTGACTGTAATTCCAGTCCCATTATATGTATTTATTACGCATCTTAAATAAGTACATATAGATACAAATGATCTATCTTGCCCAGATTCAATTTTCTTATCAGCTACATATAATATAATACCTGATAAATTATGTTTATATAATCTATCTTCTTCTTGAAGTAATATGTCTTTAATTTCAGATGTATTAATATCATAGTATTTTAATTTATCATATCCAATATAATTATTAGGATTTCTTTTTATTTGAACGCTTTGGCTTTGATTTCTTTTTTGGTGATTTCTTTTTACTCGTTAATCTTTTTAATTCTTTTCGTAATTCTATTATACGTTGATCAATCAATTGTTGAGAGTTTAAATTGGGGTGATGTTGGTATATTATCTTGTAATATTGTAGATATAGAATTTTCAACATTTATATCTTCACTTGTAGTATTATATAATATATCTTCTGTAACTTTATTTACTACATCTTTAATTGGTGTTAAATCAATACTAAAATGTTTTTCTAATTTATTTATAATTAAATCAAATATATTATTACTGATTTTTTCTTCTGGTTCCATAATAGCTAATATTGATTCAATATGTGGATATAACCATTTTTCTTTAATGTCAATACATTGATTTGATATATTTTTTCGTTTACCAGGAGGACATGGTAATTGTGTTTCATATTGTGTACTTGATTGAGAAACATATTCAATTGGATATTTATAAACTATATTTTCAGGAGTAGCACTAACAAAAATTCTTTTCAAATTTGTTTTTCTTAATAAAAATTGTGTCATTCTTAACCATTCCTTATGACTTTCTGATTGTTCATCTTCTATATTTATAATATCTTCATCTTTAGTAATTACATCAGCTTCATCATGTAAGATACATATTGTAGGTATTTTTATATTTTCCATCCCAATCAATACAGCTAATTGGTCATTGATTTTTCTAATTTGTGCTGCATTATCTAAACAAAATATTATGATTTTTTTATTATTTTTAAATCCATTAGTTAATATCTTACCGATTTTTGAATCATTTGCTTTAACAATTAATATTGATTCATCTTCTTCAAATTCATCTCTGATTCTTGACATGAATTGTTCTAATTGATCTGTTTTATTATCACATGATATTATTACTGGTATATGATTTTCTAAACATATATCCATTACATCTTTCATTGCTTTAGTTTTTCCTAATTGTGTTGGACCCCAAATTAATCCATTAATTGCTTTACTTTTTAAGAATTTTATAAAATCTTCTTGTACTTCATTCTTTTTTTCAATAATTTTTTTGGCAAATGATTTAATATTATATTCATTTCTTAGATGTGTATTTATTTCATTAAATTTATCTTCAATTACTTTTTTTTGAAGTAATAAAGCATCGACAACAATTTTATAATCTCTCATTTTATTAATAGTTTCATCAATTGTTTCCATTTGTTGAGTTAATTGTTCAATTTGATTCATTTTAAGAATTAATTATAAAATTTATTTTTCAATTTTTTTTTTTATTACATATAATGCACTGATATTTAATATATTAACGATAACATGTGAAGACACCAATTCATCAGACACAATTGCATGGATGGTAGTATCGGAACGTATTATAAAGGGATGGAATCGTTCAAATGAAACAGGACATTTAGTTACAGAATATTACAGATAAAAAGTGTTTCTTATACGTATAAGAGAAATTGAGAAAATTAAATGAATTTAACCAAGAAACTACTCTCGCTTAAGCGCTGTTCTTGGTTAAATTGTATTAAAACTAATATACTAAATTAAACATTGCAATTCATCTTTTGAATAGTTACCAACTACATTATCACAAATTTCACAAACACATAAATTGTAATTTCCAATACACATATCACAAATAATAGCATAACATAAATCACATGTTCATCACAAATGAAACAAATTTGTATTGTAATTATTCAAGAACACCCAACTATTTTTTATTTATAAAGATTTATAACAACACTGGCATTTGGAGTAATCGTACAAATATAAGACCAATTTCTAAGAGAGAATAAATTTGGATAGTTTTCTTGAGGATTTTGTATGGCCTGCATCAATTTTGATAGAGCTACTGTGGCATGTTGAACCAGTGTGTTGCCAACATTTACAGCTAAAGGTCCAGGAATAACTGGTACTCCATTAACAAAATCTTGTCTTCTGAGTTGAGAGTAATGTCTTAACTTCTCTTTGAATCACTCCATGTAATTGCTCAGGAGGACATAAAACAGAGTTTGATATTGTTTCTGATGGCTGAATAGTAGCTGTAACATGTGGATCGTTTGACTTTTCTGCCCAAATTTCATACAATTTCCATGCTTTATTACCATAATTGATTTCATGTACTAATACAAGATCTTCACCAGGTAATATGTCAACTTTAGCGCCAGCAGTTGCCATTTCAGTCCATATTTTTTTAGGTAGCTTTGATTTGAGATTCATTTGTTTCATTTTTATCTGTTAATGTCGTACTTTTTAAAAATTCAATTTTTTTTACAAATTGATAATCTATTTCTTTATTTATAATAAAAAAAACGTGAGGAACGATTAATAGCTGAGATGATGCCAATAAAATAGCGAGAGGTTCGAGCTTAGGTTTATAGCAGTCTTTTTGGCAGAGTAGAGAAAGGAGTGAAGCGTTGATTATAATATAATGAATTTTTTCCAGCAAAAGAATTTAACCAAGAAACTAAGCGCTATTCTTGGTTAAATTGTATTAAAACTAATATACTAAATTAAACATCTTTTACCAACTACATTATCACAAATTTCACAAACACATAAACTACCATCACTAGTAATTTCCGCTTTAGTGATTATGTTGTTCTCGTTATTTTTATTAATTTCATTAAATTTAATTAATAAATTTACTTTTCGCGTTAAGAATTTAAATAAATTTTAATTATTAAAATTATAATAATCATTATTATC
>Ga0209668_10000261_pt1 | contig 21512 bp, 11 predicted proteins | sample FrelakmetPLP11PL_FD_187150 | JGI IMG/M metagenome (GOLD analysis project Ga0209668, IMG submission 187150) | Freshwater lake sediment microbial communities from the University of Notre Dame, USA, for methane emissions studies - PLP11 PL (SPAdes)... | ecosystem: Environmental > Aquatic >...
ACGCAAGCCGCGGCGGCCTTGCCCGTCATCCGGCGTCAGCGTCTCGTAGGCCGGAAGCTCCAGCTGTGCTGGATCCAGTTTGGCAAAGGCGGCATCGATCCTTGCCGCGGCATCCTCCCGCTTGGCCTCACGCAGCTTGACGCGCAGTTGCTTGCCGGTGTCGACAGGCGAGAGGTTGAGTCCATCGAGGAAAGCCGCCGCTTCCGGACGGCGCCCGAGAGACTGCAGGAGTCCGTCCAGCGCAGCATCAAGATCGCCCTGCTCCATGCGGATGCGGGCCCGGCCTGCGAGGCAGAGCGCGATGTAGTGATCGGAGTTGGCGCGGCTTTCCGGATTGCGCGCGATCGAAGCTTCGAAGAGCTCGATCGCGCGCGTGTAGGCTTCGATGGCCTCGACATCCTTGCCGCCACGCTTGTCATACTCGGCCTCCACGAGCGCGGCATAGCCCGCGTACCAGACCTGTGCCGGCGTCGCGTCAGGAACCGCGACTCGCTGCGCGTAGTACTCCGCCAGCGCCTTGGTTCCGCGCTCGGACAAGAGGCGCGCGCGCTGGCGATCGTGCAACAGCCACGAATCGGGATAGCGCGTCAGTCCTTCTTCGACGATGCGAGCCGAGGGACCGCCCGCACCGAGGGCGCGCAGGAAGTCATAGTGCGCGACGATGTCGACATCGGAGCCCAACGGGTGACGCGCGATCAGGCCGTAGGTGTTGTGCACATCGGAGAGCCAGGTCGAAGGCCACCCGCGCTTGGCGCGCACGGACTCGAGGATCTGACGCTGACGGCCCTGCGCGAACAGCTGGAGCACGAACAGCGCGTTCTTCGAGCTGGCATCCTGGGGCAGCGACGCGAGCGCGGCTTCGGCGCGCTGCATCGCCGCTTCCTTGCTGCCAAGCTCGTGCTCGGAAACCGCCAGCACGCTGTTGACGGCCCAGCCCGTGCCGCCCAGGGCTTCGCCCTGCAGAGCGGCATCGCGCGCGTCCTGCAGGAAGGCTTTGGCAAGGCGTTTTTCGGTGACCGGGTCCAACGCGAGCTCGAGCATCGCTTCGGCGTAGTCGAGACGCGGCTTGGGGTCCTTGGGCTGCGCACCGAGCGCCTGCGAGCTCATGTCGAGGCGATACTCAACGGCCGCGCGCGCACTGCGCAGGCTGAACGGACCCGCGGCGGCAAGCGCCTTCGACCACGCATCGGCGTTGACGGCACCTTGGCGCCCGTCGAGGCCCTGGTACACCGCAGCCAGCGTCTGCGCACGCGGGAAGCTCTGCCCCAGCCGCACCAGCGCGGCGACGAGTTGCTGCTGTTCCTCCGCATCGAGCGGAACGCGCAGCGCTTCGACGATCAGATCGATCGCGCCCTCCTGCGTGCTCTGCGCCAGGGCACGGCGCGCCATGCGGGCGAGGTCGGGATCGAGCCCGAACAGCGCCAGACGCAGCACCTCCAGCGGGGTGTCGCCTCCGATTGCGGCGGCGCGACTGAGAATCGAGCGGCGCGTCTCGCGATCGGCGGTGCGGTAGGTCTGCTCGACGAAGATCCGGTCTTCCGCGGCGCGGCTCGCCACGCGGTCGAGCAACGGCCGGTCCGTGATCGGCGGATTCGGCTTTTCCTCCCGCAGCTCGATGCCATCACGCACGGTGTTGAACACGGTGTCGGTGTCCCACGCGTAGTAGACGTCGTACACCTCTTCCTTCTGGTGTTCGACCATGATGTGGCGGGGCGCGATGCGCTTGCCCTCGAAGTACTTGTCGTACAGACCCGGCTCGATCGCGATGTGCTCACCGCAGGTGACGCTGCCGAAGCGCGGACAGAGGATGCGGTTGCCCTGCTCGTCGTAGTCGCGCGGGTTGTGGCGATAGACGGAGGCGATGACGCAGATGTACGGCTCGTAGAGCTTGGCGATCTCGGGCTGACGGTAGCGCACGCCTGCGTAGTGCTCGCTGGCGATCTCGCCGTCCATGTTGACGACGATCAGAATCGGCTTGTTGGTTTCCTTCGCGACCGCCTGTGCGTCCTCGAAGCTGCGCTGAAACGGAATCAGAACCGGCTTCTTCCAGTCTTCGGCGGTCGGCGCGAACCACATCTGCTCGCGGGTGGTGCCCTGAGGCAGCGCGGACGGGCTCTGACGCTGGTTGGGACCCGCGCTGGGAGCACCGGGGGCAGTGGGGTCACCCTGCACGCGCGGATTGGGCGTCGTCGGCAGGCCCTGCCCGATATTCGACGGATCTCCGGTGCCTTGGGCCAGGGCAGAGATGCCGCAGAGAAGAGGAGTGAGCAGAGAGAGGCACTTCATGGGCAGAGGGGGCATAGCGTACCCCAGAGGTGCGGTCACTCGCAGCTTGGGTAACACAACCCTTGCCGCTCGAACCCGCACTGGAGATGCTGGTTGCGTGCTTTTCGTGGTCACAGCAGCCCTCTGTATGGTCTTGGCACAGGGTGGTGCGGCTCAGGGTGGTGCGACTCAGAGCAGTCCGCCGCTGCAGCCGCTGCTCCAGTCGGGCGCCAGCGTTGAGGATCTTTCGGCCACGGGACGCCTGATCGCGCAGTGGCATCCGCAGCAACCTGTGCTCTATCGACGGCAGGAGCTCGCCATCCGGCTGGTGCTCGGCATCGAGGAATCACTGCTCAACGAGCAGTGCCTGCCCTTGTTCCAGACCCGACTGGACTGGCCGGTGCAGTTGCGGGGTGCGCTGGCGCTCGAGCAGGCGGGTGAAGCACAAGGCGAGCTCGACGGAATGCAGGTGCGGCGCATCGAGCCGCACGGCACAGCTGGCACCAGCCTTGCCCTGGCCGAAACCCGCGTGCTCGCGGAATCCCTCGGAACGCTGGAGCTGGACGGTCGGCGCTATGCCGCGCTCGCGCTGGAGTGGAAACTGCGCGCGGAACTCGCCGGCGAGTATCGCCTGCCTGCGCCCAACGTGCGGCTCGCCTACGCCACCCAGTTTCGCGACGATCTGCTGCAGGGCCGCGTGCCGCTCGATCGGCGCGATGCGCGTTGGGTCGGCGGCGAGTGCACGCTGACCGTCAAGGATTGGCCCGTGCAAGGCCAACCGCCCTCATTCCGCGGAGCACTCGGCAACGCGCTGCGCATCGAGGTCCGGACCGAACCAGCCTCCGTGAGCGCGGGCGAGCCATTCAAGGTGCGGTTGCGGGTCCCCGAGGCGGCGGATCTCGATCCGGAGTGCCTGCCGCTGATCGCGCCTCGCAAGGGTCTCGATGTGCTCAGCCGACGCGTGCAGAGCAGCGAAGGTGCGCTGGTCGGTGAATATGAGCTGATCGCGCGGGATCCGCGCGTTCTGGAATTGCCGCTCGCGGAGTGGAGCCATCTGGATCTGGGCGTCGAACCGCCGCGCTACCGCACGGAAGCGATCCGCGCGTCGATCGTGGTGGAAGTCCCGCAGCCTGCGGTGGAACCCGCGACGGACGAGCGCTCGGTCTGGCAGTGGGTGTTCTTTCTTGGCTCGCTGGGCCTGATCGGACTGGGTTGGGTTCTCTTCCTCCGCCGGAAGCAGCCGCTGGATGCACAGCTGCAGCGCTCGCGCGTCGCCGTCGCGACGCTGCGCGAGCAGTTGTCGCGCCCGGATGCGCGAGCACGCGCCGCCTTCGAGCTGTTTCTGGCCTTGCGCCTGGGTGTGGCGCTTCACGCACTGCCGCGCGAGACGCTGGCGGAGCGCCTGAGCGCGGCGGGTGTTTCGAGCGATCTGGCCAAGCGTCTGGAATCCGCGCTGCACGGCTGGGAGGCGGCCGATTTCGGGGCGGATCCGAGGTCCGCTGCTCCACAGGACGCCAGCCGCCATGCGCTCGCGCTGGCAGAGGAGCTGCTGCGGGAAGATGAAGAGCGCCAAGCTGCGCGCCGCTGAGCTTCCTAGGCGCACAGACCCGCGTTGCTGTCGCTAAACTGCTGCGCCCCCATGTCCGCAACCTGGCGCTCTGTGCTGCTTGGCCTGTTCCTGATCGCCGCTGCGGCGCTGGTGCTGCTGTGGGGTGATCTCGACGCCCGCAAAGCGCGTCCCGCTCCGCTCGAACGGCCCACGCGCATCGCACTGGCCTATTTCGCGCCCGAGGTGACGGTCGAGGAGTGCATGCAGGGTCTGCTGAAGGAGCTGGAACGCGAAGGCTGGACAGAAGGCAGGAATCTGGAAGTGCGGCGCGTGCATGCCCAGGGCGAGATCGCCGGCATCGCGACGATGCTGCAGGGACTCGACTCGGAGTCCTTCGACGCGATCGTGACCTTCTCCACTCCGGTGCTGGCAGCCGCCACTTCGATGGTGCGCCGCAACATGATCGTGCTGACCTACTGCTTCGATCCGGTGGCGGCAGGCGCAGGCCGCTCACTCGACGACCACCTGCCGTTCCTCACCGGCATCGGCTCTTTTCCGCCGCTGGAGAAGCTGCTTTCAGCGGCACAGGGCATCACGCCGCCGCGCAAGCGCATGGGTGTCGTCTACAACGCCTCGGAGGCCAACTCCTCACGCCGCGTCGAAGCGGCACGCAAGGCACTGGAGTCGAGCAGCCTCACGCTGGATGCGATCTCGATCACTTCGAGCAGCGACGTCGCAATGGCCGCACAGGCGCTGGTTGCGCGCGGTGCGGACTGCATCTGGGCCGTGGGTGACAACACCGCCGTGCAGGCCATCGACACACTGATCCGGGTTGCCAGCGACGCACGCATCCCTGTGATCGCCGACGATCCCACGCATGTCGACAAGGGTGCTGTCGCCGGCATCGGCGTGGCTTTCCACGAGGTCGGACGCCGCACGGCTCCGGTGCTGGCCCGCGTCCTGCGCGGGGAGGACCCTGCGCGGATCCCGATCCGGCAACTGGAGATGCTGGATGTGGCGTGCGATCCCGCGCGCGCGCAGACCCTTGGCATTCAGTTGCCGGAAGCGGTGCTGCAGGCGGCCAATCGCGGCCCGTATGTGCGCAGCTCGGCCCCGGCCCGCAACCGCATCATCGACCTTGTGATCCACAACGAGAGCGAGACGGTGGAACAGTGCGTCCGAGGCGTTCGCAGCGGCTTCCGCGAGGCCGGCTGGATCGAGGGCGTGAATTGCACACTGCGTGTGCGCAGCGCACAGGGCGACATCAGCACCCTTGCGACGATCATGGATGCGGTCGCGAGCGGTGACGGCGAACTGGTGATTCCGCTCGCCACGCCCGCGCTTCAGGCCGCGTTGCGTCGCATCAAGGACAAGCCGATCGTATACGCACTGGTGGCGAGTGGTGTCACCGCAGGAGCGGCGAAGAGCGCCACCGAGCATGTCCCGAACGTGATCGGCTCGGATGTGCCGGCCCCCATAGAGGAAGGGGTCGAACTGCTGCTGCGCCTGCGGCCGGACATCAGGAGCATCGGAACGCTGTTCGTTCCCGGCGAGGTAAATTCCGTGCTCTACAAGGAGCAGTTGGAACGCGTAGCGGCCGCACGCAAGCTCGCTGTGGTCGCGATCGGCGTCACTTCCGTAAGCGAGGTCAGCGACGCTGCTCTCGCGCTCTGCTCGCGAAGGCCGGATGCGATCTGCCAGATTCTGGACAGTGCATCGGCTTCGGGTTTTGCGCGGATCGCCGCGGCCGCCGATCGGGAAGCGATACCGGTAATCGGCTTTGCTCCGGACACGATTCACAAGGGCGCGGTACTCACCATCGCGCGTGACTTTGAGCGCAACGGCGCCCGCGCTGCACAGCTCGCCATCGAAGTGCTCTCCGGCGCCGACCCTGCCAGAATGCCGCTGGGTGTCGATCAGGCGACATGGCTGGCGCTCAATCCCGCCGCGGCTTCACGCCTAGGCATCCGGTTTCCCGATGAGCTCCGCCAGCGAGCCCAGCTGATCCTCGGACAGGAGCAGAGCCGATGACGCTGCTGCTGGGCGCGCTGTCGATCGGTTTGATCCTCGCACTGCTGGGTCTGGGGGTCTACCTGAGCTTCCGCGTACTCAATTTTCCCGACATCACGGTCGATGGCTCGCTGACGCTCGGAGCCGCCGTCGCTGCGGTGCTGATCATCAGCGGCATCGATCCCCACATCGCGACGGCCTTGGCCTTCGTCGCGGGCTGTGCAGCCGGCGCCTTGACCGGTTTCATCCATACCAGGCTGCGGATCAACGGACTGCTGAGCGGCATTCTGGTGATGACGGCGCTCTACTCCATCAACCTGCATGTCATGGGGCGCAGCAATGTTCCGCTGCTCGAATCCCCCACGCTGATCCGGACTTTCAGCGAACACGCGGGAAAGGGTGATGCCACGCTGCTCGGCTGGCCGGTGCGCAAGGCCGATCTGGGCGCGCTGGCGGGACTGGCGCTGTGCGTGACAACGGGCACCGCGCTGCTGTTCTGGTTCCTGAAGACTCGTCTGGGCACGGCGCTGCGCGCCAGCGGTGACAACCCGCAGATGATGCGCGCGCTGGGTGTTTCCGTGGATCGGCAGGTGATCCTGGGACTCGCGCTGGCGAACGGGCTGTGCGCGCTCTCCGGCGCCATGCTGGCGCAGTACCAGGGCTTTGCCGATGTTCAGATGGGCATAGGCATGATCGTCTGGGGGCTTGCCAGCGTGATCATCGGGGAAGCACTGGTCGGACGCGCGGGTCTGGGCACGCTGCTGATCGGCGCAGTGATGGGCTCGGTGCTGTTTCGGCTGCTGGTGGCGATCGCGCTGCGCTGGGGTCTGGACCCCAACGATCTCAAGCTCATCACGGCCGGTTTCGTGCTGCTGGCGCTGATGGCTCCGCGCTGGATCCGCGCCCGATCCGGGGAGGCAGCCGCGTGAGCGGTCTCATCCTCGCAGGTCTGTGCAAGCGCTTCCACGCAGGCGGTGTGGATGAAGTGCTGGCGCTCGATGGCGTGGACCTGCGCATCGCGCGGGGCGAGTGCGTCACGATCATCGGAACGAACGGATCGGGCAAGTCGACGCTGCTCAGCGCGATTGCTGGCTCCGTGCGCTGCGAAGCGGGGCAGATCCATCTGGAAGGTCGCGATCTGACCTCTCTGGCGGAGCATGAGCGCGCGAGCTGGATCGGACGCGTGTTCCAAAATCCGTTCCAGGGCACAGCCGGCTCGATGAGCATCGCCGAGAACCTCGCGCTGGCGGCCCGACGCGGACAGAGCCGCGGTCTGGTCTCGGCCCTCGATCGGGAATTGCGCGCAGAGATCCGTCAGCGCGTGGCCCGTCTCGGAATGCGTCTGGAAGATCGGCTGGAAGCGCCGATGGGAACGCTCAGCGGCGGGCAGCGTCAGGCCCTGACCCTCATGATGGCGACATGGACACGCCCGGATCTGCTGCTGCTCGACGAGCACACCGCCGCGCTGGACCCGCGCAGCGCAGCTCAGATGATGGAATGGACGCGCCAAGCCGTCACAGAGGGCGCCATCACGACCCTGATGGTCACCCACTCGATGCAGCAGGCTTCCCAGACCCGCGGCCGCATCGTGTTGATGCACCGCGGCCGCATCCGGCGCGAATGGACGTCCGGCGCCGCGAGTGACGAGCTGCTGGCCGCCTTCGACGAGCTCCGCCGCGCGGAAGAAGCCTTGCCTGCCGTCTGAATCCGGCGCGCCGATGCGCTAGCATCGCGGCCTCCCCCCATGCGCCTTTCGACACTGAAACCCTCCTGCGAGCACGATATCTGCATCATCGGCTCGGGGCCGGCGGGTCTCACGCTCGCGCGCGAACTGGTTGGCACCGGTCTGCGCGTGCTGGTGCTGGAGAGCGGCATCGAACAGGCCACCGCGCGCGGCAATCGGCTGCGTGCGCTGGTGAGCGATGGCATTCAGATCAAGCCTTTCTCACGCGAGCGCGTCTTCGGCGGCGCATCCACGACTTGGGCCGGACTTTCGAGTCCGCTCGATCGGATCGATCTCGCCGTGCGCGACTGGGTTTGCGATTCGGGCTGGCCGATCTCGCGGGAAGAGCTCGATGTCGGCTATGCACGCGCGGCCGAGTTGCACGGCTTTGCCGGCCTCACACAGCTGGCAGTCGACGGGCCGCTCGCGGCGCTGCGCCGCAAGGGTGAGTGGCAGCCCGTCTGGCGTGCGCTGGAAGAGAAGCTCTTCCTCGCTGCCGCGCCTGCGCAGAACTTCGCCAGCCTGCACGGCGCCATCTTCGACGGCGAGAGGTTGGATCTGCTCCTTGGAGCCAGTGTCGTGCGACTCGAAAGCGAGCGCGGCAGCGCACGCATCGCGCGCGCGATCCTCAGGCTTGCCGATGGTTCCGAACACTCGGCGCAGGCCGGTGTCTTCGTGCTCGCCACCGGAGGCATCGAAAACGCGCGCCTGCTGCTGCTCTCGCGCGATCAGTGTCCTGCGGGTCTGGGCAATGAACACGATCAGGTCGGACGCTACCTGATGAATCATCCCAAGAACTACCGCGGGCGCATCCTGTTCGAAAAGCCCGTGCGCAGCCTGCCGTGGTTCTTCGGCGCGATGCACGGCGGCTTCTCCGGCTACGGCGGCTTGCGCTTCACGGAAGCCGAGCAGCGCGCGCGCGGTCTGCTGAACAGCTATGTGCGACTCGAGCCGCTGTTCCCCTGGACCGGCTCGCAAGGCGTCGAGGCGCTGGTGACGCTCGCCAAGCGCAGCCGCTGGATCATGGGCCGCGTTCAGGCGCAGGGACGGCGCGGCACGGTTGAGCTGCGCGACTACGCCGAAACGGGTGATGACTCGGTGTTCCAGGAGGAGCAGCGCCTGGGCGTGCTGCTCGGCCATGTGCTGCGCGATCTGCCACGCGTCACCCGCTACGCCTGGAGCCGTGCCGTATCCCGGCGCAAGCCCGCCATCGCGGCCGCGCGTCTGCGCAACTTCATGGAGATGCAGCCGCTGGCGGAAAATCGCGTGCTCCTGAGCGAGCAGCGCGACGAGCAGGGCGTGCCGCTGCCGCTGGTGCGCCATCGCGTCAGCGAGCTCGATCGCCGCTCCCTGATCGCACTGCACGCCCGGCTGGCGGAGGAGTTGCGCGCCAACGGCGCGCGGCTGGAGAGCGATCTGTCGACGGCCGAGCCATGGCCGATCGATCAGGATGCTTCGCACCACATGGGCACGACGCGCATGGGCACGGACCCGCGCACCTCGGTGGTCGACCCGTCCTTGCGCGTGCACAGCGTGCCGAATCTGTACTGCGCAGGAGCCTCGGTGTTCCCCACCAGCGGCTGCGCGAACCCCACCTACACCATCGTCGCGCTGAGCGTCCGGCTCGCGCGGCATCTCGCCGGAGGCAAGTCATGCGCGTGATGATCATCGGATCGGGCAAGCGCGTCCGCGAAACCGCACTGCCCGCTTTCCTGCGCGCGGGAGAGTCGTACGAGATCGCGGCCGTGTGCGCCCGCACGGCCAAGGAGCTGGTCGTCGATGGCCGGCAGTTTGGCGTGCGACCCTTCGAGGGCGTCACCGCCCAGGATCTGGGTGGCGTGGATCTGGTCTATGTGGCGGTCGGCAAGGCCGCCACGCCCGAGGTGCTCAAGCGGCTGGTTTCGCTGCAGGCGGCACGCGTGGATCTGCTGATCGACACGCCCGTGCTGGTGTTCAAGCACTTCCGCCACACGCCGCTGCTGGCGCGCTTTCGCAATGTCTGGGTCGCGGAGGACTGCGCTTTCCTGCCGTGGATCCCGCTGGTGCATGGAGCGGTCGAATCCGGAATCATCGGCGCGCTGCGGTCGGCCACCTTCGATCGCTCTGCCTACGCCTACCACGCGCATGCCACGCTCAAGGCGCTGGTTCCGGGCTGCTCGCTGCTGAGCGCACGGCGCGTGCAGCGCAGCGCGCAGGAGAGCGAACGGCGGTTTCAGTTCACCCGGCAGTGGCGTGCGCGCGTGGTGGATCCGCGTGACTACAGCTCCGGCCGTTTCCGGATCGAAGGCGAGCACGGCAGCCTCGCCGACGCCGGCGAGGGACTGCGCATCGGACTGGAAGGCATCGAGCGCCTGCGGGCGGGCGATCTCGTGCATCCGCTCGATGAGCGCGAACAGGCCCTGCTGGGCGAGAGCAGCCGCGGCCGCTCGCTGACGGCAGCGCAGGAGGCCATGAAGCGTGTGGGCTTCCTGAGACTGCTGCGCTCGATCGCGTCCGGACGCGGCGGATACAGCCTGCGCGACGGACTGGATGACATGGTGTCCGATTACTGGCTGGAGAAGACCGGTCGGTGGTGGGCCACACCCCTGACCAGCGTCGACTCGGGGCTCGCACGCGGAATCTACCGCGGGATCAGCCGCATCGGCGGCCGCTGAGCGTTCAGCGGTGCACGCCCGGCGCCTCGTGGCCGGTCGCCTCGACCCACTTCTCGTAGTTCGAGTGGAAGATCAGCGGCTTCTTCGAGACGCCGTCGCCACCGCCGCTGAGATCGAGCACTCGCGTGGCAAGGCCCTTCAGGAAGCCGCGGTCGTGGCTCACGAAAAGCATCGTGCCGTCGAAGTTCTCCAGCGTCTTGACGAGCATTTCCTTGGTCGCAAGATCGAGGTGGTTGGTGGGCTCGTCGAGCACCAGGAAATTCGGCGGATCGAACAGCATCTGCGCCAGCACCAGCCGCGAGCGCTCGCCGCCGGACAGGACGCGGATGTGCTTGTCGATGTCGTCACCGGGGAAGTCGAAGGCGCCCAGCAGACTGCGCTTGGAGGGCGTGGTCGCGATCGGGAAGGCCTTGTCGATCTGCTCCCAGACGGTGATGGTCGGATCGAGGATCTCGAGCGCGGACTGGGCGAAGTAGCCCATCTTGACGCTCGCGCCGACCCGCACTTCGCCGCTGTCGGCCTGCGTCACGCCCGCGACCAGCTTGAGCAGCGTGGTCTTGCCGGCGCCGTTGACGCCCATGACGCACCAGCGCTCGCCGCGCTTGATCTCGAATTCGAAGTTGTCGTAGATGACGCGGTCGCCGTAACGCTTGTTGAGCCCCTTGACGACGAGCACGTCGTTGCCGGAGCGCGGCGGCACGCGGAATTCGAACGGGACGAGCTCGCGCTTCTTCGGCGGCTCGAGCTTCTCGATCTTCTCGAGCTTCTTGACCCGCGACTGCACCTGTGCGGCCTTGGCGGCATGGCGCTCGAAGCGCTCGATGAAGCGCTCCTCCTTCTTGAGCATCGCCTGCTGGCGTGTGAAGGCGGCTTCCTGCTGCGCCGCGCGGACCTCGCGCTCGCGCTCGTAGAAGTCGTAGTTGCCGCCGTAGTTGACGAGCTCGCCGTTGTCGATTTCGAGCAGCCGCGTCACGACCCGGTTCATGAAATCGCGGTCGTGACAGGTCATCAGCACGGCGGACTTCGAGTTCCTGAGGAACTGCTCCAGCCACAGAATCGACTCGATGTCGAGGTGGTTGGTGGGCTCGTCGAGCAGCAGAACTTCGGGCTCGCCGATCAGGACCTTGGCGATCGAGACGCGCATGCGCCAGCCGCCGGAAAGCAGCCCCACGTCTCCATCCACCTGCTCTTCGCGGAAGCCCAGACCCGCGAGGACCTCGCGTGCGCGGGCTTCTAGCTCGTAGCCGCCCAGCTGCAGGTACTCGCCCTGCACCTCGCCGAAGCGGGCCAGGATCTCGTCCATCTTGTCGGCCTTCTCCGGATCGCTCATGGCCGCTTCCAGCGATTTGAGCTCGTGGTGCAGGTCGCCGAGGCGACCGCTGCCGGCGATGGCTTCATCGATCACGGAACGGCCGGAAGCCTCACTTGCGTCCTGACGGAAGTAGCCGACCGTGACGCGCTTGGGCACGGAAACTTCGCCGTCATCGGCGGTCTCCTCGCCCATCAGCAGACGGAAGATGGTCGACTTGCCTGAGCCGTTGGGCCCGACGAGTCCGACCTTCTCGCCCGGATTGAGCTGAAAGGTCGCATCGACCAGCAGGGCGCGGCGACCGTAGTGCTTGGAAACTCCGCTGAGCGCGATCATGGCTGAACCGGCGCGAGCTTACAGACCGGCGCCGAATTCGGAAGGCTCCGGCTCCTGACGGGACTTGGGCGCGTAGCGACCGCGGTCGATCGGCGGCGGCAGCGGCGCACGAGCCTTGTTCTGGCGCTGATTCGAGGGGCCGCGTTGCGGTCCGTTGCCACGCGGGGAGGCCGGGCCGCGACGGGCAGGCAGCGTCTCGCGATGGCGTCCAGGCGACCGACGAGGCTCGGCTTCGCCCATCTCCGCTCCAGCGGGATCCGGCTTGGGCCTGGTGTTGGTCTTGCCCCCGGGCACGGAAGCGTGCGGGATCTTCTTCTTCGTGCGCTTCTCGATGTCCGCGAGCAGCGAGCGCTCCTCGTCGTCGCACAGCGAGATGGCGATGCCGGTCGCGCCCGCGCGTCCGGTCCGGCCAATGCGGTGCACATAGCTCTCCGGCACATGCGGCAGTTCGTAGTTGACCACATGGCTGACGCCGTCGATGTCGAGGCCGCGCGCGGCGATGTCGGTCGCAACGAGCACGCGGATCGAACCCTCGCGGAACCCCTTGAGCGTGCGCTCGCGGTTGTTCTGCGACTTGTTGCCGTGGATGGCGTGGGCCGGGATGCCGGCCTGATTGAGCTTGCGCGCCACCTTGTCGGCACCGCGCTTGGTGCGCGTGAAGACGAGTGCGCGCTCGATGTCGGCGCCTGAGAGCAGACGCACGAGCAGATCCGGCTTGCCGTTGCGATTGACGAAGTAGACCGACTGGGTGATGGCATCCACCGTCGAGGACGGAGGCGCGACATACACCTTCACGGGCTTGTGCAGCATGCTCTCCGCGAGCTTGGCGATCTCCGGCGGCATGGTGGCCGAGAAGAGCAGTGTCTGGCGTTGCTGCGGCAGCTTGGCCACGATGCGGCGCACGTCCGGGATGAAGCCCAGATCGAGCATGTGGTCGGCTTCGTCGAGCACGAGCACCTCAACCTTGTCGAGGCGCACGAAGCCCTGCCCCATCAGGTCCACGAGGCGGCCCGGCGTAGCGACGAGCACATCGACACCGCGCTGGAGCGCGGCGACCTGGGGATTCTGTCCCACGCCGCCGTAGATGACCGTCGAGGCAAGCGATATGCCGGCGCTGTAGGTGCGGAAGCTCTCGCCGACCTGAGCAGCGAGCTCACGCGTGGGAACGAGCACGAGCGCCCGCGGGCTCTTGGGCGCCGGACGCGTCTTGTGCGCCATCAGGCGCTGGATGATCGGAAGGGCGAACGCGGCAGTCTTGCCGGTGCCGGTCTTGGCGCACCCGAGGAGGTCGGTGCCTTGCAGCAGGTGCGGGATGGATTGGAGTTGGATCGGCGTGGGCTCGGTGTATCCGGCAGCCTGCACGCTCTTGAGCAAAGGCGCGGCCAAGCCGAGCCCGTCGAAAGTGTTCATCAAGGAAGCAATCAGCGCCTTCTGCGGCGCGCGCCGGGAACCCCAGGGGCGATCCGTATCGCCCGCTCGAAAACGAGGGTGTTCGGCAGAATGAGCGAGAGAATATAGCACGTGGTCGTGCCGGACCGCCGGAAACCCCTCTTTTCCCTCGCTCAGGGCCTCCCGGCGGCCTTGAAGGGATCCAGACCCTTCCAGGGCTCGTCTTCGTGCATGTCGATCACCGCAGGTCCGTCGAAACGGTTCTCGGACAGGATCGCCAGAAAGGTCACCGGCTCCGAGAACAGGTTGTAGGAGCCATGCACCTCGTCGCGGGGCACATGGGCGACCTCGCCGGGACCGAGAATGCGCTTCTGCCGGCCCACCCACTGCTCCACTTTTCCGTCGATGACGTACAGCAGCTCTTCAAAGCACGGATGGCGGTGGAAGCGGTGCGCCGTGCCCGGCGGCATCTTCACGCGCACCATCTGCAGTCGCTCTGCGTTCACGAGGCCTGGGCGCGCCAGCCACTCATGCTTGCCCCACGGCAGCATCTCGACCTGCGCCTCCTTGGAGGTGACATAGCAGAGGAAGTGGCTACACATGTGTCAGCGCGCCTTCTTGCCGCCGGAGGCCTTGCGGGCGGGCAGGTGCAGCGCCTTGAAGTCCTCGATCTGCTTCTTGATGGCGATTTCGGTCGGCAGACGCTCGGTCGAGCTCGCGCCGTAGAAGCCGTCGATGCCCTCCACATGGTCCATGATGTACTGCGCATCGGCAGGCATCGCGATCGGACCGCCGTGGCACAGGCAGATCACATCCTTGCGCACCTTCTTGGCGGCATCGACGATGGCCTGGATCAGCTTCACGCAGCTCGCGGGGGTCTTGACGCTCTTGGCGCCGATCGATCCGCCGCTGGTGCAGCCCATGTGCGCCACGACGATGTCCGCGCCCGCCTTGGTCATGGCGATCGCCTCGTCCGTGTTGAAGCAGTACGGCGTGGTGAGCATGTCCATGGAGTGCGCCAGCCGGACACAGTCGACCTCCAGACCATAGCCCATGCCGGTCTCCTCGAGCGTGCTGCGCAGCTCGCCCTCGATGAGGCCGACCGTGGGGAAGTTCTGGATGCCCGCGTAACCGAGCTCCTGCAGCTCGCGCAGGAACAGCTTCGGCATCATGAACGGGTCCGTGCCGCACACGCCGGCCAACACCGGCGTATGCTTGACGACCGGGATGATCTCGAAGGCCATTTCCTTCACGATCTGGTTGGCGTTGCCGTAAGGCATGAGACCCGCCGTCGAGCCGCGGCCGGCCATGCGGTAGCGGCCGGAGTTGTAGACGATCAGCAGATCGATTCCGCCGGCCTCCTCGCTCTTCGCGGAGATGCCGGTGCCCGCTCCCCCGCCGATGATCGGTTCACCGCGCGCGATCTGCGCGCGGAAACGCTTGATGATGCCTTGGCGGGAGTTGTCGTTGGTCGTGTTCTTGGCCATGAGTGCTCAGTAGCGGGGCAGAAGCCAGCGGACGATGTTGGTGTAGAGGTTCTGGTAGGCAGCGTGCTCGTGGGCGGCGCCATCGTGGCCCAGCGAGAAGCCGACGATGCGGCCCTCACCGTGCGTGCGCAGCCACAGCACAGGGTAATCCTTGCCGCTGCTTAGCGAATGGCCCTGCAGCAGCACTTCGCTCTTTGCCGCCGGATCGAGCTCCACACGGTAGAGCTCGTCGCGGATGCGGAAGGTCTCCGGAACATTCCTGAGCAGTTCGTGGCCCGGAACGAGCGCGCGCACCTCGAACTCGCCGTAGTTCTCGTGGCTGCGCGAGCCGCCGCCGACCAGCCGAGCGTTGAACTCGGGCCAGTCGCCCCAGTTGAACCAGACAGCCGGGTGCACCAGGAACAGACCGCCGCCCTTGGCGACGAAGTCGAAGATGCGCTGGCGCAGCGCCGGGCTCTCGATCGGCTGGTTGTTGGTCAGAACAAGCAGCTTCGCCAGCGGCAGCTGGGCTTCGAACTCCTCGATTTCCTCCGTGAAGAAGGTCTTCGTGATGTCGGCGGCCTTGAGCGTGCCCAGGTCGGCTTCGCCGAACCAGCGCCGGAAGTCGTGACTTGAGCCGCCGCCGAAGACGAGCACATCGACAGGCTGTGCCTTGCGGGGTCCCTCGGGAACATGCACGAAGGCCTTGCTCGGCGTGCCCGGCAGCTCCGCCGTCAAAGCCACGATCGTCGGCGCGAACAGATTGTCGTAGCTCGCCAGCGTGATCGAGCGCACCACGGACTTGCGCGACGGGATGACACTGTGGAAGCGCACCTGTCCCCAGCTGTCGGGAGCGAGGAAGTTCTCGACGTACTTCGATCCGGGTACGTCATTGCGCCCGATCCAGTCGCCGAATTCCACGCCGTTGCGCATCACATGCTCTTCCGTCGTTCCATCCGCGTAATTCCAGGTCCACTTGAGGATCTCGGTCTTATTGCGGTGGAAGGGATGGCCCCAAGCCGCGATGCCGCCGAGGATGTGGACGGCCTGCACTTCGAAGCCCACCGGCACCTCGACGCTCTGCGGAGCGAGCCGCTTGCACTCCCAGTCGCCGGCCGTGCCGCCCTTGAGCACGATCACATTGTTGCCCGAGCTGGTGCGAACGGGGTCGAGCAGGTCGAAGGGCACCTCGAAGACCGTGTTCATGCCGAACTTCTTCGGCTTGAGGATTTCGCCGCTCTGACGTCGGTCGTAGATGCCCGCCAGCGAGTTGCGCGAGACCGCGCCAGCCAGATCGAGCACACGGAAGCCCTCCGTGCCGCTGGCGAGATACGCGATCAGGTCGCGCAGTCCCTTGGCGCCAAGGCTCTCGAAGCCTGCCGGCATCGGCGAGCGGCCGGTGTTCTTCAGCACGGCAATCTCGTTGCGCGGAATTTCCTTCTCGCCGCCGTTCCAGCGCAGCAGGATCGAGTCGGCGCTTTCGCGGGCCAGAACGCCGGCGAAAAGCTCCTCATCGACCGTCTGGCAAGTCCACTCGGTGTAGGCCTCTTCGACCGCGCGGTTGGGATCCAGAATCACAGGCAGCAGGTCCTTGGCACCGTGTGCACCCATGCCGGTGATGTCGGGACCGACCTTGCCGCCCTTCCCGTTGACCATGTGGCAGGCGGCGCAGTTGGCTTCGAAGAGCTGCTTGCCGTGCACGGGGTCACCCCCGGGCTGGTCCACTTCGGGCAGCAGCGCGGCAATCAGTGCCTGCACTTCAGAGGTTCCTGCGCCCACCTTTTCAAACAGCGTCTGCGCACGCTTGGCGACCGCAGCATCCGGGTGCGTGCGCAGACGGTGCATCTTCTGAGTGCCCAGCGCCCGTGCAGCGATCTGATTCGCTTCCACGGCACCGAGCAGCGCATCGGCCGCCGACGCGCGGGCCACGAGCTTGGCGAAGATCTGGTCCTGAACCTGACCGGAGACATTCGGCCAGGCCGCAACAAGCGCTCGCACCGCTTCCGGAGAATCCGATGCTCCCAGCGTTTCCACCAGCGCCAGTTGATCCTGCAGCGGCGCGCTGAGGCTGAACATGCCCTGCGCCTGCGTGATCGCGGCCGCACGGCGATCCGGCATCGTCAGCAGAGTGCTCAGGGCAAAGCGGCGCGTGCCGCGCTCCACCCGCTCGTCGCCGAGCAGCTTGGCAAGGCGATTGCCGAGCTCGCCCGTGCTGCTGTTCAGCACACCCGTCGCATCCCAGGCCGAAACCAGCCGCATCGCCGCGGCCGCGACTTCGATCTGTGCATCGTTGAGCAGCTTGACGATGGCCGCCTGCAGCGAACCTTCCAGCCTGGGGCGGGCTCCCGCCGCCAGCTCGCGCGACAGCACATCCAGCACCGGCACGCTGACGGTGCCGTTGAGGTTGATCGTCGCGGCGATGGCCTCGACGATGCCCGCGGCGGCGGCGGAGTCCTTCTGGCGAGCGGCGCGCCGCGCCAACTCGGCCCCCAGCGAAGCCGCATCGGCTCCGTTGGCCTGCACCAGCGCGCGGAAGGAGCTCAGCGGTGCGCGTCCGGCGATGCGCAGCGCGGCGTTCTTCGAGTAGCGATCGCTGAACTGGCTCCAGTGAGCGGCGATCGACTTGGCCGTCTCCTCATTTGGTTCCAGATCCCCCAGCGCGATTAGCGCATGCAGGCGCACCTGCGGCTCGCGCGCGTCGAGCTGCGCCAGCAGTTCCCTGCGCACCTGCGGGTCGGTACTGCGCAGCTCGCCGGCGATGCGCGCGGCGGCCACACGCACGGCAGGCTCCTTGTCCTGGAAGACCTGCTTCCAGTCCGCTGCCTCGAGACCGCCCGTGCGGGCCAGCAGCCACGCACCGGCGAGACGCGTGGTCATTTCGCGTGAGCGGAGCGCCTGATGCGCTTCCGGGCGCGCCGTTTCCCCGCCGGCTTCCGCCAGCAGACGCAGCGCGTTGCCGCGCACCACGGAGTTGGCGCTCGCAAGCCCCGTGCCCGGATCGCTCTGGGCCTGCTTGTGCTGCACGCGCCAGATGCGGCCGTGCATGTGGTCGCGGTCCGGACGCTTGGCGGCGTTGGTCGGCCCGTGCTCGGGCCCGCGCGTGTCGTTGTGCACGACGGCCTGGTTGTAGAAGTCGAGCACATACATGGCGCCATCGGGGCCGACGCGCATATGCACCGGACGGAACCACAGATCACGACCGGCGAAGAACTCGCCGCTGCGCGCCTTGCGTGCCTTGAACTGAACCCCATCGCGCGTGAGCACGTCGTGGTGGACGATGTGAACGCTGGGTTCGGCGACGAAGTGCGCATTGCGCCAGTCCTTCGCCGGCCAGGCGCCGCCGGTGTAGAGCATGCCGCCCGAGGCCGCCGTGAATCCGCCGACGAAGTCGATCTGCGCGTAGGCGGGATCGGTGTGCGTGATCAGCGGTTCGACTCGATCGTGATCCGGGCAGTCCGTCCAGCTCTCGACATCGCCCATGCGGCCGTCGGCGAAGACGCGCTCGGGCACCACGACATGGCGCAGGTGCGCTCCGTTCGCCATCGTGAAGAAGAGCTCATCCTCATCCGAGAAATCCATGCCCCAGGTATTGGAGCCGTAGTTGGAGACCATCTCGATCGCGCTGCCGTCGGGACGGAAGCGGAACAGGCCGTTGCCGATGTAGCCGAAGTCCTTGCCCGCAGCATTCCGGATGTTGCGTGAGCCGCCGCCGCTGTAACCCTGCGTGGCGTAGATCCAGCCGTCGAGACCCCAGCGCATGTTGCTGAAGGTCGCGTGCGTGTCCCCGTAGCCGAAGCCCGAGTACAGCACGACGCGCTCATCGCAGCGATCGTCGCCGTTGGTGTCGCGCAGGAAGAGAATCTCCGGCGCCTGCGCCACGATCACGCCGTCCTTGTGCAGGACGAGGCTCGTCACCAGATCGAGGTCCTCGAAGAAGACCTGCTTCTGATCCATGCGACCGTCGCCGTCGGTGTCCTTGAGGATCGAGATCATGTCCGCGGGGGCCTTGCCGGAGAACTTCGACTTCTCCGGATAGCCCACGGTTTCCGCCACCCACATGCGGCCCTTCGCATCCCAGTCGATCGAGATCGGCTTGACCACGATCGGCTCGGCTGCTGCCAGAGAGAGCTGGAACTCGTCGTGCAGCTCCAGCGCCGCGGCCGCCTTGGACGGTTCGATCGGGCCGCCGGGCGGGTAGCGCACTGCGGCCTTTTCTTCGGCCGATACGAGCAGATCGATGTCACGCTTGCCCGCCCACGCGATGCCGCGCAAGAGGAGCGCACGCCAGGCCGGATGCGAGAACGAGGTCCACTCGTGGCCTTGGATGGTCACGAACGAGCGGTAGTCGCCCTTTTCGAAGATCCAGGTCTGCGGCGAGGCATCAAAGACCGAGTGGAAGCCTCGGGCAAGCACTCGTGCCGCCGGATCGAGATGCAGATCCGTGTAGATCTCGTCATTGAAGCGGAAGTTCCCCGCCTGGGCCGTGAGCGGGTGATCGCGATCGGTGAAGTAGATGTCCGTGAGGCCTTCGTGCCACTTGGCGTGTCCATGCTCCCACGCGCCGCCGATGACACCCTTCCACCACTGCGGATCGTCACCGCAGACCGCATCGTGGATCGCGACAATGCCACCACCACGCGCGAGGTACTGCTCCAGATTCCTGCGCTCCTCGCCGTGAATCGAGCCCGCCTCGGCGGCGTACATCACCAGCACATCGGTGCGCGCCAGCTCTTCGGCGGTGGGAAAGCGCAGGGCACCCTCGACCTTGGCGCCGCGCTGCTGCAGCAGCGGAGTCCATTCCCGGACCCACAGCTCGTGCTCGTGCTGTCCGGGGCCGTGCGTCTTGGGACCACCGCGGAGGAAGACGTTGAGAGGCTCCTGAGGAGCCGGTAGCGACAGCGCCGCGAAGAACAGCGCGGAAGACAGGGCGGAGAACATGAGCCGATTCTAACGCGCCCCTGCGCTGCGAAAACCCCGCTAGTCGAGGATCTCCACGCGCGGATTGCGCACGCGCAATTCCGTCGCGGGCCCCGAGTGCAGCTGGAAGGCGATCACGCCGCGGCGCCGCCCCTCGGCATCCTCCAGATCAACGCACAGCTGGCCGTCGATCCAGGTGCGCACGCGCGATCCGCGCGCTTCGATCTCGTAGCGATGCCAGGCCCCGGGCACGAAGTGGCTGGCGTCGTAGCTGGAGTGCAGCAGCCCCCGGCCATGCTCCTCGTAGAGCTTGCCCCACCAACCCGGGCCGATGTCAGCTTGATAGCCCATCACTTCACGATCAGGCAGCTCCATCGAGCGGAACTGGATCCCGCTGTTGCCCTCGTCGCGCAGCAGCTGCACATCCGCGCTGAAGCGGAAATCACCCAGCTCCAGCTCGCCGATCAGGAACTCATTGCGCGCGAGGCCGCTCGTGCTGCCGACGATCTGGCCGGCTTCGACACGCCAGGACACGCCATCTCCCTTCCAACCGGTCAATGTGGTGCCGTCGAAGAAGTCCTTCGCGTTCAAGCGCGTGGCCCGGATCGGCGTCTGCACCGGCGAGCGCAGGTACGCGATCAGGTCGCGCGCCTCCTCGAGGCTCAGGGCTTCCAGCTGACCTTCCGGCATCAGCGAATGACTGGAGAGTTCCCGCTTCTCGATCTCCTGCTTGTCGAGTGTGATGCGCTCGCGTTCGTTTTCCATTGTGAGACTGCTGTCTGACTCGGAGCGCAGCAGGCCGTTGTAGAAGCGTCCATCCTCGGTCCAGACGAGTGTCGCCTGATAGTCCTGCCCCACAACGCCGCTGGGATCGATCAGGTTTGTCAGCAGGTAATCGAGATCGGCGCGATTGGAGCCCGTCAGCTCGGGACCGAGCTTCGCGCCTCGACCGAACAGGCTGTGACAGTTCTGGCAGGTTCGCGAATAGACCTCGCGTCCTCGCGCGAGGTCGGCCTGAGCCAGCACCGCGTCAGACAGGCGCGTCTTCCACTCGGCAACGCGTGAGGCCGCTTCGGCGCCCGGCTGACGGACACGGCCCCACGCGCGCTCCAGCCGCGCCCGCAACTCCGGGCCGGCACCAGCGTGCAGATGGGTTGCGGCGATCGCATCCAGATCGGCACGCGCGAGCTTGCCGCTCTCCAGCGCCGACACGAGACGCTCGCCCATGTCGGGACGCTCCGCCAGCGTGCGTACCGCCTCTGCGCGCCATTCCGCCGGGAGCTGATCGTATTGATCGAGCAGCGCGCCAGCCGATGCAAAGCTCGACCACGCGCGCAGCACGGTCTGAGTCAGCGCAGGGTCGTGCAGCAACCGGGGCAGCAGGGCTTCCGTCTCGCGATCCTTGGCCTCGACCAGCGCTTCCAGCGCGTCGCGACGCGCCTTCGCATCCACCGTCGGATCCTGCACGCGCTCACGCAGGCGCGGCAGCTCGCTGGTGTCGCCGAAGGCCAGCAGCAGCCGCTCGCGAGCCTCGGACCATTCCGGCTGCGCTGCGAGCCGCTTCAGGAAAGCGGCGAGGCTCTCCGGCGCGCGCAAGCCGCGCTGTTCCGCGAGGCCCTGCTGCACTTCCGGCAGCATCCAGTTCCAATCCGCCGCTGCGGTGCGCGCAGAGAGGAAGGCGAACAGACCCTCATGCAGCGCGGGATCCGCAGCGGCCCGGCGCACGATGAAACGACGCAAATCGCCGAGTCGCGATTGCATGGCGGTGGCAAGTGCCGACTGCACATCGAGCGCCACAAGCGGCTCCGCCGCGCTCCACAGCACGGCCGGAATGTTCGGATCCTTTTCATCCTCGGCACGCAGGCTGAGGGCCTCCACCAGCGGCTTGCGTTGT
>Ga0209668_10000262_pt1 | contig 21489 bp, 13 predicted proteins | sample FrelakmetPLP11PL_FD_187150 | JGI IMG/M metagenome (GOLD analysis project Ga0209668, IMG submission 187150) | Freshwater lake sediment microbial communities from the University of Notre Dame, USA, for methane emissions studies - PLP11 PL (SPAdes)... | ecosystem: Environmental > Aquatic >...
CGGCGGCGGTCAGCGTGGTGGCGGTGGTGGCGGCGGGGGTGGCGGCATGGGCCGAGGCATGCAAGACCTTCGCGAAGCCCTCGAAGCTGACTTTCAGCGCCGCGATGTCCCAATCTTCGTCCGTCAACTCACCTTGACCGAGGACCAGAGCATCGTGCTCGAGAACCTCTTCGTTGACTACGAGGCGACTTTCCAGCCCGAGAGCGAAGCCATCATGACTTCGATGACCGACATCGGTCGCAACATGATGCAGTCCTTCATGACTCCCGAGCGTCAGAAGCAGATGCAGGACACCTGGCAGAACATGCAGAAGGAAATGCAGGACGCCGAAGCCGCCAGCGGTCCGATGGACGACGATGCGCGCCGCGCCTTCTTCCGCGAGCGTATGCAGAAGGCCACCGCGGAATTCGCCAAGCAGTCTGAGGCTTCCGGTCTCGACGCCGAAGTGAAGGCCGCCATGGGCGAACTCCTCACCAAGATGGAAGCCTGGCAGACGCGCAAGGCGCTGCTTCGTACGGGTTTCACCGATGGAATGAAGGCGGTCCTCGACGACGATCAGTTGTCCAATTGGCCCGCGTTCGAGCGCTTCCTGATCCGCGAGAAGACCCTTCCGCGCGGTCGTATCTCTGGCGAGAATCTCAACCTCTTCTTCGTGGTCGACGAGCTGCGCATGCCGCCGGCTGAATTCGCCAAGCTCGAGCCCATCTTCAACGATTACGAGACTCGGCTCGATTCGACGCTGCGCGCTCGCAACACCTATGTCGAGGAGTCGATGCCGCGCATCTTCAAGGCGATGCAGAGTTCCGATTCAAGCGACGCCGGCCGCATCTTTAAGCGTCAGGCCGAACTGCGCTCCGCGGTGCGCGATGTCAATGAGGAGTTCCGCAAGTCGATGGTCGCCGCTCTCGGCGAATCAGTTTGGTCCAAGTCGCTCGACAAGGCCATCCACGAGTCCGGTTGGGACCGCATCTACCGCGCCACCGGAACCGCAAGCATGTTCGAAGCCGCGATGAAGATCGAAGGGCTCGACCCCGCGGTGCTTCAGGCCGTGACGGACCTCTACGGTTCGTACCGCATCGAGCTCACGCCGCTCAACGATCGGCTGAAGAATCTCTCCCGAACCGAGGAGCCTGAACAGATCGTCCGTGACGGCGAGCGTTTCGTGAGCATGATGAGCCAGGGCATCGCTGGAATGGCCCGCAACATGGGTCCCGGCGCCGATCAGCCCCGTGTGGACCCGATGCGCAAGGTCTACGACGAGCGCAACGACCTCGGAACCCGCTACGAGGAGCGCTTGAAGGCGCTGCTCACCCCCGATCAGTTCGAGAAGCTTCCCCGTGGCCGCGGCGGCCGTGGCAATGGTGGCCCTGGTGGTCAGGGCGGCGGCAACTTCGACCCGCAGGCGCTCATCGAGCGTCTCCCCGAAGAGCAGCGCAAGCAGTTCCTCGAAGCCGTTGACAAGAACAAGAACGGCAAGATCGACGACGACGAGCAGCAGGGCGTGCGTGACTACATGCGCCAGCAGTTCGGCAATATGCGTGGCGGTCAGGGTGGCGGCGCAGGTGGCGCAGGCGGACAAGGTGGCGCAGGTGGCCAAGGTGGCGGACGCCGCGGTGGTCGCGGTGGCGCAGCGGGTGGCGCGGCAGGCGGCGCACCGGCCGGCGAGGTCTAACTCACGCCGCAACAAATCGATCTCTATCACGGCGCGCGCGGATTCCGCGCGCGCCGTTCATTTTGCCGCCCGTTATCCTGCGCCCGATGAATGCTGCAACGCAGGACGCGCGCCTGAACCATCTCGCCGCGCTCGCCGCTCGATGCGCGCCCGTCGCTCCTCCGAGCGAGCAAGGGCTCGTGACGACCATGGAGGCTCTGCGTGCGCTGATCTTTCCGCAACTGCGCGCAGCAAACACAACAGGCGACGCCGCCGCGCGGCAAGTCACGCGCGGATTTTCCGCACTCATCGCCGAAGCGTTCGCCGCCAGCTCTCGCCACGATGACGGGAAAGCGGCGGACCAGTTTTTCGCGATGATTCCAGCGATTTCTGAGCGTCTCGACGCCGATGTCAACGCCGCGTTTTACGGCGACCCCGCCGCGCGCAACAACCTTGAGATCGTGGTGTGCTACCCCGGCATCCGCGCCCTCACCGTGCACCGCTTCGCCCACGAGCTCGATGCGCTGGGTGTTGCGCTTCTGCCGCGCATGATGGCCGAGTACGCGCACCGCGAAACCGGAATCGACATCCATCCGCGGGCAAACATCGGTGACGCGCTCTTCATCGATCACGGCACTGGCGTCGTGATCGGCGAGACCGCCACGATCGGCAACCGTTGCCGCATCTACCAAGGCGTCACGCTCGGCGCCAAGAACTTTGACCGCGAGCCCGATGGTTCGATGCGACGCGGCTACAAGCGCCATCCCACACTCGAGGACGATGTCGTCGTGTACGCCGGCGCGACCATCCTCGGCGGCGACACCGTCATCGGCAAGGGTTCCGTTGTTGCGGGCGGAGTGTTCCTCACCAAGAGCGTTCCTCCAGGCCATGTCGTCACCGGGCCTAAGCTCGATCTGCGCATGATTTCTATGGGCGGGACGATCTAGCATGGGAAGCATTCGCCAACGGCTTGTCCTATCCATCGGCGTGCTCGGATTCGCGAGCGGTTTGCCCAATGTGCTGCTGAACGACACGCTTTCGGCGTGGCTGTCCGATCTCGGATTCAAGCCGACCGACATCGGGCTGTTCTCGCTCATCACCCTTCCATACGGGCTCAAGCTTCTGTGGGCGCCGCTGCTCGATCGCTATCCCGCACCGGGTTTTGCGTGGCTTGGACTGCGGCGCGGATGGATCGCGCTCTTCTGCGCTCTCCTCGCGATCGGCTTCGGCGTGTTGGCATGGGTTGGACCGATGGATGCGAATTCATCTATTTTCCCAGCCATAATCGCCGGTCTCGCCATCGCAGTGCTCTCCGCCTCGCTTGACGCTGCCGTCGACGCCCATCGCACTGCCAGCGCAAGCGGCGGCGAAGAAGGTCCGGCCGCGAGCGCGTTTGTGCTCGGCTATCGCGTCGCTTTCGTCTCGATCGGAGCGGCGGTGCTCATGTTGCACGCCAAGATCGCGTTGCTGTTCGGGCCTGTCGGCGATCCTGTTGCGCGGGCGCTCGCGTGGCGCTTGGCAATCGCCGTCGGCGGCAGCACGATGCTTCTGGGCATCGGTGGAGCGTTGCTCGCGCCAGAGCCGTCGCAACTGCGTAGACCAGAAACCCTCGCCGCCGCCGTCCTCCAACCATTCGTCTCGTTCTGGCGCTCGCTGGGAAAGCGCGTGGCGATTGTGTTCTTCGTTGCGCTGCTGTTCCGCTTGCCCGACCTGCTCGGCAACAAAATGACCATGCCCTTCCTCAGACAGGAAATGGGCTTTGAAATAGCGGAAATCGGAACGATCCGCCAACTGCTCGGATTCACCATGACGATCATCGGCGCAGTCGTCGGGGGCGTCTGCGTGAAGCGGTGGGGGCTCTTCTGGTCGCTTGTTGTGTTTGGAATCCTGCAGGTCGCGTCCAACGGCGGATATCTCGTCCTGGCCGCGACGGGCAAGTCAATTCCCGTTTTTGCGGGCGTGGTTGTTGTCGAGAATCTCTGCAACGGCTTGGTGAGCGCGGCATTCGTCGCTTACTTCATGACGCTCTGCGAACCGCGCTTCGCGGCCGCCCAATACGCCATCCTCTCCGGCCTGATGTATCTCGCTGGGGCCATCGTTGGCGCAGTCAGCGGCTTCCTGGTCACGCAGTACGGTTACAGCGGATTTTTCATACTTTCCATTGTGGTCGGCATCCCGCCACTTCTCGCGCTCCCGTGGGCGATGCCTCGGCGATCGCAAGGAAACAGCCTGCAAAACGCGGCCTGATCGAGCATGGTCGTCGGCTCTATACTCGGCGCTTCGCCTGTACAGGACCATACGACCATGACGCAAACGACGAACACCAACGATCGCTACCGCGCGCGCACCGCGCTCGAAACCGCCTACGGAACCAAGCATTACTACCGCCTCGATGCGCTCGCGCAATTCGGCGACTACAAGAAGCTCCCGATCTCGATCCGCGTGCTCCTTGAAAGTTGTCTTCGCAACTACGACGACTTCATCGTCACCGAAGAGCACCTCAAGGCGCTCATGAGTTACGACGCGAAGAGCGTTGGCGAGAACGAGATTCCGTTCATGCCCGGCCGCGTTGTTCTGCAGGATTTCACGGGAGTTCCTTGCGTTGTCGACCTCGCCGCTATGCGCGCGGCGATGAAGCGACTCGGCGGCGACCCGAAGAAAGTCAATCCGCTTGTTCCCTGCGACCTCGTCATCGATCACTCGGTGCAGGTCGACGCGTTCGCATCCGGCATCGCGCTCACCATCAACGGCGAGAAGGAATTCGAGCGCAACATGGAGCGCTACGAGTTCCTGAAGTGGGGCCAAGGAGCGTTCTCGAACTTCTCCGTGGTTCCCCCAGCCACCGGCATCGTTCACCAGGTCAATCTCGAGTTTCTTGCCAAGGTTGTGTGGGAGAAAGATGGCGTCCTTTACCCCGATTCGCTAGTAGGAACCGATTCGCACACCACCATGATCAACGGCCTGGGCGTCGTCGGCTGGGGCGTGGGCGGTATTGAGGCCGAGGCAGTGATGCTCGGCCAGCCGATCTACATGCTGATTCCCGAAGTCGTGGGCGTGAAGCTCGTTGGAAGGTTGCCCGAGGGCGTCACTGCGACCGATCTTGTGCTGCGCGCCACCGAAATGCTGCGCAAGCACGGCGTGGTGAACAAGTTCGTCGAGTTCTTCGGCCCCGGCCTCGCCGAGATGCCGCTGGCCAACCGCGCCACCATCGCCAACATGGCACCCGAGTACGGCGCAACCGTGGGCTTCTTTCCCGTCGATGAACAAACGCTCGCATATCTGCGCCTTTCCAGTCGTCCCGAGGCGCTGGTCAAGACGGTTGAGGCCTACGCCAAACTCAACGGCTTCTGGCGCGAAGACGATTCGAAGGTCGTGTATTCGAGCGAAATCACGCTCGACCTCTCGACGATCGTGCCGTCATTGGCCGGGCCTTCGCGGCCCCAGGATCGCGTCGCGCTGACCGAGATGCAAACATCCTGGCGCCGCGACCTCGGCAAGCTTTACAACAAGGGCGCAACCGCTGCGACCCCCAATGCCACCACCATGACCGCGGTCGATGGTGTCAGCGTGCGCGATTCCGATGGCAACGAATACCAGTTGAAGCACGGAGCGGTGGTCATTGCAGCGCTCACCAGCTGCACCAACACCTCGAACCCAAGCGTCATGATCGCCGCCGGCCTGGTCGCACAGAAGGCCGCAGCGCTCGGTTTGACCCGCAAGCCGTGGGTCAAGACATCGCTTGCGCCCGGATCAAAGGTCGTCACTGAGTATCTGAACGCCGCGGGTTTGACCAAGTCGCTCGATGCGCTCGGTTTCAACACCGTCGGATATGGCTGCACAACCTGCATCGGCAATTCGGGTCCGCTGCCCGAACACATCGGACGCGCGATCAAGGAAGGCGATCTCGCCGTCGCCAGCGTTCTCTCCGGCAATCGAAACTTCGAGGCGCGTGTTCACCAAGATGTCAAGGCGAACTACCTCGCCTCGCCGCCGCTGTGCGTCGCGTACGCGATTGCTGGCACCATTGACATCGACCTGCAGAAGGATCCGCTGGCAACGACCAAGGGCGGCAAGCCGGTGTACCTCAAGGACATTTGGCCCACCGCCAAGGAAGTCGAAGACGCGGTGCACCAGTTCGTGACCCGCGCCCAGTTTGAGCGGGAATACGCCGATGTTTTCAAGGGATCCTCCGACTGGCAGAAGATCGCGACCGGCGCTGGCGAGATGTACGACTGGAACGCGAAGTCGACTTACATCCAAGAGCCGCCATTCTTCGTTGAGATGAAGAGGGAGCCCGGGATCATTGCGTCGGTTTCGGGCGCGCGCTGTCTTGCGAAGTTGGGCGACTCGGTGACGACCGACCACATCTCTCCAGCGGGTGACATCAAGAAGGATGGTCCGGCAGGCAAGTTTCTCATCGAACACGGTGTGGCTCCGGCCATGTTCAACAGCTACGGCTCGCGTCGTGGCAACGATCGCGTCATGACGCGCGGAACTTTCGCCAACACGCGCATCAAGAATGAGCTTGCACCTGGAACCACTGGCGGCGTGACGATGGACTTTACCGACGGCGTGGTGAAGCCGATCTTCGACGCGAGCATGAGCTACAAGGCGAAGAACATTCCGCTAGTTGTCCTTGCAGGAAAGGACTACGGCATGGGCTCGTCGCGCGATTGGGCGGCGAAGGGCACGCTTTTGCTCGGCGTCAAGGTCGTCATCGCCGAGAGCTACGAACGCATCCATCGTTCAAACCTGGTTGGCATGGGAGTTCTGCCATTGACCTTCCTGGAAGGTCAAACGCGCGAAACCCTCGCGCTTCGCGGCGATGAGACTTTCAGCGTAAACATTCCGACCGACCTGAAAGCACGACAACTCATTCAGGTGGTGGCCACACGCCCCGACGCCACGAAGGTCGAGTTCGCCACCCGTTGTCGAGTCGATACTCCCGTCGAGGTCGAGTACTACCGCAACGGCGGAATCCTGAACACGGTGCTTCGCAAAATGATGAAGTGATTCCGAAGTGTTCGCAGTGAGCTATCCCACACGGGGCGCAATGGCGCCCCGTGTTTTTTCGTGGAATGGCTGCAAAACATGCGGACTTTCCGAAGCCGCCGTCGCGGGTGGTAGCGTCGCGCAGATCAAAAACCCAGGAGGTGGATATGCGGGAATCGAAAAAAGATGTTGAGGGACAGTCTCGAACGCGCGAACTCGCCCGCGCGATGCGTGATGTGCAAACTCAGGCGAAGGACATGCGCCGCCGCGCGCGCGTGCAAAGGAAGGCATCCATGCTCGGTTGGCTCGAAGCATCGATGCTCGGACATCGCATGCCATCGGCCGCTGGGCTCATCGCCGACGCTCAATGGAAGCGTGATGAAATCAACGCCTACTGCTGGCGCTGCGCTACTACGCGCGCTCCGTTTGAAGATCTCGAGCGGGGATGCGCGGAATGCCGCGACCGGCCGCTGGGAATTCACGGTGTTGCTTTGCGCGCAACGGTGAGACTCGGTCGCTACGCACCGCCGCTATCTCAATGGGTTCCAGCGATCAAGCAAAGAGCTTGGCGAGATATGGGCATCACGCTCGGCCGTGAACTAGGGATGCAGGTCGTTGACGCGCTCACTGAAGGCAAACTCGCGCGTCCTGATGTGGTCGTAGCGGTTCCAGTGCACTGGGCTCGAAGAATGCTCCGCGGAATCGACCATTGCGAAATCATTGCTCAAGAGGTCGCGCGGCTCACGGGGCTTCCCATGGCGTCGCCGCTGAAAGCGCGTCTTGCGCTGCGGCAAACCGGTTCTTCGCGCGAATCACGATCGGACAACCAGGGGCGGTTTCTGTCCCGCCGTCAGACTTTGGACAGGAATCAAAGCCACGTGTTGGTGGTCGACGATGTCCGAACCACCGGTAGCACCTTGCGGGAAGTCGCCAGGGCGCTCAAGCAGCAGGGAGCCACCGATGTCACCCTCGCGGTGTGCGCCGCCGCGGATCCTCCACGGCGAAACGCCATGCTTCGACAGTAAATGGTGGTTGAGGATGTGGATAAGTTCTGAAACACGGCGCAGGCTCGTCCGAGAATGTGGTATCTTTGGCGGGCCGGATAGCGGAAGTTCTCGTCGTGTCTGAATAACCTATATTCTCGGACGCCAAATCGACGATTTGCGGTGGTTCTCGGGCGCGCGGCGGAACGCTCCTGAAAACCTCGCAAAATCACCGACACCGACGCGCCCAAGGGGGTTGACAGCGTCTTGGCTTTCGCTAAGATCCCCGACCCGAGACTGATTCAGTTTCGGGTCGCGGTGCGAACCGCGCTTCTCTTTGACAAGTCAGCAGTTGGAATGCCGCGAGGATGTTTCGCGCAGGATGATGGTCACGGCCATCATCTGAAGCGCTATTTGGCTGTCACTTCGGTGACGGCAGATGAACATCCTTCGTGATGCCAAAGACAATGATCAATTCCAAGATCTCTGTCAGACGAGGCGCGATGCAAATCGTGTCCTCGCTGGTAGTGATGTTCATCAGAAATCGGTGGATTTGCCGTCCACCACTCTCAGAATGGAAATGAGAGACGACCGGCCGGCACAGCTAAAGAGTTGTGTCGGTTTGGCCGGGCAAACCTTCAACGGATACGCAGCGTAAGCTGCTTAAAACTTATTGAAGAGTTTGATCCTGGCTCAGATTGAACGCTGGCGGCATGGCTAAAACATGCAAGTCGAACGCGTGTAGCAATACACGAGTGGCGAAAGGGCGAGGAATAGATTCCTACGTACCCCGGAGTCAGGGATAACCATCGGAAACGGTGGCTAACACCTGATGATCTCGAAAGAGCAAAGTTTACGCTCTGGGAGCGGGGAATCTCCTATCAGGTAGTTGGTGAGGTAATGGCTCACCAAGCCTTAGACGGGTAGCGGGTGTGAGAGCACGGCCCGCCGCATCGGGACTGAGACACTGCCCGGACTCCTACGGGAGGCTGCAGTAACGAATCTTCCGCAATGCACGAAAGTGTGACGGGGCAATGCCGCGTGTGGGATGAAGCCCCTCGGGGTGTAAACCACTGTCAGGGTCTAGGAACACAATGACCATACCCAAAGGAAGCACCGGCTAACTCTGTGCCAGCAGCCGCGGTAATACAGAGGGTGCGAGCGTTAATCGGAATTACTGGGCTTAAAGGGTCCGTAGGCTGGGCTGTAGGCGTCGAGTGAAATACCACGGCTCAACCGTGGAACTGCTCGGCGAACCACAGCTCTTGAGGCGAGCAGAGGCGATCAGAACGATAGGTGGAGCGGTGAAATGCGTAGATATCTATCGGAATGCCGAAGGTGAAGACAGGTCGCTGGGCTCGTCCTGACGCTGAGGGACGAAAGCGTGGGGAGCAAACGGGATTAGATACCCCGGTAGTCCACGCCGTAAACAATGCGCACTGGGTCGGAGGGGTTTGACGCCTTTCTGGCCGAAGCAAAAGTGTTAAGTGCGCCGCCTGGGGAGTACGGTCGCAAGGCTAAAACTCAAAGGAATTGACGGGGGCTCACACAAGCGGTGGAGCATGTGGCTTAATTCGAAGCAACGCGAAGAACCTTATCCCAGGCTTGACATCCAGGTATTAGTCCTATGAAAGTAGGATAACAGTCGCAAGACCGGAACTTGGACAGGTGCTGCATGGCTGTCGTCAGCTCGTGCTGTGAAGTGTCGGGTTAAGTCCCTCAACGAGCGAAACCCCTATTGTTAGTTGCTAACAGGTAATGCTGAGGACTCTAGCGAGACTGCCGGTGTCAAACCGGAGGAAGGTGGGGATGACGTCAAGTCCTCATGGCCCTTATGCCTGGGGCTGCACACGTGCTACAATGGTGAATACAGAACGATGCAAGACCGCGAGGTGGAGCAAATCGCTTAAAGTTCACCCCAGTTCAGATAGGAGGCTGCAACCCGCCTCCTTGAAGTCGGAATCGCTAGTAATCGCGGATCAGCTACGCCGCGGTGAATATGTTCCTGAGCCTTGTACACACCGCCCGTCAAGTCATGGGAGCTGGCAGCGCCCGAAGCCGCGCAAATTCATGCGTGTCCACGGCGAGGCTGGTGACTGGGACTAAGTCGTAACAAGGTAGCCGTAGGGGAACCTGCGGCTGGATCACCTCCTTTCTAAGGGAATATACTTAGGCACGTGCTCGGAGTAATCCGAGTCGTGAATCCGTCAAGACAACCTCGCTCCGAACGATGTAAATCGTAGGAATAGTCATCTGGTGACAGGTGATAAAGGTATCCAACTGCTGCTTGATATATAAGCACCCGGCCTCGCGTCTTACGCGAGGCCGGTTGCATTTTTGCGTTTTGCATTGCGAGAGATGAGCGCTCCGCATCCCCGGAACCGACGCGAGCTTGAAGGCGATGGCTTTGCATGCCTGCTGCCTGGTTAGACGCTTGTTGGACCCTGGTTGGACCCTGGTTGGACATGGTCACGCCACTAGATTCAGTTTCCAAGAGGCACCCCAGGGAAGCCGTTTCCGACGCGAGCTTCATTCTGGTTCCGTGGCGCAATCTACGGGAGCTGGACTTCCATCAGCATGGTTGCCGGTGGTTGGGGGAAAAAGCAAAGCGCGAGTCGCTCTTTCGAACGGCTCGCGCTAGGTAGGACTTACGAGTCCTACATTTCGGTTCGGAAGGGCTGTTCGAAGGGCTGTCCATCCCATTCGAAGCCACTGTCCGTACATAGTTTGCTCCACCGATGTCCAGTCGGCGCAGCGTGTCCCTGTCTTGCACGCCGAGGTCCAGTCGGCGGCGGTCCTGTCTTGCACACCGATGTCCAGTCGGTGTGCTGTCCTGTCTATAGGGAATAGACCGTCCGCACAAAATTTTGCGCAGACGGCCGAAAATTCAGGAAAAAGGCCATCCCGCCAATGACATCAACGCGCCTCAATTGGGGAGTACGCCTCCCAAAATCGAGGTTGCGGTGTGCGCAAATACAGATATCTTTATCCTTTTAGATGGCTTATCACGCAATCAGATAGGGGATTCATCCCTGATTCATTGGTTGCGGCAATCTAAGAACATATTTACCGATCTTGATATCGCTTTACGACACTGTTTTTCGCTCGGATAAGGAACATGATGGCAAGTCGTTCAACTACTTCGTCGACCGTCCCCAGTTCTTCGAATCGCGAAGGGGGCGGCCTTCTCAGCACGGCACTTGAGCGCTTTAGCTACGACGACGCGGTGGTCAGATGCTTCATGGGCGCTTCGGTGCTTTGGGGCATCGTCGGCATGTTGGTGGGTGTGGTCATAGCCCTGCAACTTGCGGATCCGCGTTTCAACTTAGGCATTGAGTGGGCGAGTTTCGGTCGATTGCGTCCGCTGCACACCAACGCTGTGATCTTCGCTTTCGCTGGGAATGCGATCTTTGCGGCCGTCTACTACTCATCGCAGCGACTTCTCAAGGCTCGGATGTTTAGTGACATCCTTTCATGGATTCATTTCTGGGGATGGCAGTCGATCATCGTCGCCGCCGCCATCACGCTGCCGCTCGGCTTCACCCAAGGCAAGGAGTACGCGGAACTGGAGTGGCCGATCGACATCGCGGTTGTCTGCGTCTGGGTTGTGTTCGCCGTCAACTTTTTCGGAACGCTTCTTCGGCGAAGGGAGCGTCACTTGTATGTGGCGATCTGGTTTTACATCGCCACGGTGGTGGCGATCGCCGTGCTCTACATCTTCAACAATCTGGTGATGCCCGCCGGATGGTTGCGCTCCTACTCGATCTACGCGGGTTCGCAGGACGCGTTCATGCAATGGTGGTACGGCCATAACGCTGTGGCCTTCTTCCTCACTACGCCGTTTCTGGGACTGATGTACTACTTTCTGCCGAAGGCGGCGGGGAGGCCGGTCTTTTCGTACCGACTTTCGATCGTGCACTTCTGGAGCTTGGTGTTCCTGTACATCTGGGCGGGACCGCATCACCTGCACTACACGGCGCTTCCCGAATGGGCGTCGACGCTCGGCATGTTGTTCAGCGTCATGCTTTGGATGCCATCGTGGGGCGGCATGCTCAACGGCCTGCTTACGCTGCGCGGCGCATGGAACCGCGTCGCACATGATCCCGTGCTGAAGTTCTTTGTCGTCGGCATCACCTTCTATGGCATGTCAACCTTCGAGGGACCGCTGCTGTCGGTGAAGAGCGTGAATGCGCTGAGCCATTACACCGACTGGACAATCGCGCATGTGCATGCGGGTGCGCTCGGATGGGTTGGGTTCATGTGCTTTGGAATGTTCTACTGGCTGGCTCCGAGGCTATTCCAAACTCCAATCGCGAAGCCGTCGTGGGTGGCGCTGCATTTCTGGATCGCGACCATCGGCATTCTGCTCTATGTGGTGGCGATCTATTGGGCTGGCCTTACGCAGGGCCTCATGTGGCGCGCGTTCGATCAGGACGGCCTGTTGCAGTTTCCTGACTTCATCGAGACGGTCACGGTGTTAGTTCCGTTCTACTGGATCCGCGTCGTTGGTGGATTGTTGTATCTCTGCGGAACGATCCTCATGGGCGTGAACCTCGTGCTCACATGGATGCGTCGCCCGCGTTCGTATGAGATCCCCGTGTATGAGGCGGCGAGACTTGGTGGCGGATTCAAAGAGCCGGCGATTCCTGGATCAGACCTTCCGCCCGAATATGTTTTGCCGATTGCGCGCAAGCTCGATGTGTTCTCGCAATTGCGTTGGCACCGCAAGTACGAGGGGCTTCCAGTGGTGTTCACCGTACTGGTGGCAATCGGCGTGGTCGTTGCGAGTCTTGGTGAGATCGTGCCGTTGTTTACCCGCAAGTCCGATGTCGCGCGCATCGCCAGCGTGGAGCCATATACGCCGCTCGAACTCATTGGGCGCGACATCTATGTTTCTGAAGGCTGCGTGAATTGTCATTCGCAGATGATCCGCCCCTTGCGCGCGGAGACCGAGCGATATGGCGAGTACTCCAAGCCAGGCGAGTTCGTGTTCGACCATCCATTTCTCTGGGGATCGCGGCGCATTGGGCCTGACTTGGCGCGAACGGGCCGCAAGATTCCATCGCCGAATTGGCACGTGCGTCACTTGCTGCGCCCGACCGACACGAGTCCTGGATCGATCATGCCGACCTATCCGCACTTGATCGGGAAACCGCTCGACTTCGCGCAAGCGGCTGAATCGGTCGCTGCGATGAAGGCGCTTGGGGTCCCTTACACGGACAGCACGGTGATGGACGCGGCGGCGATCGCGCGCAAACAGGCGGACGAAATCGCCGCGAAGATCGTTGCGGAGCAAGGGCCCGCGGGCATCGGTGATCGAAAGGTGGTCGCGCTTGTGGCATATCTCATGCGCTTGGGAACCGACCTCGACAAACCTGTGGCAGCTTCGCCGGTGGGAGTGGCAACGAGTGCCGCGACGGCGGTCAACCAGGCGAGCGCGCGTGGAGGTGAAAAGTGATTTCAATCATCGTCGCCATGAGCATGCCTGAGCTCTCGCTGATCTTCTTCATGGGGCTGTTTCTTGTGTTGGTGCTGCGGCTGACTCTGTCGCGAACGATGCGATGGGAGAGAGACGCGCGCATTCCACTTGATGATTCGAACGAAGTAGGAGCCGATCATGACCACTGAAACACACGACAGGAGCGAGCGCGGCCAGGCCCGCGTCCTCGATCACGATTGCGATGGAATTCGCGAGTACGACAATCCGATGCCGTTCTGGTGGACCGCGATCTTCTGGGGATCGATCGTGTTTTCAGTTCCGTATTTCGCCTTCTATCACCTCGGCGGCGTCGGAACTTCTGTGTCGGAGGACTATGACACCGACATCGGCGAGTTCTACGAAATGCAGGCGGCCAAGTTGGGCAACCTCAAGCCCGATCGGGCGACGATTCTCGCGCTTTCGATCGACAAGAAGAAGATGCTTGCGGGGCAGAACATGTTCAAGGCCAATTGCGCGACATGCCATGCGCCCGATGGCGGCGGAAAAACGGGGCCGAACCTTACTGATGATTTCTACATCAATGTGAAGCTTCCAGAGGACATCTTTCGCGTGGTGCGCGATGGTGTCGAGCCGAAGGGAATGCCGAGGTGGGGCAAACGCTTTGGCGAATCGCAACTCGTGCTGCTCGCGTCCTATGTCGTGAGCCTGCGCGGCACCGTTCCTACATCGGGACGGGAAACACAGGGTGAACGCGTCGCCGCATGGAGTACCACGCCGGAGCATGTCGAAGCACCTGCGGCGGGTCGTTCACCGTGAATGGGCGGCCAGCCATCTCACGAACGCTTTCACTACCGGTCCTTCAATCAGCGCGCAATGAGGGCGCGTCGAATGGTCCACTGATGAAACCAGAGGGGCGCGTGTTGGCGACGCTCGAGGAGGACGGGCGGCGCCGGTGGCTTCGTCCGAAGCCATCGGCGGGCGTGTGGTGGAAGCGGCGGCTGATCGTGGCGTGGGCGCTCATCGCGGTCTACGCCGTGATTCCGTGGGTGAGCGTCGCGGGCATGCCAATGATTCTTCTTGATCTTGTCGAACGGAAGTTCGTGTTCTTCGGCGCGGTGTTTCGTCCGACGGAAACGCTCCTTTTTGGCGTGCTTTTCCTTTCGGTTTTTGTTGCGGTGTTCCTGCTCACGGCGATCTTCGGTCGCGTGTGGTGTGGATGGGCCTGTCCGCAGACGGTGTACATGGAGTTCGTGTACCGGCCGATCGAGCGGCTCTTTCTTGGTCGCGCGTATGCAAACCGAAGGGCGCGGGTTGCGGGTTGGCGGATGGCGGGAATGTATGTGGCGTTCTTTGTTATCTCGGCGCACTTGGCCAACACGCTGCTCGCTTGGTTCGTCGGAGCGGATCGACTGACATCCTGGATATTTACAACCACGCCAGCGGCGCATCCAGTTGCGTTCTCCGTGTTCGCGGGCGTGACGCTTTTGGTTATGTTTGACTTTGTTTACTTTCGCGAGCAACTGTGTTCGCTCGTATGCCCGTACGGACGACTTCAGTCGGCGCTGATCGACCGCGATTCGCTCATCGTCGGCTACGACCCTGCGCGCGGCGAACCTCGTGGAAAGATGAAGGATCGAGGTTGCGGCGGCGGTTCTGGTTGCGATGGGAAAGGCGGCTGCGGTAGCGGTGGTGACGCGTGCAACGGCGATGATCATCGGCATGCCCGCGCCGAGGCGACGGTAAAACATGGCGACTGCATCGATTGCATGATGTGCGTGACGACATGCCCCGCTGGAATCGATATTCGCGATGGAGTCCAACTTGAATGCATTCAATGCACCCAATGCATCGATGCGTGCGACGCAGTAATGACCATGATCGACAAGCGGAAGGGGCTGATCCGCTACTCGTCGCAACGGGCGCTCGACGGCGCGCCGCGCAAGGGCATCCGCGCTCGGCTGGTCGTGTATCCGACGATGCTCGCGGGGCTCATCGTTGCGTCGGCGTACATGATCGCAACGCGGCAGACCGCGGCGGTTTCGATCCTACGGACGCAGGGAAATCCATACATCGTCAAGGGCGCTCAAACCGACGCTGCATTGGTCGAGAGCATCGTTCGCATGCGCATTGACAACCGCACGCGCGGTCCGCTCTCGTACACGGTGGTGGGCGGCGAGGGCGTCGAGTTGATCCGCCTTGAGCGCGTCGAAGTTGCTGGCGATTCAAGCCGTGAGATCGATGTGGTCGTGCGCAGCGCGCCTTCGATGTTTGTGCTTGGACGCAGGGAAATCATGCTGCAGGTGAACGAGGACGGTTCGCGTGACGGCGCGTTTCGCGGCGCGGTGGAGGCGGTCGTCCTCGGACCGTTGATCATCGCGCCTCTGCCCAATGGAGGTTCGAGATGAGTTTGATCGAGAATCGCTGGATGTTCGTGCCGATGCTGTTGCTGGGGATGTCGGTGGCGATTGCGACGGTGACCGTGTTTTCTGCGGTGGTCGGTCATTCGCTAGGCATGGAGCCCAACTATGACACCAAAGCTGCGGCGTGGGAGGATGAGCGTGCGCAGCGAGCGGTCAACGAATCCTTGCGCTGGGTGGTGACGCCCGACATAGTTTCGGAAGGCGCGCGGCGCAATGTCTCGTTGCGTATCGAAGACAAGCATGCGGCCCGCATTGATGCGGGTCGGGTACAGATCGAGTGCATTCCAATTCGCGTGGCGGAATCGCGCCGAAGCATCGAGCTTTTGCGGCGGGATTCCGGCGAATTCGCCGGCTCGTTTGATTCACCGATCGGCGGACAGTGGGAGTTTCGCGTGATCGTCGAGCAGGCCGGTGTGAGGTATACCGATTCGTTCCGACGATTTTTGACGGCGATGAAGGCGGGTGGAACCGATGATTGACTTCTACGCGGCGCAGGGTTCAGTGGCGGCGCTCGCGGGCACGGTGCTGTTGTCGAGTTTGCTCGGAAGCGCGCATTGCGCGGGCATGTGCGGCGGGCTCGCGCTTGCGGCGATGGGCCCCGACGGCGGCGCGCGGCCTGCGCGGCAGTTGGGCTATCACGCTGGTCGACTGCTTTCATACGCCGTGCTTGGAGCTGGTGCGGGCATCGCGGGGCAGGTGGTGGACGACGCTGGAATTCTTGTTGGCGTGCAGCGAATCGCAGCGTTTGTTGCAGGATCGGTCATCGCGGTGTTCGGCGTGATCGCGGTCGCGCGGGCACTCGGCGCACGCGTTCCAACGGTCGGTGTTCCGCGGCCGATGGTGCTCCTTGCGCAGCGCATTCATGTTTCAACGCTGCGACTCGCGCCGAGGCATCGCGGGATTCCGATCGGACTTGCAACGCCGCTACTTCCCTGCGGCTGGCTCTACGCGTTTGCGGCGATCGCAGCGGCGAGCGCATCGCCGATGCTCGGCATGCTGGTGATGGCGGCGTTCTGGGCTGGAACGGTTCCAGCGGTTGTGATCGCGTCCAACGGAGCGCGCGTTGCGTTTTCACGGCTTGGGCGTGCGGCGCCGATTGCAGCGGGGATCGCGATGATCGCGGTTGGATTGCACGCAGCGATCGTGCGTGGCGGCGCCGCTGAACGCGCGATTTCCGAAGCAAGAAGTGTTCGTGTTGGCAGCGCGTCCATCTCAACGGACGAACTTGTCGAGCGCGCAGCCGCGAGGGCCGACGATGTTCCACCATGCTGTCGCGAGAGCAACGAGCAGGCGGAGCGTCCATGAGCGAGGCGAGCATTGGTCCCGAACTCGTGCGTCGACACGATTCCTCGTGCGCCCACTGTGGCTTGCCGGTTCCGGTGGTCGAGGTGCGTGCGATTGATCCGTTGCAGTTCTGTTGCAGCGGATGTCGCGCGGTTCATGCCGCGCTGCATGAGTGCGGCCTCGGTCAGTTCTATGCGCTACGCGATCGCGAGAGCGTGGCCGATGCGAGCGGTGCGGAGCCAGCGTTGGTCACGGGGCGCGGGTTCGAGCATCTCGATGATGTGCGATTTCTCGGCGCGCAAACGCGAATCGATGACGCAGGGATGCGGCGTGCCGAACTCCGAATCGACGGGATTCGCTGCGGCGCCTGCATCTGGCTGCTTGAGGCGATGCCCCGAATTGTGCGCGGCACTGTCGAGGTGCGCGTCGATAGCGCGCGCGGAATTGCACGGATCGCCTGGGATGAGCGGACGACTCGGTTGTCCGCGATTGCGCGGCGATTTGACGCGCTCGGCTATCAGCTGCATCCGTTGGGCGACCCCGATGCGGTGAAGCGAGAGCGTGCTGTGAATCGCGCGTGGATCGTGCGTATGGGCGTTGCCGGCGCAATTGCGAGCAACGCGATGGCGGTAGCGTTTGCGCTGTATGGCGGGATTCTCACCAACATGGATCTGTCGTTCCGACTTTTCTTTCAGTGGTGTTCGGTCGGTCTTGCCGTTGTCGCGGTGGCGTGGCCGGGGCGAATATTTCTGACCAATGCGGTGGCGGCGCTGCGGGCGCGAACGCCGCACATGGATGTGCCAGTGGCATTTGGCCTTGTTGCTGCGGTTGGCTCGGGCATCGCCGCGACCATTCGTGGCACCGGTTCGATCTATTGCGAGAGCGCGGCGATGCTGGTGTTTTTGCTGTTAGTCGGCCGATTCGTGCAGTACGGGCGACAGCGTCGCGCGCGCGAACAGGTCGAACTGCTGTTGGCGATCGTGCCCGCAATCGCGCGCAAGGTGACGATCGATGATGGACGCGAGCGCATCGTCGATGTTGCGATGGACGCGCTCGAACCTGGTGATCTCGTTGAGGTGCCAGCGGGCGAGGCCAGTCCTGCGGATGGTCGACTCGTTGGCGGATCGGCGCACTTTGATCTCTCGCATTTAACTGGTGAGTCGAAGCCGGTGCGCGTTCAGTGCGGCGGGCCGGTGTACGCGGGTTCGCGCGTGCTAGAAACACCGATTCGGCTCGAGGTCGTGGTGGCAGGTCGGCAGACACGCGCGGCGCAACTGCTCGAGCTTGTGCGCGAGGCGGGCGAGCGGCGGGCGCCGATTGTGGAGCTTGCTGACCGCGTTTCGTCGTGGTTTCTCCCGACGATTGTGGTTGCTGCGATCGTCACGGTCGTCTGGTGGTGGCCGCGTCTTGGCGCCGATCAGGCGATGGCGCGCGCGGTGGCGATGTTGGTTGTGACTTGCCCGTGCGCGCTCGGTTTGGCGACGCCGCTTGCAGTTGTTGCGGGAATCGGCAAAGGCGCGCGGCGCGGCGTGTTGGTGAAGGGCGGCGATGTGCTCGAGCGCGCGTCGAAGGCGGGCACTCTCGTGCTCGACAAGACGGGCACGGTGACGCAAGGGCGCACGCGTGTGGTTCGATGGATGGGCGCGGTGGACGCGCTGGCGGCGGCCGCGTGCGTTGAGATGCATAGCGCCCATCCGGTGGCTCGCGCGTTGGTCGACGAATGGAGTGATGCGAAGGGAAGCGGCGATGCGCAGGCGAGCGGCGTGCGCGAGATTCCTGGCCTCGGCATCGAGGGTCGTGTTGGTCGCCGATTGGTGCGAGTAGGCAGCATGCGCTTCATGCGCGAGCGTTCGGCGATCGTGAGCGATGACATGCATGTGTTTGCCGATGAATGCAAGGTCGCGGGACTTGCGCCGCTGTTCGTCGCGATCGATGGACGCGTCGAGGCGACGATCGGAATCGGCGATCCGATTCGGCCCGAGGCGCGGCAGACGATCATGCGGCTGAAGCGCGCGGGCTGGCGGGTGATGCTGGCGTCGGGAGACGATTCGGTGGTGACATCGGGCGTGGCGAAATCGCTGGGGATCGACGCGCGCGACGCGCACGGCGGGCTTTCTCCCGAGGAAAAACTAGCGTTTGTGCAGCGAGGCGATCTTGCGCGTCCGGTGGTGATGGTGGGCGACGGGGTCAACGACCTTGCGGCGCTTGCGGCTGCGGATGTTGGCGTTGCTGTTCGCAACGGTGCGCAGGCCTCGCACCATGTCGCCGATGTTTGCCTGGCCGCGCGTGGACTCCGGCCGCTCGAAAGATTTCTCGTTGGCTCGCGCAGCACCATGCGCGCGATCCGCGTGAATCTGGCGGTTTCCGTGGGATACAACGCAGTGGGAGGCGCGCTTGCTTTCGCGGGACTCGTGAATCCTCTGGTCGCGGCGGTGTTGATGCCGGTGAGCGGGTTGACGGTGCTGATGCTCGCGCTGCGGCTGCCATCGTTTGAACTTTCCGAAATCGAGAAGGAGCAAAGCTGATGGAGCTTGTCTATGTCGCACTTCCGGTGGCGCTGCTTGTAGGCGGTGCTGCGTTGGCTGCGTTCATCTGGGCGGCGCGAGATGATCAGTTCGAGGATCTCGATACGCCGCCGAAACGGGCGATATTCGATGACATGGAGGTCAATGACGGCGCGGCTTGTGTGACCCATGTTGAAAACAACCGTAAAAACAAGGGCAAGACGCTCGACACCCGCTGATCGGAAATTACGGTGCCGATTCGGATCACCTTGACGATCGCCGTGTTCATCGCCGTGTTCATCGCCGTGTTCGTCGCCGGGTTCGTCGCATGGCCCGCGCATGGCCAGTCCGCTCTTCACTTCACCGATGTCACGCCTGGTAGCGGACGCCATCTCTTCTCGCACAATCCGAACGCGCTTTCGGTTCCGGGTTCGAACGAGTGGATCATGGGCGGGATTGGCGTTGCCCATTTCAACGGCGATGGGTTGGTGGACATCTTCGTTCACCGGGGTCGCGGCGCAAAGCATCGGGCGCGGCCTTTGCATCCTCGACGGGCTCGACGGCCAACGGCGCTGCTTGGGCCGACCTCGATTTCGACCGTGATGGCGATCTCGATTTGTTGATGTTGGTCAACAGCGGTCCACTGCGCCTGGATCGCAACGATTCGACGAAAATGGGGGCGGTGGCTGGAGCTTGATCTGGAGGGGCGGAGGTCGAGCAGCGACCCCGGGGTGCATTTTGGCGTGCCCACGAGCGCGCCGTCGGCGATGGTGCGCGTGCTGTGGCCGAGCGGCAGGCCACGGTTTTGCACGGAGTTGCGCTCGATGCGCGTCATGCGATCGCCATGCCTCCGCCATGCCTTTCGCCATGCCTTCGCGCGCTGACCTCGATGGCAACGGCGTGGTGGATGCGGTCGACCTTGCGCTGCTCTTCTTGGCATTGGCGGTACCGATCGGACAAATCGCGCGATTCGGGCCGCGGACATCCAATTGGACGGAATTGTGAACCATCGCGACCTCGCGGCGCTCCTCTCTGAATGGACTTCGTAAGCACTCCGCCACTGGCCGCGCCGCCGTACCATCCGACGCGCTTCCAATCTATTCCTCCAACAAGGATTTTCTCGTGACGAACGCGATGAGCAACGCCATGACCGCATTCCCGCTTCAACATGCCGGCACGCCTGTCGGCACTCCCGACATCGATAATCTCGCGATCAACACGATTCGCACGCTGTCGATGGATGCGGTGCAGGCCGCTGATTCTGGGCATCCGGGAACGCCGATGGCGCTCGCACCGGTGGCGTATGTGCTGTGGCAGGAGATTCTTCGCTACGACCCGGCGCAACCCAAGTGGGCCAATCGCGATCGTTTTGTGCTTTCAAACGGCCACGCTTCGATGTTGCTGTATTCGCTGCTCAACCTCACGGGCGTGCAGCGCCTCGACCACGAAGGCCATGCGACCGGCGAACTTGCGGTTCCGCTCGAGGACATCAAGCGCTTTCGACAACTCGGTTCGCTCTGTCCTGGGCATCCGGAATCGCATCTGACGACGGGCGTTGAAACCACAACGGGCCCGCTTGGTCAGGGTCTTGCGACCAGCGTCGGCATGGCTATCGCATCGCAGTGGTTGGGCGCGCGCTACAACCGCCCCGGCTACACGCTGTTCGATTTTCGCGCGTGGACCATTTGCGGCGACGGCTGTTTGATGGAGGGCATCTCGGGTGAGGCGGCGTCGCTGGCGGGCCATCTCGGTCTCGCGAATCTCTGTTGGATCTACGACAACAATCACATCACGATCGAGGGATCCACTGATCTCGCCTACTCCGACGATGTTGCGGCGCGCTTCGCGGGATATGGCTGGAATGTGCTGCGCGTTGGCGATGCCAACGACCTCAAGCAATTGGCGCGCGCATACGAAACCGCCAAACGCGCGACTGATCGGCCGACGATGATCATCGTCGATAGCCACATCGGCTACGGATCGCCGAAGAAGCAGGACACGGCGAGTGCGCACGGCGAGGCGTTGGGTGAAGAGGAAATCAAGGCGACCAAGCGCGGATACGGCTGGCCGGAAGACGCGAAGTTCCTGATTCCTGACGGCGTGCGCGAGCGATTCGCCGAGAAGATGGGCGCGCGCGGCGCGACGGAAAGCGCGGAGTGGAACGCGCGTTTCGAGGCGTATGCGAAGGCGTATCCGTGGATCGCCGACGAAGTGC